>JABAHQ010010968.1_pt1 | contig 27101 bp, 26 predicted proteins | sample 7062091 | NCBI WGS metagenome assembly JABAHQ01 (sample SAMN14534359, study PRJNA622989) | marine sediment metagenome | biome: marine biome [ENVO:00000428]; feature: marine pelagic biome [ENVO:01000023]; material: deep marine sediment [ENVO:00002113] | place: India: Gulf of Kutch | collected...
CAACAGCCAGCACCTGAAGATCGGCACCGGCCAGTTCATCGAGGCGGGCAATGAAATCCACTACTACGCCGGCAGCAAGGTCGTCATCGACGCAGGAATGGAACTCACCGCCTCAGGCGGCGGCAGTTTCCTCAAGCTCGCCCCCAGCGGGGTGACACTGAGCGGTGCGACGATCCGGATGAATTCGGGTGGCGCAGCCGGAAAGGGCTCGGGGCTGAAGATTCTGGCGCCGGTGATGCCATGGTTGGCGACCAGCGCCGTTGCCGGCAACCTCACCTTGCCTGCCTTGATCAACATGTCGCGGCAACTCAAACTGGCCGCGGCCGCCAAGCTGCTGTTGGTCAAGCAATGCGGAATGCAAGCCGATGGCTCATGCCAGTTGGAGGTTTGCCCATGCGGCAAGAACGCGAGCACGGTCTGATGCAGGCTGTAGAGGAACCGGACATCGAGCGAGATGACCTCTATCTGCTGCTCGATAGTGCTGCATTACCGGCTCTGCAGATCATCTACCAACACGACGACGAACCCCACCTGGAGCTGCTGTACCGAGGCACGCGCCATGAGTCCATGCGGGAATGCAGCCCCGTCCTGTACAGCCTCGCGGGGCAGCATCTGATGTGGCAGAACCGGGAGCGCTGGCAATCGGCAGGGCTGCTGTTGGAAAGCGCGGCGAGCATCGATGATCTGGCGAATCATTTGCGCAGCCTTCTCAGCGTCAGATTGCCCTCCGGTGACCTGGCGTTCTGCAGGTTCTACGACCCAGCCTTGAGCGAGCGCTTCTTCGACAGCCTCACGCAAGAAGAGCTGGGCGCTTGGCTCGGCCCGATCAGCGGCATCTGGCTGACCACCGAGCAGAGCGAATGGCAAGGTTTCACCACAAACCAGACTTCTCTCAGCAGAACTGCTTGACGACGAGGGCTGGTTTGCGCTCCGTCCCGAGCACCTCGCCCATTGGCAACAACAGGAGCGACAGCGCTTCATCCAGCGCCTGATCAGCCATTTTTCTGCAGACAACTTTCATGAAAAGTCCGCCCCGGAGCTGGAAGCGATCGTCAAGCAGCGCGTGCACGAAGCCGAGGCCTTCGGTATCGAGGTCGAGCGGCACCAGTTCGCTTACGTTGAATTAGCGCTGCAGTTTCCCGATGCCATTGACAGCCCCGAGGTTCGAACGGCGCTGACCAACAAGGAAGAACCTGCCGAGCACCGGCTGGCTCGTACCGAAGCCTGCCTGCTTGGCCTGCATGGATAAAGCGATGGAATACACGATACAGAGGGGCGACACCCTGACCCGGATCGCCAGCGATCACGGCACCACCGTCAGCAGCCTGCTACGCCTGAACCCGCAGATTGAAGACCCCAACCAGATCCAGACTGGCCAGGTCTTGCACATGCCTGCAACGAGCAGCCCGGCACGCCCCGGCTGTACCACAGGGCAGATCATGCAGGATAGCCAGTGCAGCGGAGCTGCATTCGACGCCGCCTTCTACTGGAACGAAAAGGCACAGAGCCGCCAGGCGATCTATGAGGCGATCTACGGACGTGAAATGCACTTCCTTCACCGCTCGTTGTTCCAGCGTAACAACGAGCATCTCAACGAGACGGTACTGCCTGGAGAGATTGTCATCATCTCCAACATGCCGCGCACCGACGCGGACCGACAACGCCTGGAGACCCTCAGGGAACAGGCCCGGCTCGCAAGTGAAGGCATCCAACAGCTGACACCCGCCGAAGCCATGACGGTCAAGCGGCACCTGGAAGTTCTGGACTACGTCTCGCTGGAAACAGTTGCATCCCACCAGAGCACCGCGCTGGGTGTACTGAGTGCCGCAGCCGGACGCCAGCTGGGAGACGTCAGGAGCACGCTGGAAAAGATCAACGTCGCGTATGTCGAAGAGCTGAGCCGCACCGGAAACCCCCACCGATTTTCGCCGGAGTTCTATGCGAAGCGTCAGCAGCTGTTCGGCCAGCTGAATCACTCTCTTGGCCGCCTGACCCTTTCAACTGTCAATATCCGTAATTACGACAGCATCAAGTCCACGCTCGGCCTATCTACAAAATCGATCCTGCATAACGCTTCTGCGATTACCGAAAGAGGCGAGGTTCCGCAGCTTGGGCAACGGATCAATACGGTTTCAAATTGGGCGAAAGGCGCCGGCCGCTTAGGCTACTTGGGCATCGCCATCGACGGCGGCGTTCGGTTGAGCAGAATCAATGACGCTTGTTCCGTGGGGAGCAGTCAGACCTGTAGCCAGACAAGTTATCAGCAAGTGGGCGGCTTTGTATGGAGCGCCGGCGGTGGCGCGGTGGGTGGTATTGCAGGTGCCAAACTGGCTACTGCTGTAATAGGCGGGGTAGCAATCGCATTCGGCGTTACGGTTGGAGCTCCTGCTCTAGCGGTAATAGCAATTACCGGCGCGGCCACAGGAGCATATTTAGCCGGTTCTAGCGGCGGTAGCTTCGGCGAATACCTAGGCAATGAAATTTATACGTGGATAAATCATGAGTGACGCAACGCTACTAGAACGAATCATAGTGTTTTCTTGGATTTTTCTTGCGCTTTCCGGAGGCTTTAACGGAATATATATTTGCTTTCATGGAATTCGCCGACTCGACCCGTATTTTTCTACAAAGCCCAATGTAGAGTGGGAGTCCTATAGTCCATTTGATAGTTTCTGCCGAATGCATCGATATAGCTTTCAGTATACTTTTGGCTTGAAACGACCAACTATTGGTAACGGCATAGCTGTATGGCTTTATTTTACTTGCATCAGCCTTATAACTTATTGGATCAGCATGTTTATTGGCTTTCTTGGCCATCAATTTGGAATAAGTATATTGAATTAAGATTGCTGCCCTGAAAATAATGAGCGACGCCTCCTATAGTTTAGCGAGCTGTAGCCTATACTGAACATTCCTATCGTTCACAGAGAACTCAATGGCATGCACGTTTTTTTCATGAGAGTTCGCCTTGACCTCTAAACGACTTCAAACAATCCTTTTCAATCGACTTCCTGAATGCATCGCTATTAAATCCAGTCGCCATTCGTAGCTTGGCACTATGGGTGTATATATGCTTTCATTCGGCTCTAATTCTTATCTCAATAAGCCAGGATTCATGCAGGTGAGAACCTTCGACGAGACGAGATACCGTTCGGCAGCCAAACGCTGGCGGCCGATGAACGGACGAGAATTAAGCCCGCTGAAGTGACAAAATGACATCACAGCTGCGCCTGCAGCCTTTTGATGATCAGAGTCACTCACATGTCCGCCAATCGCCGCTATTCCATCATTCTCGAACACTCCGGGCAGGTCCTGCTGGAGCAGGCCTCGCTTGAGCAGGTCGAGGCGTTCTGGGATGCCCATGACGAAACCTATTTCGGCTTGCGTATCGAGGACGCCCAGAGCGGACACGCACGCGTGTACGTCACGGACGAGATTCCGGAAGACGAAGAACTCGCCCTGCCCTGATCGCCTGCACCGCTCCGCTTTCGCGCCCCGCCTGAGTACGAGTTCGGCATAATCGTCTGCCCGACCGCGGAGCAACGGCCATGCAGATCGACGAAGAGCTGACCCTGAAGAAGCTGGAAGTGTTTCTGGCCTTCATGCGCAGCGGCAATCTGGGCAAGGCCGCGGTCGAGCTGAACACCAGCAACGTCAGCGTGCATCGCGCCATCCACTCGCTTGAAAGCGCGTTGCGATGCCCGCTGTTCAAGCACGAGGGGCGCAACCTGATTCCGCTGGAAAGTGCCTATGTACTCGAAGAGCGTGCCCAGCAGCTGGTCAAGGACGTGCTCGAGACGGTGCGGCGTACCCGCGAAGCGGCCGGTTTCTCGGCCGAGCGCTTCAAGCTCGGTGCGCTCTACTCGCTGACGGTGAAGACCGTGCCGCAGCTGATCATGGGCCTGAAGCTGCGCCGCAGCGAGCTCAACATCGACCTGATCCTGGGCTCCAACGTCGACCTGCTCTACAAGCTGAAGAACATGGAGCTGGACGCCATTCTGGTGTCGCTCAACGAGAGCGTCGCCGACCCGGACTGTGCCCAGGTGCAGCTGTTTTCCGACGACATTTTCCTCGCCGCGCCAGCCGACTCGCCGTTCGCCAACCAGAGCGAAGTGGATCTCAGCGATCTGCGTGACGCCACTTTCATCACCCTGTCCCAAGGCTTCGCCACCCATCAGGACGGCAACCGGGTGTTCCAGCTAGCGGGTTTCGAGCCGAAGGTGGCGATGCAGGTGAACGACATCTTCACCCTGCTGAGCATGGTCAATTCCGGGGTCGGTTACGCACTGCTGCCGGGGCGGGTGGGCATGGTCTACGAATCGCGGGTGCGACTGATCCCGCTGCAGGCGCGTTATCACCTGCAGCAACACATCGGCGTGGTGTTTCTAAAGGCCAAGGAGCGCGACCCGAACCTGCTGGCGCTGCTCGCCGAATGCCGGATGTACAGCTTGAAACACCCAAGCTGAAGCAGCATCCGCAGGCGGCCGAGCGGACGGGAAGATGGTTCGATCAGCGCGCAACGGCGGAAGACGCTTCACCGCCTTCCACCCCTGCGACCGCCACATTAGGCGACGGCTGTCTGCCCGGACGCAACCGGAGCCGGCCGCCCCAGGCTTTGCGCCACCACGTCACCGACCATATCCGCGGTGATCGCACTCAACGTCCAGCCCAGGTGCCCATGGCCCGTGTTGTAGAACACGCACGGCGAGCTGCCGCGGCCGACCTTGGGCATCATGTTCGGCATCATCGGGCGCAGACCGGCCCAGGGCACCACGCTGCGGGTGTTGACGCCGGGGAAGCACTGGTTGACCCACTCCACCAGCGGGCGAATGCGATCGGCACGGATGTCACGGTTGTAGCCGTTGAACTCTGCGGTGCCGGCGACGCGGAAGCGGTCGTCGCCCAGGCGGCTGCTGACCAGCTTGGTTTCGTCGTCCAGCAGGCTGACGGTCGGTGCCGAGGCGCGGCTGATCTCGTCGGTCAGGTTGACGGTGATCGAGTAGCCCTTGACCGGGTAGATGTTCACCCGGTCGCCGAGCTGGGCTGCCAGTACACGGCTGGCGGTGCCGGCGCAAACCACCAGGCCGTCGAACTCCAGCCGCTCGTCACCGCCAACGCCAGCGAGGATCACGCTGGCACGCTTGCCGTCGCTGGCCACCGACTTCACGTCGGCACCGTAGCGGCAGCGCACACCGAGCCGCTCGATGGCGGTGGCCAGGCCGTGGGTGAACTTGTGGATATCACCGGTGGAGTCGCATTCGGTGTAGTAGCCGCCGTAGTAGCTGCCAGCCAGGGTTGGCTCGATGGCGCGCATCTCCTCGGGCGTCACGCTGCGCCGCGGCAGGCCGCCTTCGGCGAGCAGGCGTGAAACCTCAGCGGCATGATCGAAGCCGGCCTTGTCGCGGTAGATGTGCAGGATGCCCTTCTTCTTCAGGTCGAAGTCGATGCCTTCGGCTTCGGCCCAGGCGAACAGATGCTCGCGCGCGGCGATGGCCAGCCGAGCGGTCTCGACGGTGTTCTTGCGGTAGTTGGGGATCGAGCCGATGAACTCGGCGAACCAGGAGAGCTTGTGCCAGCTGGGCTTGGGGTTGACCAGCAGCGGCGCGTCGCTCTTGAGCATCCACTTGAGGCCCTTGACGATCGTCGACCAGTGGTTCCAGACCTCGGCATTGGACGCCGACAGCTGGCCGCCATTGGCGAACGAGGTCTCCATGGCCGCGTAGCGGTGCTTTTCCAGCAGGGTGACCGAGAAGCCGCGCTTGGCCAGGGCATAGGCGGTGGTGACGCCGGTGATGCCGCCACCGATGACTGCGATTGTTTTCATTGTTGCGCTCCAGAACGTCGAGGGGTCATAGCCCGTGCGCCCAACGCGCGGCGGGCGCCCCCTCTGTTCTGGACCTGAGAGATTCACGAGCGCATGACGGCTCGCTTGCTCCTTCGGTGCGCCCGGCGACGAAAACCGGGCGGCTCTTCAGAGTTTCAGCGGTGGTAGCGGTCCTTTTGCCTGAGAGTTTCCGGGGCGGTTGCTCCTTCGGCGCTGCCCTGACGGCAGTCTCTCCCGCTAGCACATCGATGCGCGCCACTGGCCAGCTGTGGCAAATGGTCGCGCATCGCAGGTGACACCCTGCCAGAAAAAAGCGCCGCTGTAACCCCCGAATGCCGGCCGTCAGTCCGCTCGCGACGAGAATGCCGAGCGGTTGCGCAACGCCCTCAGACCCGGAAGCGCGCCGCCAGGGCCTGCAGCTCGCCGCCCAGACGGGCCAGCTGCACGGTCGAGGCCGCGGTCTGCTGGGCAGCGGCGGCCGACTGGTCAGCCACATCGCGCACGCTGAGCACGCTGCGGTTGATGTCCTCGGCCACCGAACTCTGCTCCTCCGACGCGGTAGCGATCTGCAGATTCATCGCCTGGATGGTGGAGATGGTGCGGGTGATGGCCTGCAGCTCCTCGCCGACATCCCGCGCCAGGCTGACCGTCTCGTCGGCCAGCCCGCGGCTGCTGTCCATCAGCGACGAGGCATGCAGCGCACCCTTCTGCAGGTTGCCGATCAGCTCCTCGATCTGCGCCGTGGACTGCTGGGTACGCTGCGCCAGGCTGCGCACCTCGTCGGCGACCACGNNCGGGCCGCCTCGATGGCCGCGTTCAGTGCCAGCAGGTTGGTCTGTTCGGCGATGCCATTGATCACCGTGAGCACCGTGCTGATCCCTGCGGTCTCGCGGTTCAGCTGGGCCATGGCTTCGGCAGACAGGCCCACCTGGGAGGACAGCCGGTCGATCTGCGCCAACGCCCGTTGCACCACGATGTCGCCCTGAGCCGCCTGGCGGTCGGCGTGCTGGGCAGCACTAGAGGCCTCGTCGGCGTTGCGCGCCACCTCCTGCACGGTCGCTGCCATCTCGTGCATGGCAGTGGCGACCTGATCGGTTTCCAGGCGCTGGCTCTGGATACCGGCGCTGGTCTGCTCGGTCACCGTGGACAGCTCTTGCGCCGCACTGGCCAGCTGGCCGGTGATGGCGCTGATCCGGCCGATCAAGTCGCGCAGGCTGCCGCGGGTGCGCTCCAGCGCATCGAGCAGCTGACCGAACTCGTCGCTGCGCGGCTGCCGCGGCTGCTCGGTCATATCGCCTGCGCCGATGCGCTCGGCAATGCGTACCGCCTGCGCCAGCGGTTGCGTCAGCTGACGCACGATCAGCCAGCTGATGACCAGCCCGAGGGCTATCGCCAGCAGCGTGATGGCAAGCAGCAGGGCCTTCTTCTCGCCGGCTTCGGCGCTGCGTCGTTCGGTCTGCGACTGCACGATTTCATTGGTGTTGCGGTAGATGCTGTCGAAGATTTCCTGCATCTCCTGACGCGCCTGCACCTGAGCGGCGACGATGGGCGGCAGCTGGCCGAACTGGCGGATGTAGGTCGCCACCGAGTCACGCAACGGCTGCAGGTCCACGCCGGGTGTGCCGGCCAGCTGGGCATCGAGCCTGTCGACCGCCGCCTGCAACGTGCTGAACTGTTGCTGCAATTGCTGCAGCGACTGCTCGGTCTCGGTCATCAGATAGCCGCGCACCATGAAGCGCACCATGCGGTTGTGCTTGGAGACTTCACCGGCCTGCAGGCCGATGGCTGCGCTACGAGTATCCTCATGCAGGACCGGTGCGTCCGGTGTGCCGGCCCAGCGTGCCTCTAGCGCGGCGATCAGCGCATCCGAGGTGTTGCCGGCTTCCACCCAGCTGCTGCGGGTCTTCACCTTGCGCTCCCAGAGCGCCGCCAGATCGAGGAAACGCTGGCGGTAATGCTGCACGTCGGCGGCGATCGCCTGCAGGCGCTGCAGATCCTGTGGGTCGCTGAATTCCCCCTTCTGCTGCTGCACCAGTTCGACGATGCGCGCGACCGACTGCTCCACCGCTTCGACATGCAGCGGATCGCCGCGGGTTTCGAAACTGACCTGCGCGTAGCGAATCCGGTTGGCCTCATCCAGCAGGCGGGCCGCACTCTGCGCCCTGTCGCTGCGGGAGATCAGCGCGTCCATGCCGTAACTGCCGATCAGGGCGACGGCCAGGGTCAGCGCCAGAACGGCGGCGAAGCCGAGGGCCAGTTTGTGGCTGACCTTGAGAGTGTTCATCTTTCGACCTTCCTTGATGAACGCAAGCGCGCCCCGATGGGGGCGCGTTGCGGATGACGGTAAGTGACGACGGGAACGACTCAGCCGAGCAGCCCACGCATGACGAAGAACAGCAGTGATGGCCCGAGCAGGCAGCCCAGTGCGGTGTAGAACGCCGCGGTCAGGCAGCCGTAGGGCACCAGCTTCGGATCGGTGGCCGCCAGGCCGCCGGCCACGCCGCTGGAAGTGCCGATCAGGCCGCCGAAGATCACCGCCGAGCGCGGGTTGTTCAGCCCGATGTAAGGCGCGACGAAGGGCGTGGCGACCATCACCACGATCGCCTTGACCAGCCCCGCCGCGATCGACAGCGCCATCACTTCCGAGCTGGCGCCGATCGCCGCCCCGGTGACCGGCCCGACGATGTAGGTCACAGCGCCCGTGCCGATGGTGGTCAGGCTGACCGCATCGGTGTAGCCGAACGCCATGGCCACCGCCACGCCTGCCACGAACGAGGCGAGCACGCCGATGAACAGCGCGAGCACGCCGACCATCCCGGCCCGCTTGAGCTCTTCCACGCTGACGCCGAAGCCGGTGGCGACGATGGCGAAATCACGCAGCATGGCGCCGCCGAGCAGGCCGATGCCGGAGAACAGGGCGATATCCACCAGGCCTTTCTGCCCGCCGGTGACCACGCCGCCGATGTACGACAGCAGGAGGCCGATCAGGATCGCCACCGCCGAGCCATGCAGACGGCCCTTGGTGAGCTTGTCCGACAGCCAGTAGGAGATCCACATGGTCGCGCCGATGATGGCGAAGCCGCTGATCAGGCCATAGCCGGTGATCACTTTCATGAGGGATTCGTACATGGCCGTTACCCCCGTGCGCTGCTGGTGAGCGGCTTGGCTTGATCCACCGGATCGCTCGGATCGGACGGGGCGGCCTCAAGCTTTTTTCGGCCGATCCGGTCCAGTACCGGCACCAGGGCGAAGGCCAGCGCAACCGCGGCGACGCCGGCGAGGATCGCCATCGGGCCACCAGCCAGGGCGCCGTAAACGTTCTGCTGCGCGGCCATGGCGACCACGATCGGGATGTACACGGCGCTCCAGAACTTGATGCCCTGCTCGGACTCCGGATTGAACAGGCCGCGTTTCTTCAGGTAGCTGCCGATGAGGATCAGCAGCACCATGGCGATACCCACGCCGCCGACGTTGGCCGGCACGCCGAGGAGCTTGCCGAGCAGCTCACCGACGAAGATGCCGGTGAGGGTACACAAGGCCAGGAAGGCCACACCAAAGATGATCATTGTTTTTGTCCTTTTTGGTTGCGCTGGCTGCAGAGGGCCAGGCGCGTGTTGTCGAGGTCGTTGTTGTTATCCATCGATCTGGGCGAAGGCTCGCCCGGGTGCTGCACGCGGTCTATCGGCTCTGGCTGCCCTCCTGACGCAGCAAGGCGTCCAGTGTGTCCAGCCGTGCGCCGTCGAAGGCAACCAGCGTACCCTGTTCGAAAACCCGCCGTGCCAGCCCGGTCAGCACCTGGCCTGGCGGCAGTTCGATGTGCAGCCGCACCCCGCGCTCGTAGGCGGTGCGCAGGGTGCCGTGCCAGTCGACGACGCGGCACATGTTGAAGGCCAGGTCGTCGCGCAGGCGCTCTGCGTCGAACAGCGGACGCGCCGAGGAGCCGCTGAGGTAGCGAATCCGCGGGGCGCGCACCTCCACCTCGGTGAAGGCATCCGCCAGCCGCCGTGCCGGCTGCTCGAGCAGCGCGCAATGCGAGGGCACGCTCATCGCCAGGCGCCGCGTGCAGGAGGCGCCCAGCACCTTGGCCCGCGCCGCGACCGTGGCCATGGCGGCATCGCTGCCGGCGATGACGATCTGGTTGTCGGCGTTGATGTTGCCCAGGTAGACCGGGCCCTCGGCTTCGGCCAGCAGCGACTCGACCGTACCCAGCGCCAGGCCGAGGATGGCAGTCATGCCGTAGCCCTCGGGATAGGCCTGCTGCATCAGCTCGCCGCGCAGGGCGACCAGGACCAGGGCGTCGGCGAACGTCAGCGACTCGGCGACAACCGCCGCAGCATAGGCACCGATGGACAGCCCGGCGACGTAGTCCGGCCGCTGGCCATCGCGCATCAGCAGGCGCGCTCCGGCGACACCGGCGATCAGCAGGCAGAGCTGCACCGCGCGGGTCGATTGCAGCGCCTCGGCCGAATCGAGCAGCAGCGCATCCTCGCCGAGCACGGCACTGGCCTCGGCCAGGGTCGCGGCGACTTCCGGCGCCTCGGGCAGCCGTTGCAACATGCCGGGCTTTTGCGCGCCCTGACCGGGAAAGGCGAACAGGCTGCTCATGCGGCCCGCTCCGCAGCCCAGGGATCGCTCACCAGACGCGGTCCTTCGGCGGTCTTGACCAGCACCCGTGCGGCGCCACCGGCCCATTCGCCGAGCGCCACACCGCCCAGCGGGGTTTCCAGTTGCAGGTCGACGCGGCAGGCGCGGCAGGCGCGGCCTTCGAGCAGCTGCAGCAGCGGGCGCGCCTCGCTGCGCGGCAGCGGCTGTTCGGCCCTGAGCAGCAGGTCCAGATCGCTGTCCGGATGCGCCGCCGACAAGCCGGTGGCGAGCTGGAAGCCGGCCGAGCCGGTGACACCCCAGGCATGGCCGAGGGCATCGAGCAGCGGACGCAGGCCAGCCAGCACGCGGAACACCGGCAGGTCTTCGCTGGCGCGACGATCGAGCAGCTGCTCCGGTGTCAGCCGATGGCTGATCGCGGCGATCGGCATCAGCGCGGCCAGACGCTGGTCTCGCGTGGCCCCACGCAGGCCGACCGCCACCTGCCCTGGCGCGACGACGGCACGACGCACCACCACCGGCTGGCCGGCGGCGAGCACGGCCACCGCCCAGGCCGGGGCATCGGCCGGCAACTGCTCGGGACGCATACCCCAGAGCAGGTCGTGGGGGCGAGGTGTGTCGTGCATCTACAGCCTCCTCGTGATTGTTGTTGTCGAGTCGCTGATACGGGTTCGGCGAATACGCCGCTCAGGTGTTCGTTACCACTGCGCGCGCAACAGCTCGCGCACCCGCGACGACGCCTCGCGATTCGGCGCGCCGAGACGGCCGCGCAGATCGCTGCTGCCGCCGATGTCCGCGACGGCCTTGGCGAGACAGTCGCGCACACGCGCCAGATCATCCGCCGAGGGCTGCTCGATGCTGTCCACGGCGAGGGTTTCCCAGAGCAGGCCGAGGGTCGCGTAGTTGTCGATGTCGTAGGCCATCGGCGGCACCGATTCGGCCAGGGCTTCCAGCTCCTCGACGCTGCGCAGGGTGATGCGCGCCGCGGCGGCCTTGCCCATGGCATGCACCATCACGCCCGGATCGCGCAGGGCGATGATCCGCTGGGCCTGATAGCCGTGGGCGAGAAAGGCGCCGGACATGGCCTTGCCCACCAGCAGCGCGATCACCGGGTGCCCGGCCAGCTGTGCGCGGGCATAGCCGTCCACCGCGCCGGCGAGGGCCTGATGAATGCCGAGGGCTTCTTCGCGGCGGCCATAGGCCTGGCTCGGCACGTCGACCACGGCGACCACCACACGCTTGTCCGCCTTGTTGCGATCGGCCGCAATCAACTCGTCCAGCGCCTGGCCCAGAGCCCAGCCTTCGAGCAAACCGACCTCGCCATTGCGCGCGCGCGGAAAGGGATTCTCGGCGTCCGCCACCACGGCGATATAGCGGGCGGCGCGCTCACCGAGCGTGCCGTCGACCACCTTCACCGAGGCCGGATAGCCCGCCAGTGCCTGGCCGCCGGCCAGGGCTTGCAACCAGTTCAGTCCACGGCTCATTGGGCATCTCCTTCGTAGAGGGCACGCACGGCGGCGGCATCGAGCTGCGTGCGGGTGTCGACGTCGGCCAGGCGCTGGAGGTACCAGGCGTGGCGGCGGCTGCGCGGCTGCAGCGGCTTGCCGAGGGCGAACAGTTCGTGCAGTTGCGCGCGGATGGCGTCGGTGTCGTCGGCCACGTACGCGTCCACCAGACCCGAGGCATAGCGTTGCTCGCCACCGGTCAGGCTCCAGATGAAGGGCCGGTCGCGCGAGTCGTACTCGTCGAGCCCGGCTTCCTGCTCGATCACCTGCGGGCCATTGAGGCCGACGCGGGCTTCACGGGTGACGACCAGGTAGCTGCACAGCCCGGCGGCGATGGACATGCCGCCGAAGCAGCCGACGGAACCGGCGACCACGCCGATCACCGGCTGGTAGTCGCGCAGCTCGACGATGGCCGCCTGGATCTCGGCGATGGCGGCCAGGCCCAGGTTGGCCTCCTGCAAACGCACGCCGCCGGTTTCCAGCAGGAGCACGGCCCGGGTCGGGATGCCGTTGCGGTTGTCTTCGGCAGCCAGTTCCAGTGCGCCGGCGATCTTCGCGCCGCCGACTTCGCCCATGCTGCCGCCCTGGAAGGCGCCTTCGATGGCGGCGATCACCGCCGGCTGGCCGTCAATGGTGCCCTTGGCGACCACCACGCCGTCGTCGGCCTGGGTGACGATGCCCTGCTTCGGCAGCCAGGGCGAGGTGACGCGATCGAACGGATCGAGCAATTCGCGGAAGCTGTCCTCGTCCAGCAGTGCGCGGGCACGCTGGCGGGCACCGAGTTCGACGAAGCTGCGCGACTCGAGTAAACGGGCCACGGTGTTAGCGGACACATCAGTCATGGCCGACTTCCTCCAGTCCCTGCTCCAGGCGCAGACGCACTACGCCGGGCGTGGCCCCAAAATCGTGAATATCGATGTTCAATGCCGGTGGCGTCTGCTCGCGGAACATCCGCTCGAACAGGCTCTTCCAGCGTTGCTCGGCACCATTGACCGAGGTGACTACCTGGATCGCCAGCTTGCCGGCCTGGCCGGGTTCCAGCAGCACTTCCAGGTCGCCCGAGCCGACCACGCCGACCAGGGCCTTGCCGCGGGCGGGTTGCCCGGCGGCGAATTCGAAAGACAGGGTTTCCATGTTCAGTTGCTCCCAGTCGGCGCCGGCGCATGCGGCGCCAGACGGTCGAGGAAAAGGGTGGCGGCCAGGAGGTCGGCGGCGCCCCCCGGCGAGGCGTTGAGGGCGAGCATGTCGCGATCGAGCAGGCGCAGCTGGCGACGACCGGCGAGGCTGGCGGCACCACCGGCTTCGAGCACGGCGCGGGCACCGGCCTGCATGCGGGTCAGCCCTTCCAGACCTGCGCGATGCAGCACGCAGGTGTCGGTCAGGCTGCTCATGATCGCCAGCAGTGCATCGAGCCTGGCGTTCTGCTCGCCGGCGCCGGCGCGGCGACTGGCCAGGAGTTGCGGCAAGCCGTGCTCCATGACCGCGGGAAAGCCGTGCTGCGCCTGTTCGCGGGCGCCGAGCACGCCGTAGCGACGGCAGACCCGCGCGCCATGGCTGTCCGGGTTGTGCGGCGCGGCCGGGTCGTCCAGCCGCGCCAGGGCGGCCGCGCTGGCGGCGATCCCGCCGGCCGAAGCGCCGCTTTCCAGCATGGCCGCCGCGCTGAGCAGCCCCAGCGCCCAGATCGCGCCGCGATGGGTGTTGACCCCTGCGGTGACGCGCAGCATCTCCGCTTCGCCGTCGCGGCCCAGCTGCCCGAGGGTTTCCCGCAGCGCCTGGCTGACCCGACCTTCGCTCCGCGCGGCATCGGCCATGGCGGCGAACGCCGGCCACAGCGACTGCGCCGAGGCGTGCATCAGCCCCAGGTGCAGATCGCTGTGCGCGCCACTGCCGCGTCGGTCGACCAGCCCCGGCTTGGGCGACAGGTCGGCCTCGTCGACCAGCGCCTGCACCGCCAGATCAGCCAGGCGCTCGGCCGCGGTCGGCGCCTGTCGTGCAATGAGTGCGCTCATCACCAGCTCCTGAACTTGGCAGGCGGGTTGTAGAGGCCGCCGGACCACTCGACCAGCTCGGCGATGCTCTTGGCGGCGAGCAGTTCGCGGGTGGCGTCGTTGCGGCGGATGCCGAGGTCTTCCGGCAGGGCGATCAGCCCTTCGCGGCGCATGCGCTCGGTGTCCTTCGGGTTGTGCCGCAGGCCGATGCTGGTGACGCCGGCCACCGCGGCGATCATCGCCTGGCGTTCCTCCAGCGAACGGGCCTTGTACAGGTAGGCGATGCCTTCCTCGGTGAGCAGGTGGGTGACGTCGTCGCCGTAGATCATGATCGGCGCCAGCGGCATGCCGCTCTTCTTCGCCACCTCCACCGCGTCGAGCTGCTCGACGAAGGTGGGTTTGCCGCCTTCCTGGAAGGTCTCGACCATCTGCACCACGAGCTTCTTGCCGCGCTCGAGCATGGTCACCGGGGCCTCGCCGCCGGGCATGGCCATGTCCAGCCAGGCCGGGGTCGGATGGCGGCGACCGCGCGGGTCGTGGCCCATGTTTGGCGCACCGCCGAAACCGGCCAGGCGCCCGCGGGTGACGGTGGAGGAATGCCCATCACCATCGACCTGCAGGGTGGCGCCGATGAACAGGTCCACGGCGTATTGCCCGGCCAGCTGGCACATCATGCGATTGGAGCGCATCGAGCCGTCGCGGCCGGTGAAGAACACGTCCGGGCGCTGGGCGATGTAGTTCTCCATACCCAGCTCGGTGCCGAAGCAATGCACGCTCTCGACCCAGCCAGTCTCGATCGCCGGGATCAGCGTCGGGTGCGGGTTGAGCGTCCAGTTGCGGCAGATCTTGCCTTTCAGGCCGAGGGATTCGCCGTAGGTTGGCAGGATCAGCTCGATGGCCGCGGTGTTGAAACCGATGCCGTGGTTGAGCGACTGCACGTTGTGTTTTTCGTAGATGCCGCGGATCGCCATCATCGCCATCAGCACGTGCACCGGCTTGATGTGGCGCGGGTCGCGGGTGAACAGCGGCTCGATGTAGAACGGCTTGTCCGCCACCACGACGAAATCGACCCAGCTCGCCGGGATGTCCACGCGCGGCAGCTCGTCGACGATCTCGTTGACCTGGACGATGACGATGCCGTCGCTGAAGGCGGTCGGCTCGACCAGCGCCGGGGTGTCTTCGGTGCTGGGGCCGGTGTAGATGTTGCCGTGGCGATCGGCCTGGAAGCCGGCCACCAGCGCGACGTTGGGGATCAGGTCCACCAAGAGGCGCGAGTAGAGTTCGATGTAGGTGTGGATGGCGCCGACTTCCAGCAGGCCGTCTTCGAGCAGCTGGCTGATGCGCAGGCTCTGCGGGCCGGCGAAGGAAAAGTCGAGCTTGCGCGCGATCTGCCGCTCGAACAGATCCAGGTGCTCGGCGCGGCTGACGCTCGGCATGATCATGTGCAGGTCGTGCAGCTTGCCGGGGTCGGCCTTGGCCAGGGAGCGGGAGAGGAAGTCCGCCTGCTTCTGGTTGTTGCCCTCGAGCACCACCCGGTCGCCAGGGGCGATCAGCAGTTCCAGGGCCTCGACGATCCGCTCGCTGGGCAGTACCACGCCATCGGCGAGGCTCTGCACCTGATCGAGACGACGGGCTTTTTCAGCGCGACGACGCGACCACTGCGGCGGTGGGGAGATTGTTGTTGTCATGGCGACTCCACAGGTTTTCCGCTTTGTGGAGCGCACAGTAGGGAGGTGACCGAAAGGTCATCAATCAAGCAGCGGGCGTGACCGTTACGATCAGGTTAACGATGTGTCTGAACGGCCTGTTTGCGGAGGCATGCAGCAGGCGCGGCGCATGGCACGCCACGCCTCCTGAAGAGATTACTTGTCGCGATCGATATTGAACGGCGACCAGGCCTGGCGGGTGGGCATCACCTCCAGGCGGTTGATGTTGATGTGATCCGGCAGGGTGGCGACGTAGAAGATCTGCTCGGCGATGTCCTCGGCGGTCAGCGGCGTGGTGCCGCGGTACAGCCGGTCGCTGGCGGCCTGATCGCCCTTGGTGCGCACCAGGGTGAATTCGGTTTCGGCCATGCCCGGCGCGATGTCGGTGACGCGCACGCCGGTGCCCTGGAGGTCGCAGCGCAGGTTGTAGCTGAACTGCTCGACGAACGCCTTGGTCGCACCGTAGACGTGGCCGCCCGGATACGGCCAGTGGCCGGCCACCGAGCCGATGTTGACGATGCTGGCGCCCTTGCCGGTGGCGATCAGCGTCGGCAGCAGCGCGTGGGTGACGTTGACCAGGCCGGTGATGTTGGTGTCGATCATGGTGTGCCAGTCGGCGAGATCGACCTGTTGCGCTGGCTGCGGCGCCAGTGCCAGGCCGGCGTTGTTGACCAGGCAATCGATCTGGCGGAATTCGGCCGGCAGCTGCGCCACCACCTCCTGCACCGCGCCGGCCTGGCGCACGTCGAGCGTCGCGATATGCACCGGCACCTTCGCCGACAGCTCGCCCTTCAGCTCTTCCAGACGCTCGCTGCGCCGCCCGGTGAGCACCAGCGCCCAGCCGGCCTCGGCGAAGCGGCGGGCGGTGGCACGGCCGAAGCCGGAGGTGGCGCCGGTGATGAATACGATCTTCTGTTTCATGCTTTTCCTCTTTCTCTGAAATGCCTGCTGTCCGTGTAGGCGACGCGGCACAGGGGCGCAGTGACGGCGTCCAGCTTAGGGGGCGTTGCTGCGCCAGGCAAAGCACGGCGTGCGCTGATCGCCCGAAATGCGGCCATGCCGCCGTCGCGCAGCCGCCTTATACTCGCGCCCATCTGCCCGAAATCAGGAGCCCAATGATGCGAGGCCGCTTGATCTACCTGATCGGGCCATCCGGTGCCGGCAAGGACAGCCTGCTGGACGCCGCCCGCGAGTCGCTGGCTGGCCGTGGTGTGCGCATCGCGCGACGGGTCATCACCCGCTCGGCCGAAGCCGTCGGCGAGGCGGCGCATTCGGTGTCGCCGCAGGAATTCGAGCGTCTCGAGGCGCAGGGCGCCTTTGCCCTCAGCTGGCGGGCCAACGGTCTGGCGTATGGCATTCCGGCAGAGATCGATGAGTGGCTGGCGTCCGGCGAGCAGGTGCTGGTCAATGGTTCGCGCGGCTACCTGGCAACGGCACGGGAGCGTTATCCAGACCTGCTGGCGGTGCTGCTCAGCGTCGAGCAGGACGTATTGCGCCAGCGCCTGCATGCACGCGGGCGGGAGACGGCGGAACAGATCGAGTCACGGCTGGCGCGCAACGCGCTGTTCGCCGGCGAACTGGACGACTACATCCGCCTGGACAACTCGACGCCGCTGACTGAAAGCGTCGAACGCCTGCTGGCGTTGATCGATGAGCATGTGCCGAGGGACTGAGCGTGGCGCCCCGGTGGGCCTCACAGCACTACCCGGCGTCAACCAGAGCCACCCCTGAATGCGCTGCCTTACCGCCCCGGCTGCGGACGGAAACCCGGTACGCCGCTCGGGCGGTCGACACGGGCGGCCGGCATGCTGCAGTTGAGGTCGCGAAAGGGCTGGTCGTCGAGCCGTTGCCAGCCTTCGCCGGGCGACGTCTGGCGGCAGATGACAGTACCGTCGACGATGCTCTGCCAACGGTAATAGGGTGCCGGCGCAGCGCTAGCGGCGACGGACAGGAGCAGGCAGAAGGCGGTCAGGAAAGTGCGCATGGCGGTGTTCGACGGAACGATGGCGCCACTGTAATTCATCCGCCGTGCATGGCAAGCGCCGTCCGGCGCGCTCAGTACCAGACCCTGGCCGCCTCGCGCATGAAGATCTCCACGGTCTTCGGTCCGACGCCTTCGAACGCTGCCAGCCGCCGCTCCAGCTCCTTGCGGGTCTCGCTGAGCTCATGGATGCGCCCGAGCTTGCCGCCATACTCGTGGTTGAGCTTCTCGCAGAGCTTGAGCAGTCGCTCGGCGGTGGATTCGTCGTAGCGTACATAGCGCCCCTCGCCGAGCATGTTCACCAGCTGCTGCCAGCTGCAATTGCCCAGTTTTCGCGGCGTATCGCGCTTGTGCTTGTCGACGATGACGCGATACGCCTCGGCGGCGATGTCCTGCTGGATGCGCTTGCCGAACAGAAAGCTGGCGACGAACCACTTGAACAGCGCGGGCTCGCCGTCGGCCATGTCGATGCCCAGATCTTTGGCGCTGATTTCCGCGCTCATCAGGCGCCCTCCCTCGAACGATTGTCTGCATTCGAAGCCGTGCTTTCGGGCAAGTTTCCCCTTGCCTGAGTCCTGATGAGCGGTTTTTTGCCTATACCGTTCATCCGATAGGCGGATTCTTGCCTAACGCTTCCCTTCAGGGAGGCAACAGCCCCTGTAGCAGGGGGCTCGCACAGGCTGGCACGCCTTCTGCTACTGGCAATGTGCTCGATGCGATTCCAACGACAAGAAGAGCTGCCAGCGATACCCACCTCCCGGGCCCGGCCCCGGTGTCATCGCCCCTCTGCTTGTACGTCTGGCGCGTTCCCCGAACGCGGCATCGTCTATCGTCAACATGCTGCGCCAATCAATAAAAACGAAACGGAGATCCATCCATGAGACTGACCAAACGCTTGGGCCTGCTCGCTGCCGCTGCGGCCTTCACCGCCAGCACCGCGGCCGTCGCTGCACCGACCTTCATCAACATCCTCACCGGCGGCACCAGCGGCGTGTACTACCCGATCGGCGTGGCCCTGTCGCAGCAGTACAACAAGATCGACGGCGCCAAGACTTCGGTACAGGCCACCAAGGCCTCGGTAGAAAACCTCAACCTGCTGCAGGCCGGTCGCGGCGAGCTGGCCTTCTCCCTGGGTGACTCGGTGGAAGATGCCTGGAACGGTGTCGAGGACGCCGGCTTCAAGGCCCCGCTCAAGCGCCTGCGCGCCATTGCCGGCACCTACAACAACTACATCCAGATCGTCGCCAGCGCCGAATCCGGCATCAAGACCCTGGAAGACCTGAAGGGCAAGCGCATCTCCGTCGGCGCGCCGAAGTCCGGCACCGAGCTCAACGCCCGCGCGATCTTCAAGGCCGCCGGCCTGGACTACAAGGACATGGGCCGCGTCGAGTTCCTGCCCTACGCCGAGTCGGTCGAGCTGATCAAGAACCGCCAGCTCGACGCCACCCTGCAGTCCTCGGGCCTGGGCATGGCCGCCATCCGCGACCTGGCCAGCACCATGCCGGTGACTTTCGTCGAGATTCCGGCCGCCGTGGTCGAGAAGATCGAGAGCGACGCCTACCTGGCGGGCGTGATTCCGGCCGGCACCTATGACGGTCAGGACGCCGACGTCCCCACCGTGGCCATCACCAACATCCTGGTGACCCACGAAAAGGTCTCCGATGAAGTGGCTTACCAGATGACCAAGCTGATGTTCGACAACCTGGCCGCCCTGGGTAACGCCCACTCCGCTGCCAAGGACATCAAGCTGGAAAACGCCACCAAGAACCTGCCGATCCCGCTGCACCCGGGCGCCGAGCGCTTCTACAAGGAAGCCGGGGTTCTCAAGTAACCCAGCGCTGAACGACGGGCTGAGCAGGCCCTAGCGCCTGCTCCAGCCCGCTCCTTGTAGCAGCAGGCTTGCCCGCGTCGCCTCGTTGGCAAGCCTGCTTCTACAGGCATCCCCTTGCAGTGAGAGAGTGATACCCATGAGCGAAAGCCAAGGGCTGCATGCCAGCCCCAGCGAATGGCCGAGGGCGCTGTTCTACGTCGCCCTGCTGTTCTCCATCTATCAGATCGTCACCGCCGCCTTCCACCCGGTGTCCAGCCAGGTGCTGCGCGCCGGCCACGTCGGTTTCCTGCTGCTGCTGGTGTTTCTCTGCTACCCGGCGCGCGGCACCGGCAAGCCGTTCCAGCCAGTGGCCTGGGTGCTCGGCCTGGCCGGTTTCGCCACCTTCTTCTACCAGTGGTATTTCGAGGCGGACCTGATCCAGCGCTCCGGCGACATGACCACCACCGACATGGTGGTCGGCCTGACGCTGATCGTGCTGGTGTTCGAGGCCGCACGCCGCGTCATGGGCATTGCGCTGCCGATCATCTGCGGGCTGTTCCTCGCCTACGGCCTGTTCGGTGAGTACCTGCCCGGTGATCTCGCGCACCGCGGCTATTACCTGGATCAGATCGTCAACCAGCTGTCGTTCGGCACCGAAGGCCTGTACGGCACCCCGACCTACGTTTCGGCGACCTACATCTTCCTGTTCATCCTGTTCGGCTCGTTCCTCGAGCAGGCGGGCATGATCAAGCTGTTCACCGACTTCGCCATGGGCCTGTTCGGCCACAAGCTGGGCGGCCCGGCCAAGGTGTCGGTGGTGTCTTCGGCATTGATGGGCACCATCACCGGTTCCGGGGTGGCCAACGTGGTCACCACCGGCCAGTTCACCATCCCGCTGATGAAGCGCTTCGGCTATCGCCCGGCCTTCGCCGGCGGCGTCGAGGCAACGTCCTCGATGGGCAGCCAGATCATGCCGCCGGTGATGGGTGCGGTGGCCTTCATCATGGCCGAGACCATCAACGTGCCCTTCGTCGAGATCGCCAAGGCCGCGCTGATTCCGGCGCTGCTGTACTTCGGCTCGGTGTTCTGGATGGTCCACCTGGAAGCCAAGCGCGCCGGTCTCAAGGGCCTGCCGAAAGACGAGTGCCCGAGTGCCTGGGCCGCGGTGAAGGAGCGCTGGTACCTGCTGATCCCGCTGCTGGTACTGGTCTGGTTGCTGTTCTCCGGGCGCACCCCGATGTTCGCCGGCACCATTGGCCTGTCGCTGACAGCCATCGTCATCCTCGGCTCGGCGATCATCCTCAAGGTCTCGTCGTTCGGCCTGCGCATTGCCTTCTGGATCGCCCTCGGCCTGCTCTGCGCCGGGTTCTTCCAGCTCGGCATCGGGGTGATCTTCGGCGTCATCGCCGCGCTGGTGGTGGTGTGCTGGTTCATCAAGGGCGGTCGCGACACCCTGGTCATCTGCCTGCACGCGCTGGTGGAAGGCGCGCGCCATGCGGTGCCGGTGGGGATCGCCTGCGCCCTGGTCGGCGTGATCATCGGCGTGGTCTCGCTGACCGGCGTGGCCTCGACCTTCGCCGGCTACATCCTGGCCGTCGGCGAGAACAACCTGTTCCTTTCGCTGCTGCTGACCATGTTGACCTGCCTGGTGCTGGGCATGGGCATCCCGACGATCCCGAACTACATCATCACCAGCTCCATCGCCGCGCCCGCGCTGCTGGACCTGGGTGTGCCGCTGATCGTCTCGCACATGTTCGTCTTCTATTTCGGCATCATGGCCGACCTCACCCCGCCGGTGGCGCTGGCCTGCTTCGCCGCCGCGCCAATCGCCAAGGAGAGGGGCCTGAAGATCAGCATGTGGGCCATCCGCATCGCCATCGCCGGTTTCATCGTGCCGTTCATGGCGGTGTACAACCCGGCGCTGATGATGCAGGGCGGCGACTGGGGCGCCACGCTGTACATGCTGTTCAAGGCGGCCTTCGCCGTCGGCCTGTGGGGCGCCGTGTTCACCGGTTACCTGCAGCGGCCCATGGCGCTGTGGGAAAAGGTCCTCGCCTTCGCCGCAGCCGCCTCGATGGTGCTGGCGATGCCGATCAGCGATGAAATCGGCTTCGGCCTGGGCGCGCTGTTCCTTATCCAGCACTTCTGGCGCGCCCGTCGCGCCGAGCCGGCGGCGGCGTGATCGGTCTGTGCCTGGGGCTGGCAGGCGTGGTGTGGGCCGAAGTGCCCACCCCCGCCTTCACCCTGGCGTGGAACCACACCATCGAGAAGATCCGCTGGGAAGAGGATTACCGCGTGACGCCGGACGGGCTGCTGCTCGGCGAAGCGCGGGTCAAGGGTTCTGGTGCCGGGATGGAGATTCCGGATGACGCCGAACTGCGCGACGGGGCCTGGCACTACCAGCGCCAGATGCCTGCGTTGCCACTCCTGCGCCTGGGGCGAACCCCCGAGGCAGGAGATTACCAACTGTGTTTTGACCAGCGTTGCCACGCCATGAGCGAATGGCTCGGCCCGCCACAAGCGGACCAGCCGGCGCTGGATGTCTGGGGCTGTACCGTGCAAACGGTGAGTGTCGGGAACGATTGACCGGCTCGCCGGTGATCGTTGAGGAGGGGTGTTCGCGCAGGCGGCACCCCTTTTTCTTTGCTTCTTTTCCGGCCAGGCAAGGCTGGGTGCATTGGATGAACGTTTTGTTTGATAGCGCTTAGCGAGTCGCCTGAAAGTCTGGTTTCGCCCTGCTGGGCGAGTTTCTTTTGGCAGTCGCCCCAAAAGAAACCAAAAGGTCTTGCCCCTGCCATCCGGCCCCGCGCTTCGCGCGGGGTACGTTCGCTCCAGGAACGAACCCGGAGCGAAGCGCAGGGCCGGATGCAGGGGCAAAGCGTTTTTGGTTACTTTTTCCGCGCCTAGTGACTCGCCCAGCAGGGCGAAACCAAACTCCCAAGCAGCTCGCAAAGAGTTCCAAAAACTCAACACTCAACAGCCCAAGATCGTTCCCTCCTAACGCCGCACCACCCTTTTCCCCGACCAAAAAAAAAGACGCACACCCCTTTCGGTGGTGTGCGCCAAAGCGTCCCACTCGCACGCTGTTACTTGGTCTGCATGATCAGATCGCGGCGCATCAGCGTCTTGATCTTCACCAGATGGTCGTCTTCCTGGGTCTTGGCCTTCGTGAAGCTATCGGCAATGTTCGGATGGCCCGCCGCCTGCGCCAGCTCGATCAACAGCTCCCAGGCCGCGTTGTCGGTCAGCTCCACGGTCAGAAGCGCATTCAGGCACTGGTCGACGTTGGTCCGCGGGTCGGTCAGCACGTTGACGATTCCCAGGGACATGGCCCCGACGACATCGGCGCAAGGGGTCTGCGCGGTCGGGTCGGCGCCGAGGGTTTCGATCGCCTGGTGCACCAGCATCATGTGCTCGTGCTCCTCGTTGCGGATGTGCATGAGCGTATCGACCAGGGCGGTGTCCGGCGTGTCGAGCGCCTTGACCTTGGCGATCATCGCTTCGTAAAGACGCACCCCGTTGCGCTCGTAGGCCAGGCGCTCGCCCAGCTTGTCGAGAAACACCTCGGGGCTCTTGCCGCGCATCATGTCGAAGCCGGTCTTGAGCATGCCCTTGGCCGAACCCGGCACCGGCACGGAGCCGATGCGGTCGGCCTCGGCGGCGCGTTCGGTGCGCTCGACCAGCATGCCGCGCTCATCACCCGGCACGTCCGGATGAATCTCGTTGACCGCCTCGAGCAGGCGCTTGGTGTCCTTCGGGGACATCTGCACGCCGGTGAAGTTGGAACCCACTTTCGCTGCTGTAGCCATGATCGTCTCCTCAGGAAGCCTTGCGCATCAGTTCGCCACCCGGCGCCCACTGGTAGCCCGCCGAGACGATGTCCGAGGCGAGCCCTTCCGAGGCGAGGTGGTTGCGGTAATCCAGCGAGGACTGCGGCTCCTTGGCCTTGTCCACGTAGGCGGGGCCGGCGGTACGCAGGTTGACCTCGGCGGCCAGCACCTGGCGCACGAAATCGCGCTGGCTCTTGAACTCGACCATCTTCGGCAGCGGGCCGGCGAGCACCTCGGCCGGGTCGCGGCCTTCGAGCTTCTTGAACCATTCGCAGGCGACATTGAGGTGGCCCAGCTCATAGTCGAGGAAGCGCTCCCACATGGCCTTGATGCGCGGATTGGTCTCCTGCTCGGCGCAGCTGGCGTACATGTAGACTTCCATCGCCTCGTGCACCAGCCACTTCTCCATATGGCTTTCGCTGGGGTCGGAGAGCGAGCCGTACTGGGTCACGTGCTGCTCTTCCACCGAGGCGATCTCGGCATACAGCTGGCGCGCCAGCGGGTCGGCGAACAGCGGGCCGATGTTCATATAGTAGTCGTGGGTCTGGTATTCCGCGCCGGTGATCAGCGCTGCGTGGATCTTGGTGATGAGCGCGGCGGAGTTCTTCTCGTAGTTGTCACGGATGTCGTTTTCCGGATGACGATGGTGCTCCGATGTTTTCCGCCCGGGCACGATGTCGGTATAGCCCTGCAGGATGTTGTTGGCATCCTTGCCCTCGAGGCGATCGAGCATCGCCGAGTAGCGGTACAGGTGATCGAAGTCTTCCAGCAGGCCGAAGCGATAGGTCTGCGCCTGGTAGGGGTCAGGCTCGTTCTGCGCCACGGCGGCGGTCACCTCGATGGCCACCTGCTCGTAGGCCACCGTGGTTTCCAGCGGCGAGTGGTCGGCGCCGATCAGCCAGTTGACCATGGTTGCCTGGTGCTGCTCGACGCGGCGGATCTCGGCCAGCGGCAGGCGCAACTCCTTGTTGAAGCGCGCAATGCCGTGCTTGAGGCGCAGGGCGTCGGTCTCGACGCCGTTCATGAGGATGATGCGCACACGGGTAAACGCATCGTCATCGAGCTTGCTGATCGGCTTGCCGGCCATTTCCTTCCATGTGAACTTCTGCTTCTCCAGTGGCGTGCCTTTGTTATCGAGAATTCCGGAAATGGTCTCCATGGAGCCTCCGTTGTTATGCGTGGGAATCAGGCATAGGGGGATCGCCGCGTGAAAATTGCGCGACCTATAGAGGGGACCGGAGGGGCTGAAAAATGATTCGCGCCGTTCAGCGGGTCGCCAGATCGCAGCCGATGAACGGTAAATTGCAGATTTTCGAAACACAGGGCATCAGACGGCGTAACCCGCGCGGTTGAAGGGCGCGCCGTTTCGCTTGTTCATTCGGCCAGTTGCGTTAGCGCCTGTTCCCGCTCGTCGGCAGGGCGTTTGGCCAGTGCCGCGACCGCCTCGTGGAAACGTTTCCAGTCGCGCCCATTCGCGTCGAACAGCGCGGCGAAGGCCGGCACCCAGCGGTCGTACAGGCCGAACGGCACCAGGGTGGCATTGTTCAGCGGCTGGGCGAACCAGCGGTCGAAACGCGCGTCGCCACCCCACGAACCATCACGTAGGGTGCGATAGCGCTGGCGCAGCGCAGCGAACTCGGCCTGTTTGAGGCCCTCCAGTTCCGCCGCCGGCCGCCCCGAGCCATACAGCGAGGCAAGACGCTCGCGGGTGTCGAGCAGCAGTTGCACCAGCTGCCGATAACGCTCGCGACCCAGCTCGTCCGGTTCGGCGAGGCCTCGACTGGCGCGCCACTGCCGCAGCCCTTCGCGCTCGACGAAGGTGGCATAGGACTCGTTGAACGCCGTATCGCCGGGCAGGTACAGCTGCTGGTGCGCCAGTTCGTGGAACACCAGCGCGGCCAGCTGCTCGTCGTTGCGCCGCAGCATCGAACTGAGCAGCGGGTCGGCGAACCAGCCGAGGGTGGAATAGGCCTCGACGCCGGCGACGTGGGTGTCCAGCCCGGCCATGCGCAAGCGCGCCGCCTCGCCGCGGGCGGCGCCCTGGCGGAAGTAGCCGCGGTAGGCGACGCAGCCGGCGATCGGGAAGCAATGTTCCACCGGCTTGACCGAGTAGGCCTCGGTGGCGAACAGGTTCCACACCACATAGGGCCGCTGGATATCGGCGTAGACGCGATAGCTGCGGTTGTCCGGCAGGCCCAGCGCGGTGCTGGCGAAGCGCCGCGCCTCGAGCACCCCAGCCAGGCGCCGGCGCAGCGCCGGATCGCGCGACTCGTCGGCCAGCAGCGTCTCGATCGCTTCCCGCTGGCGCAGCAGCTCGACCTGGCCGACCGCCAGCTGGGTGTAATAGGCGCAGCCATTCAGACAGACGGCAAGCAGCAGGGGAACCCAGCGCAGGGTGCGGCTGTCGATCAAGGCGGCGTTGGGCTTGGTCATCGGATGAACTGGTCGGTGGTCGGGGCTGGCGCCGGCGCGCTTGGCGCACCCTACAAAGGCCCTGCCGTGCAATGCAACCGCGGCAGCATGCGCCTCCACTTCGATTTCTCACCGGGCCGGATGGTTGCGGCCGGAGCTTCTCACATGCGCGGTTTCGTTCTTGTCCCGTTGATCGCCCTCCTCGCTGGCTGCTCGTCCTGGATGCCCAAGCCCGACCCGCAACAGGCCTGGGTCGACCTCGACCCGAACGGCCAGACCACGCTGCAGGCCGTGGCCGTGGACGGCAGGACACTGGACGACGACCGCTTCTTCCAGGTCCCGCCCGGCAGCCGCCGCTTGGAGATGCGCTACCGCTTCGACGTCGACGGCGCCAACATCGGCCCCGGCAGCAGCTCGCTGGCCCGCGACTGCAAGCTGACCCTGGAATACGACCAGTTCACCGCCGGCGCGCGCTATCGCCTGGTGGCCGGCGGCTACGGCTTCCGCCCCTGGGCCAAGCTCTATGACCAGCACCAGTACGTGCTGGCCCGTGCCGAGGAAAAGGGCTGCGGCGACCTCGCCGGCCGCTGAGCCGCGTTGAAATGCGCCGTCATCTGGCGCACGCTCGGCAGCAGAGGTGAGGCGCCGAGAGCCCCTCGCCCAGCCGCCGAGGAAATCCAGCCATGCGCCAGCCACTTTCCCTCGCTCTGTTCAGCCTGCTTCTGACGGGCTGTGCCGGGCCCCTGCCGCAACACGACCCGAACATGGCCTGGGTCGACCTGCGCGCGCAGACCATCGATGTATTCATGTCCGATCGCCTGGATGGCAAGCGCACCCACGACGGCCGCTACTTCCAGGTTCCGCCGGGCAGCCATGAACTCGAAGCCAACTATGAATTCGAAGTCAGTGGCGGCGGGCCGAACCTGTTCGCCGAAACCCAGACCATGCGCTGCACCATGGTGGTGCGCTACGACCAGTTCGAAGCGGGCAAGCGCTACCTGTTCCAGGCCCGCTCGCTGGGCTTCACGCCGCAGGGCTGGCTGCTCGACGAGGAACGCAACGTGCTGGTCGAAGCCAAGGCCGAGCACTGCCGCTAGAGCCGGCACGCCAGCGCCAACCGACCGAACCTGAACGCGCGCGTCCAGGTCCGCCATCCGCATGAGGTTACCGATGTCCCGCATTGCCCAGACCCGCTTTTCCGCCCTCGACCTGGCACCGATCCGTGACGACGGCACGCCGGCCCAGGCGCTGCACAACGCCCTGGCGCTGGCGCGGCACGTGGAAGGGCTCGGCTTCCAGCGTTTCTGGGTCGCCGAACACCACAACATGGACGGCATCGCCAGCGCCGCCACCGCCGTGCTGATCGGTTATCTGGCAGCCAACACCACGCGCATCCGCCTCGGTGCCGGCGGGGTGATGCTGCCCAACCATGCGCCGCTGGTG
>JABAHQ010007751.1_pt2 | contig 27020 bp, 31 predicted proteins | sample 7062091 | NCBI WGS metagenome assembly JABAHQ01 (sample SAMN14534359, study PRJNA622989) | marine sediment metagenome | biome: marine biome [ENVO:00000428]; feature: marine pelagic biome [ENVO:01000023]; material: deep marine sediment [ENVO:00002113] | place: India: Gulf of Kutch | collected...
CAAACAAAAGAGCAGCCAGCAAAGCCGTTCGCTTTAACATATTACCTCCCTTCTAAGTTGAGCTGGTATAGCTCAACTGTACTTTTCTACTCTTATAGCATACTGAGGGCAAAAAGTCAAGAGCTTAGAGCTGGCGCAGGTTAGGTATATGAACCCTGTTCACACCCCCGGAGAAGTTGGCTCGTTCAAAGAACAGACTGCTAGTTGCCCCAGTACTCGCCTCGGCGGTAGTAGGGTGTGAGACTACTTCCCCTCTTCCCGCTCTAGGTATTCCATGCTGGCCTACGCGACCATGTAGTTGACCGACCGATCTCGGGCATTGGCGATCTTCATCAGTCTCTTCCCAGTCTCATAGTGTCTGAACACCCCCTCCAACGCACGCATGTGCTTCAGGTGAAACGCTATAGCGTCGCTTCAGCTCACGATAACTTGACTTGCCGATCACAAGTGCTTTATATTTGGGTAAGGAGGTGAAGCGGGAGTAAGGCGCACTTCAGCTAAAGTCAGGGAGGCCATGAGAGGATGATTGTGCTGCACCAATCANNGCAGGTTCAAGTCCTGCACCACCCACCAGCGGGGTCTCTGAATCAGGCTCAGTTAGCCTCTCATCTCCTGTATGAGGATGTCAAAGGTGGGAAGCGATTTCCAAGCTACGCGCGCCATCGCGCGATTGTGTTCTGCCTCTACTAGCAGGGCCTTTGCAATAGATACGGTTGCTCTCTGCTCGCTTCGCCTGGCAGCCTGCATTGCACTGCGATATCCTAGGACGTCTCCAATCACACCGCCTGTCAGGCCTATCAGACCGGTGATCAGATTCATAGCAATACTAACTCGCGCAGCAGGTATGTAGAAAAGGAAGACGACGATCAGTATGGCTACCACTAGGTGCCAAATATAAGCAGCGTTCTGCTAGGTTCAATCATTGGTAACAGGCAAAGCCACAATTGGCTTGCAGATCGCTCGCCCCTTATTCGTCTCATGATATTCTACACATCAATGAAGCACAATTCTTCGATCCAGCTCTCCTTCCCTCTTGGAGAAGAGGAGTAAAAGGGGGTTGGCGGCCGGTAGCAACGGCCCGAATGGGGGTTGGGGAGCCGGGGGCTGGAGAATGAGGACCGGTTGGAGCTTGCACCTAGGAGTCAGGAGAAGTTACTTGATAGCTTCTAATTATCGATACGATCTCATCACTATCCTGTCTGGNNGGATATTTCCTGGAGCTCCATCAGCTCATAAAGCATAATTCCAACGACTCTAACGGTAATCAAAGCAGGGTTTACACTGCCCATATCTTCCGCATCCGCAAGGACCTGTGGAGCAAATATCAGTCGCTGAGAATGAAGCTCGTAGAACTCCATGAGCAGAAGCTTCAGGCCTTGCTCAGTTCCTTCCGCTCGAAGCACTCGTTGTTGGAAGTTGTATTCCTCCTTGTTAGCCATGATTGATAGGANNCTGTCGATAGGAGACTCGCTGAGCTAGTCTGATTAAGGTATTCGCTTGTGCCCTGTCTATTTCAGGGTGGAACGCAATGTTCGCCAAGAGGTTCCCGTGGAATTGGAGCTTCTTCTCTTCGTATTCCCTTTGAGCAACTAGGAGTATGCCTTCCAGTATCTCTTTAGCTGCAGCACTTCCTATTGAATAGCCTTCGGGGAACCAGTCCTTTCGAACCGCCTGGCCATTGTCTGTTTTCTCCTTAATCTTCTTCAAGGCAAACGCCATAGTTGCCCCAATTCGGACTTCTTCCCGAGGGCCCACCAAGCGCTTCTTAATCTCTATGCCTGCGTCTTGGAAAATCTGTCCTAGAAGAGGAGTGACAGCACCGCCTAGAGCTGCTCCTTCAGGCCCACCGGTCATGTATGCGAGTGCAGCTCCAACCGCTCCCCCTGCGATGTCAGAGCCAAGATCGATTAGATGAGTTATGGCTTCTGTCCGCTCACTGGCTTGGTCAGTCATCTCCTCTTGATTCTACACCATCCTCGAGCTGGCAAATACCTTCCTGGCTTGTTCGTAGCGGGCCTTGCTGACCAATTGCAGTAGACAACGCTGTTCTGGATGTTTTTGTGGCCCACCTGAAAGGGTCTGAGACGATAGAAGTAAGAGAGCAATAGAGGGTCTTGCCGCGCTTGCTGACGACTGTACTCATGAACTCCTTGTGCTCCTCTTGAGGCAGGTAGTGGACGGTGTCGGTGTTCATAATGCTCCTAATATTCCATTCTAAAACCACTTTCTCAGCAAAGCCCGCCCTTCATCTGTAATCGCAAACCGCGCTGTTGCATCTTTCTGGGAACCGTACCCCATCTGCCTTTCCTTCTGCGCCATGTACCCGAGATCCACGAGGTGGTACAGCAGGAACGGCATCGCTACAACACCAAAGTCGTTTCGGTCCGCGATCTTCAATGCGTTTAAGCCATACTGGGTCAAAGTCTTGATGATTAGATGCCGCTTGCGCTCTTCAATTTCGCTTTTGGTCAATCCCTTTTTCTGGTTGTACTGCTGGTGACAATTATAACAGAGCACGATCTGGTTATCATAGGCATCATTGGCCTTATTACCATCAATGTGATGAATGGTGAGCTTTCTTGGCCCGCGTATGCCGCAGATGGCGCACTCATCGTCGGTCTCAGTATAGAGTCTGTCTTTCCGTTTCATCATCTGACCAAATCTAGCAGATGACTGCTCAGAATGCTCCTTCAATCCAATATCCTAGCACGCCAGCCCCTTAAAATCAAGGATTTCGGGAGGTCGGAACAGGCTTAATTATGCTTTTGAGATCTTGTCAACTAAAGCCTTGACATCCTGAACGATGGATCGAAAGGCAGAAGCTCAATCACCTGCACTTGCCAAGGCCTTCGGTTCAAATAGCAACACAATAGCCCTATTTCTAGCTAAAGGCCGATGCCTTACGCCCTCCGGAATCAGTAAACCTTCTCTCTCCCCAAGATGAACATCCCCTTCCTCTGTTTCAATTACCAACTCTCCTTTATAGACATAGAAAAACTCATCATATCTGCCATGCCGATGCCAAGGGTATTCTCCTTCGCAAATGGAAGCTCGAATGACGTGATCGTTTACCTCAGCTAGCTCTACCGGACTAAAGGGCTCTTCCAGCTTGTTGATCGCAAGGTCAAATCCTATCTTCTTCAACATGGCTCCTCCTTTGACCTTCTAACAGGGGCTCACCCAAGCAAAAGGCCTGATCTCTATGGACGCTGGAGGTATGGTTAATTGGTCACTCTCCCGCCCCTTTGCCTGTGACCAGCGCCTCTCGCAGCTTCTCCAGGGATAGATTCCCCCCGCTGAGGATTAGGGCCACCTTTCTCCCTCGCAGCCGATCCTGGATCTTCAGAGCAGCCGCCAACGAGGCAGACCCGGCTCCCTCGGCCAGATTGTGGGTCTTTTCCAGCAACAGCACGATAGCCTGGAGCAGTTCCTCTTCACTGACCAGAATAAAATCATCCAACAAATCCCCCAAAATGCCTTGGGTCAGCTCGAAAGAGACCCTGGTGGCCAGCCCTTCGGCAAAGGTCTCCATCTTTGCTTCCACCGGTCGTTTCTCCTTCCAGGAGAGGTAGGCCGCTGGGGCCTTCTCCGCCTGCACCCCGATGACCTCGATCTGGGGGCTAATCGTCTTCGCCACCATGGAAGTCCCGCTTGCTCCGCTTCCGCCCCCGACCGGTACTATGATCACCTCCATATCCGGCTGCTCCTCCAAGATCTCCAGGGCGTAGGTTCCCACACCCGCGATCAGGAGCGGCTCATTGGCTGAGTGGATGTAGCGATAGCCTCGATCATCGGCCAGCCGTTCGGCGTGGAGGCGGGCATCGTCGAAGTCCTGACCATGAAAGATAACTTCAGCGCCCAGGTTCCTCATCGCTTCCAGTTTGCCAGGGTTGGCCCCTTCGGGAACCACAATGACGGCTCTCACACCGAACAGCCGGCCGGCATAGGCCACCGACTGGCCGTGGTTGCCGGTGGATGCTGCAATTACACCGCGCTGCCTCTCCTCCTGGCTCAAGGAAGAGAGGAGGTTGATGCCGCCTCGAACCTTGAACGCGCCCACCGGTTGATGATTTTCGTGCTTGACATATACGTCGCATCCCAACAGCTTGCTTAAGGAGGGGTAATGGTAAAGGGGGGTTCGGGGGAGATATCTGCCGACGACCGCCCTGGCCTGGAGAACGTCCTTGAAGGCTGGCCTCTCACTCCTCTTCCGGGCCATTTTAGTTCCTCCATCCCTGGGTTGCCCCCTCAGCCTGCCCGACCTAAGCTTCGGCCCTGGCAAGTTTTCGCACCCAGATCCAATGTGTGGTGAAAAGAGCGATGCACACGATGATTATCAAGCCGCTTACTGTCAGCGAACGGTATGCTTGGAGCCTTACGGACTGGATCCTGTCGGCCTTGGCGGCTTCGTACATTGTGCGCAAAGTCTGGTCGTCCGGAACGTAACCAGGGGTAGGGGACTGAGGATCTGGTCGTGCTGACCCCAGGACATCCATCTTGTAGGCCTCGAACGATGTTAAGTCCGGCCTCCCGTCCATGCCCCTGGCATGCAGGGGATCACTCAGGTCGAACATAGCACCGACTAGCGAGGCCAGCGAAATTAGAACGGCAATGACTGTGACGAGGCATACGAGGTACCCATAGAGCTGGGCGATTCTGTATCGCTTTTCCATACTCACCTCCTAATGTTATGAGTCAGTTTCGGCTAAGGTGCACTACAGGAGTTCGTTAACGCTTCCTCCTTAGCACTTAACCCGAACTCCGTTTCCCCTGGCTAAGCTCGCAAGTTAGTAGCCGCTTCAAGTTCGAGCAGATGCCCTAAGCCATGACTTTAGATGTAATAATGCGCCCCAATGCCCCCGGCGAAGAAGGAGAAGTTCAGTGGGTCGAATAGGTCCCACGTGAGGCCATATTCGAAGGTTCCGACCAATCGGTCGAGCCAGATCCCCTCCACCTCGATAACGCCCATCCCGGAGAGAATTGCTCCATCCAGATCGGAGTGGATCGGGACTGGCTTGACCCCTTCCAGTACAGCGTCCTCGTCCTCTTCAAACACGAAGGTGAGCGCTGCCCCACCGGAGAAGTAGTAGTTGACGTTCTCATCCTGTCGGACCGGAAGGAGCACTTTTCCTGACAGAGTGAGTTGGAGGCGACGTACCTCGATGGATTCCCCCTCAGCCTCCACGTCTCGAGAGTCCGGACTGGGTAAAATGTTGAACTCGAAACCCACTCCTCCGGGGATAAAATAACGAAGGCTGAAACCGGTGAACGGGTAATTCACTTGGACGCCGATGCCCCATCCCTTGTCCGGAAGATCGGCCTGAACGGCCAGGGGGAACAGGAGAGTGAATCCAAACGCAAGAAGGANNTTCAATTGGGCTACAAAACATCCTATCACTTACTGCTCGTTGGGGTCAAATCGGGTTGAACGCCGAGAAGACCTCCAGCTCCTCCTGATCTATCACATCAATCTGACGCTTTCCCATAAGGTCAGAGGGTCTAACCACATTTCTGCTAAGCTAGACTCCCCCATCTACACTCCCCTCGCGTGGCCTCAGGCTTACCAACATCATTATAGCAGGTCTCACGAGTTGACATACAACCCCTTCTCCCCTCGCTCTCGCTATGCTAAACTATTCTCGTGGACTTGATGGGCAAAACCCGATAGCTCAATGCCGGCATGGCTAGGCGTGATGACGCACAGCGTCCAGAGCAGGGCTGAGCTAAGCGCCTAGGCTCTCTGTAACTCCTTGTAAGTTCAAGTCTGCTGAACAACAGCATTGGCCTCACCCTTCTTTTCTTGACCACTTGTTCTTTGGCTGAGGCCTTTGTCGTTACAGAAAATACAAGGTAAACCTGTACAAAGTCAGCAGAGACAGGCATATTCCCGCCTTGGCTAATCCGCCGGCTCACCTACCTTAAGCCAGCGGTGGCCTTTTTAAAGCCTGTATGGTAAAATTAAAGGGTGATGGACATGAATGGTCGCTACATGGAAGACCTCAACTGGGCAGGAACGCATCATACTGAACTTCTGAAGAAGTACAGGAATGAATGGGTTGCCGTCCACAACAAAGAGGTAGTTGCCCACGGTCCGTCCGGAAGAGAGGTCGAAACCAAGGCCAAAGCCAAGGTCGGAGATGAGCCTGTCGCCATGTATTATGTAGACTCTGGTTCGAGCATCTATGCTGGTTAACCTATTCTTCCGTGTCTTCACGGACGAGGAACTGGAGAAGAAGGTCAAGGGTGTAGATATCATCAGGCTCAAGGCCCTTATCTGCTTCAAAACCCCAGATGGCTGGACCAACCCTTATGAAGCGATTGTGGATACCGGTGCGCCTCTAAGCCTAATACCTCCCTTTATCTGGGAGAGACTGCAGAGAACTAGACTAGCCGATCATTCAATGGGTGGCATTGCTGGAGGGGTCGTTCCGGTGCAGATCGCCGAAGTCTTTGGCCAACTTCTGGACCAGCAGGGGAACACGACTGAAGAGATGAGAATTATCGCCTTCCTCTCAACTAGGGATGAAGCACCGCTCGTAATTGGCTTCAAGGACATTCTGGACAGCTTTGAGAGCAGGTTTGATTACCGGAAAGGGATAGCCTACCTAAGCACACCCGCGGGCACGCCGCGCAGATAAGGGGACGGTCGAGGCGGTGCGAGGCCGAGAGTGTATCCAACGAGAATTCCTTCAAGACATCGTCCTTTTCTAGTCGCTAGTCGGGTGAGAATGGCTGCGATAGAATACAGGGAGAACTACATTATGGCCAGAAGGCAGGCTTCCACTGTGCTACCCAGTAAAGGGAGATCTGTGATCGAAGGGACAAAAGCAAAGGCCCCATGAGCGCTCATGGGGCCTCCAGTCATGGTCGCTTTGTTACTCCGCTGGGACTACGTTGACTGCCCGCGGGCCCTTGGCGTCTTGCTCGACGTCGAACTCGACCGCTTGGCCTTCGCGCAGGGTCTTGAAACCCTGCATCTGGATCCCGCTGAAGTGGACGAACAGCTCGTCGCCGTTGTCCTGCTGGATGAAACCGTAGCCCTTGGAGTCGTTGAACCACTTGACGGTTCCCTTAGCCATACTGACCTCCCCGTCTGCTAAATTTGACTGCTCTAATGCTGCCTGCTGCCCAAGGGAGGCCTGCTAAGGTCCTCTTGTGGCCATGGAGCATATAGATCCAGTCATGGAGCCTTGGCTGCTGCATCCCGATGGTACAGAGTACAACCACTTCTCAAAAGCTGCTGCAGACATCCTAGTATATCGGCTGGGAGCCGCCATGTCAAGGGTCTCCCCTGCAACATTACTAGGAGAAGTCTCCAGGCAGTTGCCAGGTGAAAGGGATGAGCGGAAGCGAGGAGTTGGCCACTTTGACAGTGAGCACCGGATGGGGTAAAAAGGGTCCGATGGCCGAACTCGATCAGAAAACTGAACAAACCCTGCGGGGCTTCACCCGGGAGGTGCGGGACCTCTACGGAGAGGAGGTCATCTCAGTAATCCTGTATGGAAGCGCTGTCGGGCCGGATTACGTCGTCGGGGTCTCCGATCTGAACCTTCTGGTGATCTTTCGGGAGGTCGGCCCCGAGCAGTTGGCGAAAGGATTTAAAAGGGTGAAAAGCTGGCAGAAGGCCAGGATCAACCCCCTGTTTCTCGACCTACCTTATATCGAATCGTCGGTCGATGCCTTCCCCATCGAGTTCCTGGAGATGAAAGAGCAACATCGGCTGTTATGGGGCGAGAACCCCCTGGAGGAGCTTCAGGTCTCCCAGGAGAACCTGCGGCTGCAGTGCGAGCAGGAGCTTAAAGGGAAATGGCTCCGGCTCCGTCAGGCCTACCTGGAGACCGAGGGGAATCCCAAGCCATTGCAACAGTTGCTGCTCACCTCCCTCAGCTCCTTCGACGCGGTGCTCGGCGCGCTTCTCCGCCTCAAGGGGTTCGCCGCCCCGCCGCAGGAGTTCCTCGAGGTAATCACCCAGGTGGAGGGGGTCTTCGCCCTGGAGCTGGAGGGCTTTCGTGCGATCCATCAATTGAAGCAGGGGGGGCAGAAGCCGGGTAAGGCGGCGCTCAACGCGCTGTTTGCCCGGTATCTCCATGAGGTCCGCCGGCTGGCCCGGGCCGCCGATGGGCTCCTCAAGGCGGAAGGATAACATGAAGTTCGCAGGTTCCCAGGTTCCCAAGCTACTATTAATCCTGGCCGGAACTCTTCTACTGGTAGCTTCTCCTCCCAGTTTGGCGCGGGCTCAGGAAGCGGAGATTCCTGAACCTTTGGGCCATGTCTCCGATTACGCCGAGGTGATCGATCAGGCGCTGGAGAGAAAGCTCGACGCCCTGCTCACCGAGCTGGAGGAGAAGACGACCGCCGAGGTCGCGGTCCTGACCATCAAAACGACCGACCCCTTGGACATCTTTGACTACGGGATGGAGGTCTTCGATAGCTGGAAAATCGGAAAGGAGGGAAAGGATAACGGCCTGCTCTTCCTGGTGGCGGTCGATGACCGCCGGATGTATATCTTCACCGGCTATGGGCTGGAGGGGATCCTCCCCGATGGGAGGGTCGGGGAGATCCGCGACAGGGACGTTTTACCCCATTTCAGGCAGGAGGATTACGCCGGGGGCATCAAAAGCGGGGTGGAGACCATCGCCGGGATTATCGCCGCGGACGCCGGAGTCGCGCTGGAGGGGGGCTCCCCAGGCGGGGAATCGGCAAATGCCCCGGGCAATGAGATCAGGACCGGCCTGATCGTCCTCGTCTTTTTCCTATTCTTGCTCTACTGGCTCTTCTTCCGCCGCAGGAGATCCCGCAGGCGGGGTTCCGGCGGGTTTGGGCTCTTCCCCTGGATCTTCTTGGGGGGAGGTTCGGGAGCCAGAGGCTTCGGTCGCGGATTCTCCAGCGGGGGCTTCGGGGGGTTCGGCGGCGGTGCTGCCGGCGGCGGAGGGGCCGGGGGAAGNNGGAGGGGCCGGGGGAAGCTGGTAGGAGCGGCAGGGCTGTCAGGAAATGAACACCCCATTGTATCATTTAGGGGATTATGAAGCCTGTAGGATTGGCCTCAATCATCATCTTATCCACTGTTCTCACCCTCCACGGCCAAGTAGGAGTGGAGACGAAGTTCGGCTTCAATGGATACTATTATCCCGACCGGCCGACCCCGATCCAGATCCGGGTGAGGGGCCACGGTCCCCCTCTCCGAGGCCGGATCATTCTCAGTCAAGAGGTGAAGAGCCCCTGGCAGGGAGCAGTAAAGGAGAGCCTCGCCCTGCCCTTCGAGCTTCCCGGCCGGTCTGAAAAGCTCTTTCAGCTCAGCTTCCCCGTCCACGGATACATCTATCCCCTCTCCCTGACCGTCCTCGCCGATGATCAGCCCCTCTATCGCCAGGAGATCGAGCTGAAAAGACGTTTTCTGGACGAGCCGCTCACCTTGGCCCTCGGCGAGGATCCCTTTCCCGGGGAACTCCCTACAGGCGAGCGGACGATCCAGATCGATCCGCAGGCCCTTCCGCCGCAGTGGGCGGGGCTGCTCGGGGTGCGGAGGATCTACCTCGGCCGGTTCAATCCTTCCTCCTTGTCTCAGCCGCAGCGACAAGCCCTCCTCCGCTGGCTGGAGTGGGGCGGCGAGTTGGTCGTGCTCGGCGGCGATAACTGGTATCTGCAAGATTCGCCATACTTGAGAGAGCTCCTCCCCTTCCAGCCTCGGGAGGTTGGCCAACAGGGGGGCCGGGCGGTGGTCCGGGGCGAACCGCGCGGGGTGGTGCTCTATGGAGAAAGCTTCCCCATCCTGATTGCCGGCCAGCGGGGAAGGGGCAGGGTGATCTTCTCCGCCGTCGATCCCTTGCACGGCTCAACGGAGTCGGACTTCTGGGAGCAATTGAGCGCCGGGAATGAAAGAGCGAGCCTCTCTCTCCATGAGGAGCGATTGGGGCTTGCCGGCGACCTGCTCGGACAGCAAGAACTGCCCTTCCCCTCCAAGTTCGCCCTCATTGGAATCTACTCGCTGTTTATCGGAGGCCTGGCCCTGCTGGGGTGGGGCGCCCGCCACCGGCAGTGGCTGGCCTTTGCCATCCCCCTGTGGATCGCCGGAGTGATGGTCCTGGCCGCCGGGTATATCGACCGGCCACAATTCGCCAAGCCGCTGGTGGGGCTGGAGCTGGCCCTCGTCCACGACCTGGGCAATACGACCCTCCACACCCTCTGGTTCGGGCTCTTCGCCAGAAGCGAAGCAGCGGTTACCCTGCCCGTCCCCCTCGACGTGGAGGAAGGGTATCTGTTGCAGCAGATTCCCCGGGAGCGCGGCAGACACCTCTACGATGCGGACTACCGGCTGGCCCAGGAGGAGACCCAGGTCTCCTTCAGGATGGATGGGTGGCAGGGGCGGGCGTTCTATCTGGAGCGGTTCTCGGAAAACCTGGCCAGTCTCCAGGTCGGAGGAGGGCAAATAGCGGTGAAAAACCTCACCCCTTATCCATTTCGGGGCTGCCGACTCTTCGATGGGAGAAGTCTTTATGCCATCGGGGATATCGGACCTTTTGAAGAGCTGACCGGGGAGGTGGGGCCGGAGGTGAGGGGACCAGAGGAGCCCCCTTTGGCGCGACTCTATTCCCTTGCCCAACGGGAGATCATCGGCGGGAGGGGGCTTCTTTGCATGGGCACCCTGGATGACTTACCACCGCTCCCTCGGGAGAAGCGGACGGTGGCCGGGCTGGTGATGATCGAGGAGGACCTGCCGTGGTAGGGGAAAGGGGCTACCTTTTCAATCGGACCACCTGGTCACTCCATCTCGGCCTGGCCGCTCTCCTCGGAGCGGTGACCATCCTGGCCCTCCCCCCAACCAGGCAGATCGAGGAGCTGGCCGGCTCTGGAACCGATCCCACCCCATTCTTTGCCGGAGCGCTGCTGCTCGCCTTCGGGGTCTTTGCCATGAACCTCGGCCAGGCGCAGCGGAGGTCTTTAAATAAAGACCGGTTCAGGAGATACCTTATGGGCGTCACTTGCCAACTCCTGCTCGGCCTCCTGGTCACCGCCCCCGCGTGGCTGATCTTCAAGATCCTCGCCTACGTCAGCCCCATTTCCGTCATCTGGGGAGGGGCTTATCTTTTCGGCTACGGACTTGTCCTCGCCGCCTTCGGGCTTTTGGTGGGGACCCTCGCTTCGGAGATCACCCAGTTTCAGCTCAAATATCTCTGCTTTACCGCCTACCTGGCGGGGAGCTTCTTCTGGCCGCCGAGCAGCCCCCTGTTCAATCTGATATCTCTGCTGGAAGGACAGGTCCATCTTAGGGAGTTGGCCCCGGGCCCCCTCATCCTGGCGGCCCTGGGAGGGGGCCTGCTGTTCCTGGCCCAAAGGAGGATCAGGCTGTGGAAAGGGAATTCCAACGGCGCATCTTACCGATAAGGCGCCGCGCCCGCCTCATCCAGGGAATCGAGCGGGCCTGGCCGCCTGCCGCGGTGGCTTTGCTGCTTACCCTCGGCTATCAGGCGGCGCGGCTCCCCGGCCCGACCGGGGAGGTAAAGCTTCATTGGCTGATCTTGGCCGACCTGACCATCGCCCTAGTCGGATTCCTGTGGGGTTACCTGGGCAGAGTCGATCTAGCCCGAGTCCTCTTTCAAGCCGACCGGCGACTCGGATTGCATGAGCGGCTCTCCTCGCTCCATGCGTTGTACCGCGACCGGGGAAGGGCGGAGTTCATCCCCATCCTCTCCCGAAGGCTCCCTCCGAGGATCGACCCCGCTCAAGCCGTCCCCCTCCCGCGGCGGGAGCGAGGTGGACTCCTCCTCCTAGCGACCCTGGCTATATTGACCCTCTTCTTGGCGATGCCCCAGCGGACGATCCCCTTCTACCACCGCCCGATCACCGGGGAACAGGCCCCTGCCAAAGGACGGGAGGAGTTTTCCAGGCTCCCCCAGGGGCTCGCCGCCCTGGAGGAGAGGTTGACCCGACTCCAGGAGGATTTCTCGCGGCTGGAGGAGCGGCAACCGGAGGGGCTCCCCGCGGGACGGAGGTCCGGGGAGCTCCAGGCGCTCCAGGAGGGCCTGAAGGAGCTCCAGGGGGAGCTGTGGGGCCCGATGGCTACCTCCGCGGCAACCGAAGCCCAAGAGGAACTCTCCGAACTCCTCTCCGCCATGGAAGAAGGGCTCCAGAGGGGCCAGCGGCCCTCGCCGCAGCTCCAGGAAGAACTGGATCGGCTGAGCAGCCGCCTCCAAGGAGGTGCGTTGAAGGAACTGCTCCAGCAACTGACCCGGGAGGACCAGGTCCAGATTCTGCAAAACATACCGCGGATAGAGGCCTTGACCCAGGGGGTCGCCGAGGCGGGAGAGCGGCTGGAGGAGCACCAGCGGCCTCCTGACCAACCGGCGGAGGCTGCCCCGGGAGAGGGAGAAGGCGAGGGCGAGGCCCAAGCGCCGGGAGGGAAAGGGGAAGGAAAGCAACCTCCCGAAGAGGGCCTGCCGGGCACCGGCGGGGAGGAGCCGGGGACGACCCCCGGCGAGCGGATTGCCGGGGAGCCGTCTGCCATGACTATGCCCTCGGAGACCCGGGAATTCCACATCCCGGGGAAGCTGGGGGAACTGGGGGCGGTGGAGCGGTTGATCACCAAGGGGACGCCCCTGGAGATGAAGGCCCGCGATGCGGAGGGCCGGCCAAGCCTCCAGGTAAGCTTTCAGAAGGTAATCGCCATGTTGGAGACGCGAGAGCTCCCCGACGACCTCCAAGAGGTCGTAAAGCGATATTTTCTACTCATCACGGAGGAATGATGTTTAACGAGCAGGTTCTTCAGAGTGCGCAGGGAAGGTTCCAGGAATTGGGGAAAGAGATCGCTCAGGTGATCGTCGGCCACGGGGAAGTAATTCGAGAGGTCCTGATCTGTTTGCTCTGTCAAGGCCACGTCCTGTTAGAGGGGGTTCCGGGGCTGGGCAAGACCCTGCTTGTGCGGACTCTCTCGCGGGCGCTGGGGCTGGAGTTCTCCCGCATTCAGTTCACCCCCGACCTGATGCCCGCGGACATCACCGGGACGCTCCTGTTGATGGAGGATGAGGCCGGCAGGCGGAGGTTCCAGTTTTCTCCTGGTCCGCTGTTCGCCCATCTCGTCCTCGCCGATGANNGGCCACCCAGAACCCCATCGAGATGGAGGGGACCTATCCGTTGCCCGAAGCTCAAGTGGACCGGTTTTTCTTCAAAGTCGAGCTCTCCTATCCCGACTTGGAGGAATTAGAAGAAATTCTCGTCCGCAACACCGCCGGCGCTCCCTACTCCCCGGGACCGGTCCTCTCTCGGGAGGAGGTCCTGGAGACGCGGGAGGTGGTGGCCTCCTTCCCTGTGCCTGAGCAGCTCTACCGTTACGCCAGCCGCCTCGTCCACGCCACCCACCCCACTTCCAAGTTGGCTCCACCCTTGGTGCGGGAATATGTCGAATATGGGGCGAGCCCTCGTGGAGGGATCAGCCTCATCGCCGGGGCCAAGGCCCACGCCTTCCTCGCCGGGGAGGTCAACGTCCGGCTGGAGGACATCCACGCCGTCTTCTATCCCAGCCTCAACCATCGGATCATCCGCAGCTTCAAGGGCGAGGCCGCCGGGGTCACCGCTCTGGAGATCCTCGCCGAGGTATTAGGGAAGGTGAAGCCATAGATGGTCTTGCTGCTGGAGGAGGAATTTTTAAAGAGGCTGGAGAGGCTGCGGCTGATGGTCAAGCTCCGCGCCCGGGGGCGGCCCGGCGGCTCCCATTATTCCCCCAAAGCCGGGATGAGCCTGGAGTTCACCGACTATAAGCGGTACAGCCCCGGGGATGACTTCCGCTACGTCGATTGGAAGGCCTATGGTCGGCTGGATCGGCTGCTGATCAAGGTCTTCACTCGCGAGGAGGACCTCCCTTTGTACCTCCTGGTGGATAAGAGCGGCTCGATGGAGATCGGGGGCAAATTCCCCTATGGGGTACGACTGGCCGCCGCGCTCGGCTATCTTGGCTTAAAAGAACTGGATCGCGTGGGGGCCTATTCCTTGGCCGCCACCCTGGGGAAGGGTCTCCCGCCCCGCTCCGGCTCCCAACAGATCTTCCGGCTGTTCCGCTATTTGGAAGGGGTGAATCCCGGGGGAAAGACTGACCTGGACGGCGCCCTAGAGGAGTTTGCCGCCCAGCGCCGCGAGGCGGGATTGGCGATCTTGATCAGCGATATGCTGGCACCGAGCGGCTACGAACGCGGTCTGGCACACCTGCTCTATCGCCGCTTCGAGGTGGCCGTCCTCCAGCTCCTCGCCGCGGAGGACCTTCAGCCCCAACCCCAAAGGGAGGTCCGGCTGGAGGATGCCGAGGGAGGGGAACGGTTCGAGCTGGAGCTCGGCGAGCGGGCGATTGAGCTATATAAGGGGCGCTTGCAACGGTACCTGGAGGGGTTGGAGAGGTTCTGCCTCGCCCATGAGATCGATTATTTCCGGATTCCGGTCACCACTCCCCTACAGACGGCGATCTTCGAGACGTTGACCGAGGGGGCGCTGCTTCGATGACCCTGGTAAATCCTCTGGCCCTTTATCTGTTCTCTTTGGCCGGGCTAGTTGTCTTGGCCTACTTCCTCCGCCGTCGCGCCCGGCCCCATCGGGTCTCGGCTCTCTTCCTCTGGCAACGAGCGGAGCAGCATGGAGCCCGTACCCCCCTCTGGGCCCGCCGCTCCCTGTGGTTGTTGGCCCTCCAACTTCTGACCCTGTCGCTGTTGGTCCTCGCTCTGGCCGACCCGGCCCACTATTCAGCGGGAGTGCCGGGGAGGCTGGCCATCATTGTCGATGGGAGCGCCAGCATGCAGGTGGTCGAGGAGGGCGGGACCCGTTACGAGGCGGCGGTGGAGCAGGCGCTAGAGCTGATCGATTCCGCCGCCGATGAGCTGACGCTGATCCAGGCGAAGCGTCACCCGGAGGTGCTCGTCCCCCTCACCCAAGATAGGAACGAAGCTAAAGCCCTCCTCCGCTCCTCCCAGCCCTCCTTTGAGGGCGAGGCGGCTCCGGGAGAGCTGTTGCAGCTCCTCAAGGGCCAGGCGCCGCTCTCCCAATTTCAGCGGATCGTCTATATCACCGACCATCCCTTAGAAGAGGAGGAGAAATTGCCGCTGGAGATCCTCCCCGTGGGAGGGGCGGCGGAAAACCTGGGGTTGACCTCCTTCGCCGTCCGCCAGCAGCCTGACCCCTCCCTGGGACGCTCCATCTTCGTCCAGGCGGAGAACTACACCGAGCACGAGGAGCGGGCGGTCCTCAAGGTCGCCGCCGGGGGTGAGGAGATCTTCGCCCAAGAGGTGCGCCTCCCGGCCCGCGGCGGGGCCTCGGTTGCCTTCTCCCATCCCACCACCGGCCCGACTAGGTTCACCGCGACGCTGGAGGCGGAGGACGATTTCCCCTGGGATAACCGAAGGTATCTGGCCATGCGGAGCCGCAACTGGAAGGTCCTCTGGCTGGGAGAGGAGGACCGGTTTCTCCGCGGGGCGCTTCTGGCCGCGGACAATTTTGCGATCGGCCGGGGGCTCGAAGCAGGGTATGACCTTCTCATAGCCAACGGCACCGATGTCCCGGCCAGCTTTCGGGGAAACCTCCTCCTGATCAACTCCTCCTACCCTCCGTTGCTCCAGCGCCTCGGGCCGGAGCAGCTCAGCTCTCCGATCGAGACGGCCGGCCATCCGCTGCTCGCCGGAGTAGAGGCAAGCGACATTCTGGTTGCCAAGGCCAATCGCGTCGTCCTTCCCCCCGGTGGCCAGGTCCTGTGGAGCGCCGACGGCCTCCCCTTGATCTATCTCAAGCAGGGAAAGGATCAAAAAATCTGTTACCTCGGATTCGACCTCTGGTGGTCGAACCTTCCCCTGACGGTCGATTTTCCCATTTTAATGAAAAACCTGCTCGCTTGGCTCCTCCCCCCCACGATGGGGTCGAGTTTGGAGGTCGGCGATCCGCTCCCCGGGGAAGGGACTGTTGAGGTGACCAGGCCTGAGGGGGGGAGCTACCATCCGGGGGCCGAAGAATCGCTGATCGCCGCGCACCCGGGATTCTACCGGGTGGACGATGGCCGGACGGTCCATCACCTGGCGGTGAACCTCCCACCGGCGGAGTCGCAGGTCGAGGGCGGCGCGGAGATGCAAGGAGGCCGGGCTCTCCATGAGGGCCCTCTGGGGAGATGGCCCCGACCGCTGTGGAAGTACCTGGCGCTCGGCGGTCTCCTGGCCCTGATCCTGGAACTGTGGTGTTATGACCGGGCCCCCTTCCGGATGCAAGGAGGAAAGAGTTGATCCGCTTCTCCCAGCCGCTGGTCCTCTTGGGACTGGTCGCCCTGAGCCCTCTCCTTTGGGGAATCATCAGAGGGAAACGGACCTCCCTTCTCCTGCGGGGGGCGGCCGTGGCGCTGGTCGTGCTGGCCCTCGCCGGGCCGGAGCTCGGCTCCCAGGTAAGCGAGAACTACATCTACTTCGTCGTCGATCTCTCGGGGAGCATCTCCCAGTCGCGAGAGGATCTGCTGGAATCCGTCGGATCACTCATGGTGGAGCGGGAGCACGTCCGCTATGGGTTGATCCTCTTCGGGGCGGAGCCGGCGATTGATCAGGGCTTCCGGTCCGAGCTAGATCTGGAGAACATCTCTACCGTTGTGCCCGCCAAGGGGACGGACATCGCCGCGGCGCTGAAGCTGGCCCTGGCGGGCTTCCCCCGGGAGGGCGGAAAGCAGGTCGTCCTCCTCTCCGACGGGTTCCCCACCGGGGGTGATCTTCCAGAGCAGCTCGCCCGCGCGGCTCACGCCGGGGTGAGGATCTCGGTCCTCCCGCTCCGCCCCCGGGGCGAGGAAGTCTGGCTGGAGGAACTCTCCCTACCGAAGGAAGTCAGGCCGGAGGCGGAATTTAAGGTGAGCCTCTCCGTGGGGGCGCTCGGGGCCACCGAGGCGCGATTGCTCCTCTACCGGGACGGCCAGTTCCTGAAGGCCGAAGGGCTCAGCCTCTCCTCGGGGTTGAACCGCTTCCTCTTCCGGGACCGGCCCCAAGGAGCGGGCATCCACCGCTATCAGGCCTACCTGCTCGCCGATCACGACACCATCACCGAGAACAATTCTCTGGAAGCCCTCACCGCCGTCGGAGGTGGGCCGCAGGTCCTGTTGCTCCAAGAGGGGGGAGGCGGAGCCCTCGCCGGTCTCCTGGACGCTGCGGGATATGATTATCGTCATAGCTCGTTCGATGCCTTTTCATGGGATCTTTCCCATCTATCGCCTTATCGCTTGGTAATCTTGGACAATCTCAAGCTGATTCGCTTTGGTGATCGGGCCATCGGGGCCCTGGGAGGTTACGTCGAAGGGGGCGGGGGATTGCTGATGATTCAGGGCCGCAGGGCCGTAGAGGGACTCCGCCGGACCGAGCTGGAACGGCTGCTCCCCATCTCCTATGAAGGCCGGGAGCCGGCCCAGGCCCCTTCGCTGGCCATCGTCTTCCTCCTCGACCGCTCCTCCAGCATGGTGGGGAGAAAGATCGGGTTTCTCAAGGAGGCCACGGCGGCGAGCGTCGAGGTTCTGGATGAGCGCGATCTGATCGGCCTCTGCGCCTTCGATACTGAATATGAGTGGATCCTTCCCATCCAACCGGCCGCGGCCAAGGAGGAGATCTACCGGCGGATCGCTGCGCTCCGGGCAGATGGCGGGACGGACCTCCTCCCCGCCCTGCGGGAGGCCTTCCGCAGGCTCAGCCAGGTGGAGGCGAAGATGAAGCACATTGTGGTCTTCTCCGATGGAAAAGCCCTGCCCCACGAGCTAGAATTCCCAAAACTTCTGAAGCAGCTCCCCGCGGCGAAGATCACCCTCTCCGCGATCGCCATCGGGACGATGGCCGACACGGAGTTCCTCGACAAGCTGGCCGATGGGGGTGGAGGACGGCTATACCAGGTGGAGGACCCCGGGGAACTGCCCCGGGTGACCCTCCGGGAGACCGAGCGGGCGGCACGCAAGCGGTGGCTCACCGGCCAGATCGGGGTGGCTCCCGGGCCCTATGCCTATCTCCTGGGGGAGCTGGGTGCGATTCCGGACCTGGGAGGGTATATCGTCACCTACCCCAAGGAGGCCAGCGAAGTGGCCCTCCTCTCCGAACGGGAGGACCCCCTGGTGAGCTTTTGGAGCTACGGCCTGGGGCGGGTCGCGGTGATCAATACCGATCTGGAAGGGCTCTGGTCGAAGGGCTGGATAGGATGGGAAGGTCTCCCCGCCCTGTTCGCGCGGATCGCCGAGGGGGTCTTCGGTCGGCCGGCCGAGGGGGAGATCGCCATCCAGGCCGAAGTGGAAGGATCGAACCTCTCCATCATCGCCGATATCGGCGAAGGCGGCCAGTGGTCCAATCTCCTCGAGGTGAGAGGGGAACTCTCCGCGGCCGGCCACCGCGAGCGAGAGCTGCACCTGGAGCAGGTCGCCCCGGGGCGCTATCGGACCGTGGCCGAGGGGATTGAGTCCGGCGCCTACCTGCTCACCCTGGTTGCGGAGAGGGACGGCCGAGAGGTCGCCTCCCGACTAGAGCCCCTGACCGTCCCCTACCCCGAGGAGTACCGCCGGATTGGGGCGGACGAGCTTCTCCTCGAGGAGATCGCCGCGGAGACCGATGGGAAATTTCTGGAAAATAAAATGCCGGAGGAGCTCCTCTCCGGAAGGCCCGTTCGAAAGTTCAACGAGATCTGGCCCCTGGGACTCCTTCTGGGGCTCTCGGCCTTCGTCGCCGACCTGATCCTGAGGAAACTTCCTTTAGGAAGGCTTTTTCTTCGCGGGTCACGGTGAGTTCACTCCCCGGTTCGGCGGACTTTGACAGCCCTAGGCCCCCCTGCTAGACTCCCTTTAGGAGGTCGAAGTTGCGCAAGTTAATTATCGCTGGAGTGGTCGTAGTGCTCCTGCTGGTGGTCTATTTCACCACCGCCGGAACCTACAACCGGTTCGTGACCATGGAGGAGGGAATAGAGAACAGCCGCGCGGAGATCGCCAATCAGCTCCAGCGGCGGTTCGATCTGATACCAAACCTAGTGGAGACGGTTAAAGGTTTCGCCGCCCAGGAGAAGACGATCATGGAGGAGATCGCCGCGGCCCGGACCGGGTATGCGGGGGCCGGGGACCTCTCCGGCAAGCTGGAGGCCAATGCGGCCCTTTCCAACGCCTTAGGAAGGCTGCTGGTGATCGTGGAGAACTATCCCGATCTGAAGTCGAACCAGACCTTCATCCGGCTGATGGACGAGCTCTCCGGGACGGAGAACCGCATTGCCGTAGCGCGGAAGCGCTACAACGATTCGGTGAAAGAATACAACGCGGCGATCCGCCGCTTTCCCGGAAATCTGGTCGCCGGGCTAATGGGTTTTGAGAAAGCTGGATACTTCGAGGCCCCCGAGGAGACGGAGCGGCCTCCAGNNAGAAAGCAGGGTACTTCGAGGCTCCGGAGGAGACGGAGCGGCCTCCAGAGGTAGAGTTTTAACCCCCAGGATTTCTTTCCCAGCTCGGGCTCCGTTGGTGAAACCATCACAAGATCGGGGGGAAGGCACATCTTGCGATTCACGGTGACCGTGAGGAATATCGACTGCTTGGAAGCAGAGCCGCTGGTAAGCATCGGGACCCTCACCCTCATAGAAGCTAGGTTATCGCCGCGTGCCTTGGGCTTGGTGGCTGAGCGGGCTGCACAAGATGAGGGCTAGAGCTGGGAAGTTGCTCTAAGCAAACCCTTATGGAGGTGCGACATGTCTAAGTTAAATTCAAAATGTAGGTTGTTGCTCATTTCCGCCTTAGTTTTCTCCTTGCTCGCCGTCGACCCTGTAGGCTCCTCATCCCCCGAAGATACCCCTATAACTCAGATTGCTATTGATGGCCGAGCGGACGACTGGGTAGGGCGGCCTGTCTTGCACAGCGATCCGGCTGGCGATGCCGAGGAAGGCGCTTTGGATCTCACCACAGGATACGCGTTTGTCAATCAGAACGCTTTGTACTTCTTGGTTGATGTTGTGGAACCGAACGCGCCTTTCGTTCAGTTAGACATAGAGTTCAAGGCAGGACCCAAGCGGCTGTTGATTTCTTGGGGACGGGGCAGTCCCGGGGGATTTATTGGAGATGTGACGAGAGGCTACGAGCCCATTGGCGAGACCTCATTCTCGTCGTTCGCTTTGGGCTCTGCTTTGGAAGGGCGAGTGGATCTACGCGACCTGGGTTCTCCTGAGACTGCGAGCATGCGTGTCATCCGGGTGATGGTGGGTGAATGCTGTCAATACCCCGCATGGCACGCCGCCGATGAGTGGAAGACGTCTAAACCTACACCGTTAGTCGATGAGGTCGATCCTCCCCGCTTAGTCAGCGATGAACCCCAATACAGGCTGGCGCGTCGGTTCGATCTGCCGGAGGGATTCATTGCGGAACGGATACTCGAACCCCCAGCGCCGGATCTACTGCACATTGTTCGTAGCCAGGGTGGCGTCATCTACCTGCAACAAATCGGCTTGAGTGCCGGTATCTCCATACTTGATCCTGACCGCGGCATCGTCACACCGCTCCTTGATCTACCACAGGATATCCCCATCGGCACACTCGTTAGTGGGCCGAATGACACTGCCTTCATCCCCGTGGGCAGCGAGTTATGGAGAATCTCGAGAGATGGCTCCCACACAGTGTGGGCTAGGCCATTGGAGGGCGACACGAGAGCTTTCACGCCCGATGGCCGATTGCTCGCGAGTTCGTTTGATGGGACGCGAATCTTGGAACTGCACCCAGATGGAGGGTCAACGGAGATTGCCGCTGGATTTAGAGGGATTGACTCCATCGTTGCCACAGAGGAAGGAATGTTGTTCGTCTCTGACAATGAAACGGGCAACATTATCCGCATCAACCCAGATGGCACACGAAAGGTGCTGGCCGAGGGCATCCTGTTCCGGGATCCGATGGATTTGGCCATTGCCCCCGACGGGAATCTCTTCCTCAACTCGGTTGCGACGCGCTTTGTTCAAGTGAATACTAACACCGGTGCCTTAACCGAATATCCTTCGGCATACACGAAGTGCAGTCAGCATTTGGCAGATTTCGTATTTTCCGGGCCGAACCGGGTCATCTTCTTGGATCCGACGTGGAGTCAATTGGCGTGGGCAGACCTGAGCACAGGTACTAACGGCCTCCTTGTCTCTAACGATGGGGGCAATACCTCAGCCCTTGCCATCGGGCCGGACGACTCGCTCTATGTTGGTGCTTGGGGATGTGGGGAGGATTTCCCGGCCCAAGTGATCAAGGTTTCTGATGATGGTTCACGAATGGTCTACGCGGACGGCCTTCGCTCCGAAGTCACTGATTTGGCCTTTGCTCCTAATGGGGATCTCTACGTCTCCACCTTTGACGCTGATAGAGGGTCTTCATTCTTCCGCGTGTCACGAGATGGAGCCTTGCAAAGATTACCCTTTTCTGCATCAACGAGGATCACGTCCATCGCCTTTGCTCCGCAAAGCGGAAGCCTGTTGGTCGCAGAGTTCCAAGGGGATTCAGTGCTTGAATATACAGCGCTAGGCTTCTTGATTCGACATCCGATCCGCCTCCCCAAACCAGCCTGGGAACTGGTCATCGCCCTATCACCGAACGGCGACCTCTACGCCTATGCCTCGGAAGCGGAACGTCAGTTCACCGGTCCGGTAGTCGAGCGGTGGCTGCTGCAGATCGATCTGGATAGCTTCACCACCAAGTTGATATTCCAATTGGACCGCCACGGATGTTGTGTGATGGGCAACTTGAGCGTCGATCCGGACGGCATCCTCTGGTGGCTCGTCTCTCCAGATTACGGGATCTACCGTGTTGATCCAGATGGAGAATCTGCCATCTTCGCCAGGAATCTTCCCATCGATCCCGCGGCCGTCGTGGCGGACAGTCAAGGTGACGTTTACTTCACAAGCGCTAGCGGTATCTACCGGATCTACAGGGACTGAGCGCTGCTTGAGAAGCGGGAATGCAAAGCGTTCAAAGGGAGAAAAGAACAAAGGCACTCTAAGGCTTGCTTTCGACTGCGTTTTGAAGCCGGAATTTGACGGCTCGAAGACCACCAGCGACGCTGGACTGGTAGTGTCTCGGGAATTCGACGAGGCGCTAGGTCTGATGCAGGGGGAGGATCATGTCCGGGATGACTGGGACACGGGCAGCAACACCCGAGCTTGGCAGGCATTTTGCGGACCCAAAGACTTGAGGAGGTGTTTTATGAAGTACATGCTGGCAAGAATACGCTGGGTATTTCTCAAAAAACGGTTTGGTAGCATGCTGACAATGGCATACGGAAGCTCTTACTTAAGAGAAATCTCTGAATAAAAAGGGAGGTGAAGTGCTATGTTCGGCAGCTTCTCAGTTAGGTCACAGCGAGTGTGGTTGTTTGCCTTAATGGCCCTCACGTTGATTGCGGTGTTTGGAATGAATGATGGAATGTGGCAATCCTCAGTCCTGGCTGGGCAGGAAGAGCCCTTTACCGGTACCTGGGAAGGAACTGACCCAGACGATCAGAGCATTATAACACTGACGTTGACACAGAGCGGAAGCAGCCTGGAGGGCACCTTCAGGGATACCTATTCCGAGGATGAATACGGTAGGAAAATCAGCCCCGGATACGCTGGCCCGGGCGTAGGTACGGTCCTTTCGGCAACAGAGGCCCAGATGTACTTCAACTTGACGCGGTCGGATGGATCTAAGCTTCAGTTGACTGCTCTGTTACAACTTTCGAACCAGAACACTTTGCTACTTTGGGGATACACTTTCACTGGGGAACCTGCCTTTCTGCAACGGGTAGGGCCCCAGGACGCTCAGTTGACTTTCGAGCAGATTGACTTTCAAGCTAATGGTGTAGAACTAGTAGATTCCTCTTGGGGTTCTGCCACGCTGGCTTTCACCAGCACATCAGATATCTTGTATCTAAACCTGAATGTCAACGGAGAATGGGTCATTCAAAACGTGCCTGTTATCAGTCCCGAGGGCCTGGGACCGACGCCAACGATGACCTTTGATTTTGATTTAGGTGTCTCACCTGGAACAGACGTTAGCGAACTGGATTTCGCCTATGAATTGACAGACAATGTCCTATGGAGGATGCCGTCGGGGTTGCAGAAGGGGGAAGTCAAGAAGAGGGAAGTTGTAATTGATCCGGGAGTCATTGGATACAGAGTCAGCATCATTGACTATCTGATGAGAAAAGTCAGTAAGCTCATTGGCGCGCTGGCTGACGGTTATGCTTTCCATACTATTGAATTCCCAAATCAGCAAGCCGGAAAGCTCGAATGCGCGCCGACGGCGGTCTCGAATAGTCTCAAGTTCCTGAACAAAAAACACAACTTGGGGTTATCGGATCAGGATATCAATGTTGGAGCAATGAAAGGTGCAACAGACTGGACCAGGGGCGGCGTCTATCCAGACCACTGGGAAAACCACAAAGCAGAGTTCATGAGACGTCATTGCTACTCAATTGATACCAAGGTGTGGGTGAACACTCCCCCGGATTTCGACACTGTCATTGCAGCGATTAAGGCCGGGAAAGATGTGGAGATCGGGTCGACCGCCCACGTCGTATCTGTTGTTGGAATTACCAAATTGAAGAACGGGAAATATGCACTTGCAATAAAGCACGATACCAATCAAAAAGACGATTCAAAGGGGACTGAAACGCAGTCTGTCATATACAATCCGAAGCCTTCTCCAGGAACCTTCGAGGGTGGGAAGTGGATGGACGGATTGTCCTTTAAGAACTTGCTTATTGAATCAGCAGTACCTCAGTGCACTCCGAATGCGGAGCTTGATGAATGTGCTCGGCGTCTCGCTTTGAATACCGGACGTGAACATAAAACAGAACATCCTTCGCCTCTGCAGATACCGGAAAACGAGTATATAGATTTCATGAAATACGATCTCGAAATTTATGTCACTAGCACACAAGCTAGTGTTACCCAGGAGATGAAGTGTTGTGCTAGGAAGCTCCTCGCCTTTCTGGGATGCGCAAGTGAGGAGGATAAGAAACGCATGGCTGAGAAGTACGTCAATAGCTACTGGGAAGGGTATAATGCCTAGCTTGAAAGCGAACCGGGAGGCCTCCGACAGCCGGTTCGCACAACAGGTCGCGTAACCATTTGTGGATAGAGCGGTTCAAGCGATGAGGCAACCTGCGCGTGTACAACACTCGTCTTGAGGAGCGAAACATGCGAAAGTGCTTTCAGCTACGCGATNNACGCGATTGTTAGGATTTCGGGTGGTGCGCGCACTCGTATCGCTGAGAAACTTCTCTCGTCCCTGTTCAGTTCCTTGGTCTTGAACACGGTTGCCAGCTCGATTTGTACGCGAAGAACCGGCAGAAGGCCGAGGGGTCTACCATTGAGTTTTCGGGTGTGAAGGCTAGGCCTCTAATTGGTAGTATGGTCTTTGGCAGGGGTGTGGCTCTTGGGGTCCGCAGGCCCTGCGTGGGATGCTGCTTGGCTCTGAAATGCCGCCCCCGCTATCTCTTTCATTCGGGAATCGTCGAGCGAAACGGTGCCGTCCCAGGTAGGTTGTGGCCCTGCGATGTAGATGTGAATCTTCGGCGCTCGTCGCGCCTTGTCTTTAGGGATCATTTACAGTGGTCTTTTCATCGTTTGTGTGTTAAGCTTTATCTGAGACCCTGGAGGTGTTTAGGATGGATATAACCAGAGCTATTGAGCAGTTCGAGAACAACTTCATCTGGGCCGATGAACACTACAGTGAACTGAAGTCTCAATACCCTAATCAGTACGTGGCTGTCCTTGAGGGGAAGGTTATTGACTCAGACGTCGATGTGAAGAAACTAACGAAGCGACTGAGGCAGGAGTATGGGGAGCGGGAGAAAACCATCGCCGTCAGATACGTCACCGAAAAGGAATTTGAGATGATACTATGAGAGCTGAAGGGAGATGAAGCATTGCATTTTAGGACAGTCGAAGGGCTTCACGAAGAGGAATTCAAGCAGATATTCGTCCTCAAGCATACTCCAAAAGATCGGGAGGAAGAGGAACAGATCAGAAGACTGCCAAGCCTTCTGGGCAGAGACTTTCTCAACAGATACAAGATCGTTCTGGACAGAGCCAATGAGAGGGTCACAATAACCGATGAAGCATTGAAGGGGTGATGGCTGGGGTATAAGAGCAACTTTCGGAAGGAGGGAGCAAGTAGGTCAGCGGCGAAACTCCTTCAAGGCACGGCGCATCTCCCGCTCCTCTTCCCGTTTTTTGATCTTCTCCCGCTTGTCATACTTGGCCCGCCCCTTGCCCAGGGCCAGCTCGACCTTGGCCAAGCCATTTTTAAAATAAATTCTGAGCGGGACGAGCGTGTAGCCTCGCTCCTTAACTTTGGTGGAGAGCCGGACGATCTCCTGCCTGTGCAGCAATAACTTGCGCGGCCGCTCGGGATCGGGGTTGTAGTGGCTGCCCGCCTCATAAGGGGCAATGTAGACATTGTGTAAGAAGACCTCGCCGTCCTTGATCAGGGCGAAGCCGTCCTTGAGGGAGCAGCTTCCCCGGCGGAGGCTCTTCACCTCGGTTCCCTTGAGGACCAGGCCGGCCTCGTAGGTCTCCTCAATTCTGTAGTCATGCCTCGCCTTGCGATTGGTAGCGACGACTTTAACCCCCATAAGCTCCACCAACTGGAGTCTACCCCATCGACTTGCCGGCAGCAATCCCTCATGCTTAACCTAACTTCGCTATGACCCTAACCAAGGTCCACGTGGGAACACGAAATCCGGTGAAGGCCGAGGCGGTCAGCATCGCATTTGCCCGCATGCTCGGACAGGTCGAAGTCCAGGCGGTGGGGGTCGATCCCGGCGTGCCTGCCGAACCGTTCGGGGAGGAGATCGCCCGCGGCGCGGTCCGCCGGGCCCGCCAGGCTCTCGGAGACGGGGATTACGGCGTGGGGATCGAGGCCGGCTTGAGCTGGAATGAGGTGCTTCGCACCTATTTTGACGTCCAGTTCTGCGCGATCATCGATAAGGACGGGGTGATCACCGCCGGCCACGGCCCGGGATTCGTCTATCCCCCAAAGGTCTTAGCGCAGGTCAAGCAAGGCCGGGCGGTGGGCGAGGTGATGGGCCAATTGACCGGCATCCCCGATATCGGGAAGAGGGAGGGTTCAATAGGGTTTCTCTCCAAGGGCGCGCTCACCCGGACGGAGCTAACCCAACAAGCGGTCCTCGCGGCATTAATTCCCAGGATCAGGCCGGAGATGTACGGCTAGGCGTGGGCCTTAAGCTCCTCCAGCGCTTCCTCCACCCCTTGGCGTACTGGCTCGCCACCGGGGAGGCAGCCGTCAGGCGGGGCTTCCCCTGCGGCAAGGGCAAAAGCGAAGTCCTCGCAGGTCTCATATCCGCAGGCGCCGCAGTCAAATCCCGGGAGCCTCGCCCGGATTCGTTGGGCTTCAGGGGGGAGTTCTTTGACCTCTGCGGCCTTCTCCTCCGGCCAGGTGGAGACCAACGGGGCGAACAGCTCGATGACCAGATCATTCCGAACTTGAGTCTGACATGACAGGACCCAACCCTCCTGGCGGAGCTTCCCCTTGAGCGGGCCGAGTTGGGCCGCGGTGGGCTCCTCCAGTCCCTCGATAGCTTTCACCCGGCAGGTCCCGCAGACCCCTTGGCCCCCGCAGGAGGCCATCATCCCGTAGCCCGCCGCCTTGAGGGCGTCCATCAGGTTCGCCCCCCAATCCATGGTGACCTGGTTCTCATCGTTGGTAATCTTGACCAGGAACTCCTGCTCTACCCGGAGGAGGCGGCTCACCAAGACCAGGATTAGACCCACAAAGGCTGCCAGACCCGCCCAGGGTCGCAATGGGAACCAGGAAGCTCATCTGCTCTCCTCCAGAGCCTCCCGCAGTCGCGCGAGGCCCTGATTTAGGATATCGCGGACGGCGATCGAGGTGAAGGTCGCCCCGGTAATCGCCTCAAACTGGTTCGGTTCCTCCGGCCGGACGTACTTGACGAAGTCGATCTGCGGCTCGGTGGCCAGGTTTTCGAACTGTTGTTGAAACTCCGGCTCGAGGACTCGCCCGCCGAGCCCCGGGGTGTCGCCGCACTCCAGGA
>JABAHQ010001443.1_pt1 | contig 26948 bp, 24 predicted proteins | sample 7062091 | NCBI WGS metagenome assembly JABAHQ01 (sample SAMN14534359, study PRJNA622989) | marine sediment metagenome | biome: marine biome [ENVO:00000428]; feature: marine pelagic biome [ENVO:01000023]; material: deep marine sediment [ENVO:00002113] | place: India: Gulf of Kutch | collected...
CGTTGGGGTCGTACTGATAGGTCTGATCGACGCCCGTGCCGGCGGCCGCCGTCAGCCGGTCCACCCCGTCGTAGCCGTAGGTGCGCTCGAGCGCCGGGCCTGCGATGGCTTGGATGTTGTCGTCGACGGTGTAGTCGAGCCGCCGGGAGCCGCCCGGCATGCCGTGACCGATCAGCCGCCCGTCGCGGTCGTAGTCGCGCACGTGGGAATCGCCGTCGCCCCAGGTCCAGCCCGCCACCGGCCCGAAGGGCTCATAGTCCACGCCCTCGAGCACCGGCCGACCATCGACCGTCAGGCTCGTCACCCGCCCGTCGGTGTAGCCGTAGGTCACTTCCATGCCCGAAGGATAGACCATGGTGGCGCGCCGGCCGATCGCACCGTACGTGTAGCGGGTGGTAAGCGTCACGCCTTCGAGGCTCTGGCGCCGCTCGGCCACCCGCCCGTGGGTATCATAGCGCCACTCGGTCGTGCCCGAGGGGTCCGCGACCCGGGCGAGGCGCCCGACGCCGTTCGCGGCGGTGTCGTAGGCGTAGGTGATGACCTGCCCGTCGGCGTATTCGGCGCGGGTGAGCCGATTCAAGGCATCGTAGGCGTAGCGGGTGGTCAGCCCGCGGGCGTCGGTCTCGGCGATGACGTTGGCGGCGGCATCGTGCTCATACCGGATCACCCCCGCGTCGGGGCTGTCGACCCGGGTGCGGTTGCCCAGCCCGTCGTAGGCGTAGCGGGTGGCGTGGCCGTTGGGGTCGGTGACCGAGACGAGGTCGTCGCGGGCGTCGTAGGCATAATCCACCGTCCCGCCGAGCGCGTCGGTGGCGCGCACCAGCCGATCGAGCGCGTCGAAGGCCCGTGTGGTGGCATCGCCCGCCGGGTCGGTGGCGCGCACCCGGTTGCCGTTGGCGTCGTAGGCATAAGTGGTCGTCTGGCCCTGCGCGCCGACGGACTCGATCAGCCGGCCGAGCGCATCGAACACCCGCCGGTGAGTGCGCGCCAGCGCCCCGCTCGCATCGAGCACCCGCTCGGCCACGCGCTGGCCCTGCGCGTCGAGGGTGTACTCGATGCGGTTGCCGTCTTGGTCGGCCACGGCCACGAGCCGGTGGGCGGCGTCGTGCTCGTAGGCGAGAAACGTCCCGTCGGGCAGCGCCACCCGCACGAGATTGCCCGCTGCGTCGTAGGTAAAACCAGTCACCTCACCGCCGACGTCCCGCTCGACAAGCCGCCCGCGCGCGTCGTAGGCCAGTTGCGTGACCAGGCCATTGGGGTCGACGAGACGCAGCGGACGGCCGGCGCCGTCGTGGGCGGTGATCGCGGTGACCTGCCCCAGGGCGTTGATCGCGCGCACTCGGTTGCCTTCGGCATCGTAGTCGTAGCGGGTGACGTCGGCGACGTCGATGCGCGGGCCGTCCACCGAGGCGAGGCGACCCGGGAGGCCGTCCTCGTCCGGATGGTAGGTGTAGCGCCAGGTGCGCGTTGCGCCGGTGGCCGGACCGGTGAGGGCGCGCTGGAGCACGCGGCCTCGGCCGTCGTAGGTGAACGTCGTCACGCGCCCCGGCTCGGCGATGCGCACGGGCAGGCGAAACTCGGAATGCCATTGCGTGGTGACCGTGCGCTCGGCCGGCGTGCCGAGCGCCTCGGTGCGGCGCACCTCAAGACCGCGGGCGTTGTAGTCGTAGGTGGTGACATTGCCGTTGTAGTCGACTTGCCGGGTTACAAGGCTGCGCTCATCATGCTCGTAGCGAGCCGCCGAACCCTCACAGATGTCGCACGCACCCCCGCTGATCTTAGTGGTCCGAGCCACTCCATTGTGCACCGAAAAGCTGAAGGTGCGCGATTCACCGCGGCTGTCCGTGATCGTCGTCGTCCCGTCTCCGTTGTACGTCAGCTCCATATGCTCGGCGCCGCCCGCGTGCTCGCTCGACACCGCCCGGCCTTGAGCATCGTACGTCCAGCTCGCAAAACGATCGCCGTTTTCGTCCAGGATGCCGCTCAGGGCGCTGGGATGGCGCGCATCCTCGTATACGTAGCGCCGGATTGCCCCGTCCGGATATTCCACGCTGATGAGGTTTCCGAGTGAATCGTAGGCGTAGTCGTAAACGTGTCCCGAAGCATCCACCATTTGAGTAATGCGGTTCTGATTGTTATACGAGAAATGAAGGGATCGCCCGTAGGCGTCTGTCGCTTCGACTAGGCGGTTCAGGTTGTCATACGTCAAGGATGTGCGCAGCCCGTCGCGCCGGATGATTGCCTCCAGCCGACCGTTCGCATTGTAGTGCTCGACGGAGTCATTCTCCAAGCGCAGCGTCCAACCGGAGGCGGTTTGCTCCAACGCCATGAGAACGTCCAGCGTCGACTGCCAGCCGTCGCCGTTATCGACAAAGCGAATCACCTGGCCATCTGCGCGTCTCACTTCGATGGTCGAGCTCACCAAGGCATACTGCGGCGTCACAGACAATGAACGCTGATAGGTGTGCCGCCACTTTTCGCCTATCACATAGCGCGCGTGTTCCGACATGCTGTTGTAATGGCGAACAAACCGCAGATCGCCCGGACCCGCCCCTCCCCCGCGCAAATCCACTTCGCGTTGATACTTGTTGCCCGTCGCCCCGTGGATCGGATTGGTGCCGTTGGCCGGGCAGGAAGGCGATCCCAAGCTTTTTTCACGGTCGATGCCTTTGAGACGACACGCCGTGATCGTAACCCGGGGCTGGATTTTCCTGTAACCTTCGGGGCAGTACAGTTTCGCCCAGATATACAACACATCGAACTTACGCCCGGGTTTATACTTGTGTTGACACCGAACGGATTTCCTCAGGCGGTTGAAAGCGACGCGGTGATTGCGAAATGTTTCGAATTCCCAATTGCCGGTGCCCGCTCCCTGGCACGTAAGCTCGCCGAGAGTACGGTCGTCGTTTCGATACTCGAAGTAGACCTCATCGGAATAAGGGAATAGGTAGCCCGCACTCCGCGGAACGCTCCAAGGGGTGTGGCTTGGATCGATCTCGAACCCCTGCGCGGTGGATGCAGCCAGCAGGCACACAGCCGCGCCCAGGAAACGCCGCCGCCGAGACTGCTCGGGGCCGCATGATCGCCGGGTAGATCGGAACCGCTCCAACACGCGAGTCCACTGGTGATCGGAACGGCGGATCGGCATCGAGCGGATGCTAGCAATTTCGATGGCGTGTGGTTTTGGACGCAAGGTTCCCCCTTTGCTCACGCGCTGGTTTCCGTTTGGCGGGAAGGTGAGGGCCGGGAAGGAGCGAACGGACCCCGCTCGATTGCCCCGCGCTCCAGAACGGCCTCGAAGCCCAGGGCCTGCAGCGCGGGCACCGGCGTGACCACTCGGTACGGCGGTGTGAACCGCCACGGCACGAGGTCCACCGAAAACGGCGCCTGGTGGAGCTGGCACAGGCTGGCAGCGGCCCACGACAGCTCCGATGTCGAAAGCTTACTTTCCTGGACCGACTCCGCCACTGCTTCTCCCCTGACGGCGATCGCGATGCGATCGCCCGTGCTGGCGGCACGAGACAATAACCCTACTTGCTGTAGCGATGAAATGAGGGAGAGCTTGATAGGCAATTTCTGAAAATTTTGTAGGGAAATTCCTACATCCGACGAGCGGTAAATTCAGGAACCGGTCCAGGCTGCATATGTCACCGGGTCTGCGGGAGCAGGCGCCCAATGATCCGGGGTGTAGGAGCCGCTAACGCACAGCGAGGGATGGCCGGGCGCGGACCACATCGCCGTCCGGGAGCGCGTCTCGAGGAAGCGGGGGCCGTTGGCTGCCTGGGGGGTATTCGGGCTAGGCACGAGAGCATAGGGCGGCCCGTGCCCGCCGCTCTCGCACGGTTATGCGAGGGCATGTTCGGCGGGCACAACGCGCCCTATGGGCTGACCACGACGCGGCGCCCGGAGGAAGTCGTCTAGTCGAAAGTCGAAAGGCAAACAGCTCAACGCAAAGGCGCAAAGACGCAAAGGACGCAAAGAAAAGCGACTTCTCTCCGGAGCTTGTGTAGGGTGCGGTGAGGGACGAACCGCACCGATCGTGGCCGCGGTGGAACCCGCAAAACGCAGGAGTAGGGCGGTTTGCGCGCCCGCGCAAGCCGCCGCGGGCGGCCCAGACTCAAAATTCAAGATTCAAAATGCATCAATGGCGAGGCCGAAGGGCGGAGCACCTCAACAAATGCTCTTTGCGGTCTTTGCGCCTCTGCGGCCTCTGCGTTCCCCGACCGGCGGTGACAGGAATCGGTGACCTTGCGCCTTTGCGTTGGGTTTTTCTAACGGCCGACGACGATGTCGGCGTCACTGCGCAGCTCTTCGAGATAGGCATCGAGGCGTTCCTCGAACAAGGACCTGCGGATGGTCTCGCGCACCTCGTCGAGCTCGGGCGCCGGCGCTTCGCGTGCGTCCTCCAGCAGGATTACGTGCCAGCCGTAGGTTGTGTGCACCGGTTCCCGCGTGAACTCGCCCTCCTCCAGCGCCGCCACGGCCCGGCTGAACTCCTTGAGCACGTCCTCGGCGCTGAACCACTCCAGGGCCCCTCCCGTGCCCGCGGCAGGGCCGACGGACTTCTCGCGCGCCAGCTCGGCGAAGTCGCGGCCGCGACGAAGCTGTCGGATGACGTGCTCGGCCTCGGTCTTGCCGGTAACCAGAATGTTGCGGGTCTTGTACTGTTTGCGCGTCCCTTCACCGTAACGGCGCTCGTACTCTTGACGCACCTCCTCGTCGCTGGCCGCCGACTCGGCCGCGAGCCTGCCGATCAACGTGCCGGCCAGGATGTTGATGCGCTGGTAGCGGATGCGCTCGGCGGTCTCGGCCTGCTCGTGGAGCCCCTCGCGTTCGGCCTTCTGGGCGAGCAGCACGAGGTTGATCAGCTCCTGGGTGAGCGCGGCGCGCTCGGGCCGCTGGCCCAGGGGATGCTGTTCTTTGCGGGTTTGGGCATAGAGCTGATACATGGTGCCGCTGATCGGGAAGCCGTTCACTGCGGCGATGGTGTCTGTCTGCCGTACCGGGGCATCGGAGCTGCTCGGGATGTCGACGCGGACCTTGTCCCCGGTCTCGGACCCGGCGCCGTCCGGCGCCGGCTCGCAGCCCTCGAGTCCCACCGCCACGGCCAGGGTGGCGGCGAGCCCGGCACGCCGGGGGCGCAGGCTATTCCCCGCGCGTTTCTTCGGGCGTGCGTGCATCGATGCTCAGGGCGTGGATATCGGTTTGCATGGCATCGCCAAGCGCCTCATAGACCATGCGGTGGCGCTGGATGAGACTCTTGTCGTCGAAAGCGGCGGACACCACCGTAACGCTGAAATGCCCGCGCCCGTCCCTGGCCCCGGCATGGCCGGTGTGCCAGTGGCTCTCGTCCACGACGTGGACGGACCGTGGGCTCAGCGCCGTTTCCAGGCGCTCGCGGATCATGTCTACGCGCCGTTGATCCTTCATTAAGGAAGCACCTGTTTGGAGGGTTTTACGACGACCGTGGCGTACACCCCTGCCGTCACGTAGGGATCGGCATCGGCCCACTCCCGTGCCGCATCCAGCGAGGGGAACTCGGCCACGATCAGGCTGCCGCTGAAACCCGCCGGCCCCGGATCGCCGGCGTCGATTGCCGGGTGGGGGCCGGCGAGCGCCAGTCTGCCCTGGTCATGCAGCTCTCTGATGCGCCCGAGGTGCGCCTCGCGCGCCTCCCGGCGCCGGGGCAGGCTGTCGGGGGTATCCTCACCCAGGATCATGTACAGCACGTTCAGCCCCCCTCGTTGGTCTGCTCGCTCGCCTCGATATGGCGCGTGAGATAGAACGCCTGGCCGATCACGAAAAGGAAGGTCAGTCCGAGCAGGCCGTAGAACTTGAAGTTCACCCATGTGTCGCTGTCATAGTGGGTCATGACATAGAGGTTGACGAAACCCATCGCCGTGAAGAAGGCGACCCAGCTGAAATTCAGCCGGCCCCACACAGCCTTGGGCACCGAGATGGTCGCTCCCATCATGCGCTCCACCAGGCACCTGCGCCCGATGAGCTGGCTGCCGAGGAAGACCAGCGCGAACAGCCAGTTCACCACGCTGACCTTCCATTTGATGAACTGCTCATCCTGAAAATAGATGGTGGCCCCGCCGAATACCACCACCAGGCCCAAGGTGATGAGGTGGAGCTTTTCCACGCGCCGCTGGTGCAGCCAGGAGGCGCCCACCTGGATGGCAGTGGCGGCGATGATCACCCCGGTGGCCAGGAACATGTCCCCGCCCGAGGCCTTGTAGGCGATGAAGAACAGGATGATCGGAAAGAAATCGAACAGGAATTTCATATCATGGATTTTCGTGTCAGTGCCTTGCTATTTATTGTATGATCTGCGCCGCGACCGTGTCTCAGTGCAAAGTGGGCGGACCGCAGCAGCGATTGTGGTACCGCTCCATCACGTCGCGCACCTTCTGCGGATAGTCCGACAGCTCCATCTGCTCTAGCCCCTCGCGGAAAAACTCGGGGGCGTGCTCGGGGACGTTTTGAACAAGAAGCTCAAATGTCTCTTCCATGACGTCCGGGTCGTGACAGCGCGTCGCCACGATCCCTCGGTTGATATTGAGCAACCGCCACGGCGATGCCGTGTCCTCGACGGCGCGCGCCCCAGGGTCCACGCAGCGTATCACGTCGCCCATGGCCGCACACAGCGGTCTGAGCTCTGAGGGCTCGCGCAGGCGATTGGCGCAGCCGGCAAAGGCGTTCACCACGGTCTCCAGCTCGCAGACCCTGCCTCCATTGTCCGCGACCCACAGGGTCAAGGCGATGATGTGGTGGTCCAATGCCTGCCTGGCTTCCTCCAGCGCGAGCCTGTGCAGGACACCTTTCAAATTGCCCAGCAGGTAGAGCCCGAAGTCGCCCATGTCGCTGATGACACGCACCTCTCGGGACCTCAGCGAGTCGAGCTGCTGCAGCATGATACAGAATCGCTCGATCTCCGCGTGGAGCTTGCGGGGGTCGGACGCCCCCCGTACACCCCCCGCGGGCGGACCCTGCTCCGGGATACGCTCGACGATGTGCATCAGGCCTCGGGTGAGCGCGGGGATGTTGGACCGGAAGTTTGTCATTGGCGGCGCAGGCGGGGCATGGGGTGGGTGGGGACGTGCTGTGGTCCGTGGCCAACCGCGTGCCGACGACAGGCGACACCGGTTACGGTAAAATGTGTTCAATGAGTATACAATACGATCTGCACTCGCATTCCACTGCGTCCGACGGCACATTGACGCCCGCCGAACTCGTGCAGCGGGCCCGGCGCTGCGGGGTCGATGTCCTGGCCCTCACCGACCACGACACCACTGCCGGGCTGGAGGAGGCCGCCTGCGCTGCGCGCGGGGAGGGCCTGATGCTGATTCCCGGGGTCGAGATCTCGGTGACCTGGCAGGCGCGCACTGTGCATGTGGTGGGGCTGAACGTGGATCGCCGCCACGGCGCGCTGCAGCAGGGGTTGGCGCACCTGCGCCGGTTTCGCCATTGGCGCGCGGGTGAGATCGCCCGGCGCCTGGCCCAGGCGGGCGTGGCGGGGGCACTGGAGGGGGCCCGGGCCCGCGCTGCCGGCTCGATCGTCAGCCGCACCCACTTTGCCCACTATCTGGTCGAGGTCGGGCGCGCCGCGGACGTGCGAGAGGTGTTTCGCAAGTACCTCGTACGCAACAAGCCAGGCCACGTGCCCGGCCAGTGGGCCGAGCTGGATGAGGCGGTGGGTTGGATCCGTGCCGCGGGTGGACAGGCGGTCATCGCCCATCCGGCACGCTACCGCCTGACCGCCTCCAAGCTGCGCCGCCTGCTGGGCGAGTTTCGCGAGTGCGGCGGCGAGGGGCTGGAGGTGGTCAGTGGAAGCCACTCCCACGACGATTCCCATGCCATGGCGCGACACGCCCGATCTGTGGGGCTCATGGCCTCCTGCGGCTCGGACTATCACGGCCCGGAGAACCCCTGGACCGAGCTGGGACACCTGCCGCCGTTGCCGCGTGCCTGCGAGCCCATCTGGGAGACCGCCCGCTGGCCGGCCGGCGGGCCCGGCGAGCGGCGCGCCGTGGGCTGCGACTGACCCCAGCGCACCGGCCCCACGGGGGGCTATACGATGAGCCAATTCTTCAAGATCCACCCCCTCGATCCGCAGCCGCGCCTGATACGCCGCGCCGTGGAGATCGTCCGCGCCGGCGGGGTGATCGTCTATCCGACCGATTCCACCTATGCCCTTGGCTGCGGGATCGGCGAAAAGGAGCCCCTCGAGCGCATCCGCCGCATCCGCCGTCTGGACGCCCGCCACAACCTTACCCTGGTGTGCCGTGACCTGTCCGAGATCGGCGCCTACGCCAAGATGGACAATACCGCCTTTCGGCTCCTGAAGAGCCTTACCCCGGGCCCGTATACGTTCATCTTTCGAGCCACCCACGAGGTCCCGCGACGCCTGCAGCACCCCAAGCGCAAGACCATCGGTATCCGGGTGCCCGACCACGCCATCGCCCGGGTGCTGCTGGAGGAGCTGGGAGAGCCCCTGATGAGCACCACGCTGATGCTGCCCGGCGATGCGCTGCCCATGACCGATCCCGAGGAGATCCGCGAGCGCCTGGAGCGCGATGTGGACCTGGTCATTGACGGCGGCGTGTGCGGGCTGGAGCCCACTACGGTGATCGACATGGTCGGCGAGGTGCCCGAGGTGGCCCGCCGCGGCAAGGGTGACGTGAGCATGTTCGAGGCGTGAGCGGCCAGCCGCCAGCGGGCATCCGCCCCGGTCCCCCTCTGCACCGCACGCCGCCGCGGGAGGGGGACATCCCCCGCGAGCGTCTCCCGGGCGGCAGCGGCGCTCGTCGCTGCGGGTGGCGGCCCTGGCGCGGTCCGCGAGGCCGCCGGGCTCGGTGGGCCGGCCCTCGGCTTCTGCTCGGGTCGGGGCTCCAGGTATAATCCGTCGATGTTCGAGTTCAACGTCATGCAGAAGATCGCGATCTGGGTGCTGCCGGCCCTTTTCGCGATCACCGTTCATGAGGTTGCCCACGGCTGGGTGGCGAAGCAGCTGGGCGACCCCACGGCCATGATGTTGGGCAGGCTCACGCTCAATCCGATCAAGCACATCGATCCATTCGGCACTGTCATTATTCCGCTGGCCATGCTTCTGCTGACGGGCTTTGTGTTCGGCTGGGCCCGTCCCGTTCCCATCACCTGGGAAAATCTGCGCCACCCCAAACGCGACATGACCTTGGTCGCGGCGGCGGGACCGCTCGCCAACCTGCTGATGGCCGCCTTCTGGACCGTCGTGCTCAAGATCGGTATGGGGCTGAGCGCAAGCGTTGCGGGGCTCGGGCTGTTTCTGGTGGGCGCGGGGGTTGCGGGCATCTTTATCAACGCGGTGCTGATGTTTCTGAACCTGGTGCCCCTGCCGCCATTGGACGGCGGACGGGTCCTGGTCGGCCTGCTGCCCGACCGTGCCGGGTGGGTGGTGAGCCAGGTCGAGCCTTACGGGTTGATCATTATCGTCGTGCTGCTGGTGACCGGGGCCCTGGGGGCGTTGGTGCTGCCGCCTATCGAGTTTATGATGCTCACGTTCAGCGAGCTGGCCGGCGTGAGCCCCGGCCTGCTCAAGTCCATGCTGGTCGCGGTGGGAGTGCTTGGCTAGCCCGCATTTCTCATCGGGCGGCCAACGGCTATGGCGCGACGTACTGAAACGTAATAAGGGATAGGGCACAATGCAGAGCAATCGAGCCACGACACTGTGTTTCCGCCGTTGTCCTATCGCGGTTCAGGCTTGTCTTCGCGCCCGTAGGCTTGCTGCTGCTCGGCCCGTCCCCGGGCCTCGCCCCCTCCGGGGGCCAACGCCGCGCGTTGTCCAAATTCGCTCCCGGCGAATTTGTCAGTCAAGCGGTAGCTACGGCTACCACTTTTTTCCTTCCAGAGCGGCGCCTACGAACGCGCTTCATCGCCACGCGGTCCTGCGTGGCGATGAAGTCCGGCCCGGCCATCCCTGGCCGGGCGTTCGCGGCTCCTATCCCGCCGCTCACCCAGCGCCTGCTCCCGCGATCCCGGTGAGAAATGCGGGCTAGATGCAACGGGGGGTTTCTTGAGCTCGGTGCCGATGCAACAACAACGGGTCCTCTCCGGCATGCGCCCGACTGGGGCGCTGCACCTCGGGCACTACCACGGGGTGTTGAAGAACTGGATCAGGCTCCAGCACGAGTACGATTGCTTCTTTTTCGTCGCCGATTGGCACGCCCTGACCACGGAATACGAGAACACCCGCGGCCTGGTCGACAACGCTTGGGACATGGTAACCGACTGGCTGGCGGCCGGCGTGAATCCGGGTTCGGCGAAGCTGTTCATACAGTCGCGTATCCCCGAGCATGCCGAGCTGCACCTGCTGCTTTCCATGATCACCCCGCTGGGCTGGCTGGAGCGGGTGCCAAGCTACAAGGACCAGCAGGAGAGCCTCAAGGAGAAGGACCTCGCCACCTACGGCTTTTTGGGTTATCCCTTGCTGCAGAGCGCCGACATACTCATTTATAAGGCGGGCTTGGTGCCTGTGGGAGAGGACCAGGTGGCCCACGTGGAGATGGCGCGGGAGGTGGCGCGGCGGTTCAACCATCTCTACGGCCGCGAGCCGGAGTTCGAGGAAAAGGCCGAGGCCGCCATCCAGAAGATGGGCAAGAAAAACGCAAGGCTGTATCGCGATCTGCGCAAGCGCTACCAGGAGCGCGGCGAGCACGAGGCGTTGGGAGTGGGCCGCGAGCTTCTCAAGACGCAGCAAAACATCACCCTGGCCGATCGCGAGCGCCTGTACGGCTACCTGGAGGGCGGCGCGCGCATCATCCTGCCCGAGCCGGAGGCCCTGCTCACGCCGGCCTCCAAGATGCCGGGGCTGGACGGGCGGAAGATGTCCAAGTCCTACAACAACACCATCTCGCTGCGCGAGGCCCCCGAGTCCGTCGAGCGGAAGGTGCGCACCATGCCCACGGACCCTGCGCGGGTACGGCGCACCGACCCGGGCGACCCCGACAAGTGCCCGGTGTATGAGCTGCACAAGGTCTACTCCGACGATGAGACCAGGGCCTGGGTGCGCGAGGGCTGCACCAGCGCCGGAATCGGGTGCCTGGACTGCAAACGACCCGTCATCGAGGTCATTCAAAAGGAGCTCGCGCCCATCCGCGAGCGGGCGCAAGAGTTCATCAACGATCCCAAGCAGGTACGCGGCATTATCGCGGAGGGCACGGAGGCGGCGCGCGACATGGCCCGCGAGACCATGGAAGAGGTGCGCCAGGCCGTGGGGCTGTCGTACCGGTGAGAGATGCGGGCTGGACCGTTCTTATCACGAGAGACGCCATGAGCAACGCAGAGGCACAGCAAACGCCGTCTGAGTCCGCCGACGAATCGACCGCCGGCGGGGCAAACGCCAGCCTGCATCCCGAGTCGGTCCCCGAGCACCCTCAGCAGGAGGAGATGCCGTTCGCTATGGTGCAGGGGGAGGCGGTCACCAGCCTGCCGCACGACCTCTACATTCCCCCGGATGCCCTGGAGGTGTTTCTGGAGGCCTTCGAGGGCCCGCTGGACCTGCTGCTGTACCTGATCAAACGCCAGAACCTCGACATCCTGGACATCCCCATCGCCGAGATCACGCGCCAGTACATGGAATACATCGATCTGATGCGGGAGCTGCGTCTGGAGCTCGCCGCGGAGTACCTGGTGATGGCGGCCGTGCTGGCGGAGGTCAAGTCCCGTATGCTGCTGCCCCGGCCCAGCCAGGACGAGGGCGAGGAGGAGGATCCGCGGGCAGAGCTGGTGCGGCGGCTGCAGGAGTACGAGCGCTACAAGCAGGCGGCGGAGAACCTGGACGAGCTCCCGCGGTTGGAGCGGGACATTCAACCGGCCGGTGCGGAGGTGCCCGAGCGGCGGATCATCAAGATCGACCCCGACGTGAAGCTCAAAGAGCTGCTGATTGCCTTCAAGGACGTGCTGCACCGCGCCGAGATGTTTTCCCACCATCACGTGGAGATGGAACCGCTGTCGGTGCGCGAGCGTATGTCCATGGTGTTGAGCACCCTTCGCGCCGATCGGTTCAGCGAGTTCACGTCGCTGTTCGATGTCCGGGAGGGGCGCATGGGGGTGGTGGTGACGCTGCTCGCGGTCCTGGAGCTGTTGAAAGAGTCTTTGCTGGAGCTGGTGCAGGCCGAGCCGTATACGGCCATCTACGTAAAGGCAGCGGCGTCGGCGGGCGCGCGGGCGGATTGAGACACGCGGTTGCCCAACGGTTATTGTGAGCGGTGAGACCATGAACGAGGACCATATCAAGAACGTCATCGAAGGCGCCCTGCTTGCCGCGGGCCGCCCGCTCCCGGTGGATGAGCTGCTGGCGCTGTTCGAGGAGCGCGAGCAGGTCGATTGCGCCCGGGTGCGCGGCGCACTGCAGGCCTTGGAGCAGGACTGCCAAAGCCGCGGAGTCCAGCTCAAAGAGGTGGCCAGCGGGTTTCGCCTTCAAGTCAAACCCCAGCTCTCGCCGTGGATCTCGCGACTGTGGGTGGAGCGCCCCTCGCGCTACTCGCGTGCGCTGTTGGAGACCTTGGCCTTGATCGCCTATCGCCAGCCCATCACCCGCGGCGAGATCGAGGACATTCGGGGCGTGAGTGTGAGCACGTCCATAATGAAAACGCTGCAGGAACGCGAGTGGGTGCGGGTGGTAGGTCATCGTGACGTGCCGGGCAAGCCGGCGATGTACGCGACGACCAAGCAGTTCCTGGACTACTTCAACCTCAAGAGCCTCGACGAGCTCCCGACACTGGCCGAGCTGCGCGACATCGACAACATCAATGCCGAGCTCGACCTGCAGTTTCCCGGCGGTGAAGAGGCTGCCGAGACAGGGCACTCGGACGGTCCGGCGCCGGAAACCCCGGAGGGGGAGGCGCCCGCCCGGCGGGAGGGGTCGACCGAGGTGGTGGCGGACGGTGACGACGCGGAGGAGATCTGGGGCGAAGAGCCGGCGGAGGAGGCCGAAGAGGGCCGGTAAGGGCTCTCGATGCCGCCGCCGGTGCGATCCGGCGCCGGGGGGGCCGACGTGGCGCGAACACCGCAATCGACGAGCTCTCTCCGTGTCGAACGCGGTTGGTTTATGTAGCTATCGGGTGAATGATTTCGTATGGCGGAACGCTTGCAAAAGGTGCTCGCCCGGGGCGGGCTGGGGTCGCGGCGCCAGATCGAAGACTGGATCCGCGGCGGTCGCATCCGGGTCAACGGGCAGCCGGCCGAGCTCGGCATGCGCGTCTCGCAAGGCGATCGGGTCGAGCTGGACGGGCAGGTGGTGGCGCTGAAGGAAGTCACGCCGGTGCGCACCCGCGTACTGGCCTATCACAAGCCCGAGGGCGAGGTGACCACCCGCTCCGATCCCGAGGGGCGCCCCACGGTGTTCGACCGGCTGCCGCGGCTGCGCAAGGGGCGCTGGATCGCGGTGGGCCGGCTGGACATCAACAGCTCCGGTCTGCTGTTGCTGACTACCGACGGCGACCTGGCCAATCGCCTCATGCATCCCGCCGCACAGGTCGAGCGCGAGTATGCGGTGCGCGTGCGCGGTGCCGTGGACGAGGCGATGCTCGAGCGGCTTACCGGCGGTGTGGCCCTGGAAGACGGCCGGGCCCGCTTCGAGGACATCGTGGAGATGGGCGGAGAGGGCACCAACCGCTGGTTTCACGTGGTGATCTGCGAGGGTCGCACCCGCGAGGTGCGGCGGCTGTGGGAATCCCAGGGGGTGACGGTGAGCCGTCTCACCCGTGTGCGCTACGGCCCCATCGCGCTGCCCCGCTCGGTGCGCACGGGGAGGTGGGTCGAGCTCAGCGAAGGACAGATGAACGAGCTGCGCAAGGCGTGCGGGCTCGCGCCCTCGGCACCCGCGCGCGGGCGCAGGGTGCAGCGCGGCGCGCGACGACTCCGGCGGTATCGGGCCGGCTGATGGTGCGCCTGCCGGCCCGGCGCTTGCGCTCGGTCTACCAGCGCCTGTACCGGTCCTATGGCGGCCAGGATTGGTGGCCGGGGGAAACCCCGTTCGAGATCATGGTCGGCGCCGTGCTGACCCAGAACACGGCCTGGAGCAATGTCGAGCGTGCAATCGCCAATCTCAAGGCGGAGCGCTTCCTCGATCCGCGCCGGATTGCCCGCCTGCCCCACGGGCGGCTCGCCCGCCTGATCAAGCCCTCGGGCTACTTCAATATCAAGGCCAAACGCCTGCGCAACTTTTGCCGCTGGTACCTCGAGCAGGGCGGTTACGATGAGCTGAGCCGCTGCGACACCGAGACCCTGCGCCACGGGCTGCTGTCGGTCAACGGCGTCGGTCACGAGACCGCCGACGACATGCTGCTTTACGCCTTTGAGCGCCCGGTGTTCGTGATCGATGCCTACACCCGGCGCATCTTCTCACGCCTGGGTATGGTGCGCGGCGACGAGCTCTACGACGCGCTGCGGCTCGGGATCGAGCACGCCCTCGGGGCGGACACGGTCCTGTTCAACGAATACCACGCCCTGATCGTGTGCCACGGAAAGGATATCTGCAAAAAGGTGCCGCGCTGCGCGGGCTGCTCGCTGAAGCGGATGTGCCGTGCAGAAAGTCAAAAGAAGTAGTGGGATAGGGCGGCCTGCGGCCGCCGCCTCGACCGATCGGCCCGACTCGAGACGCGGCTCGCAGCGCCGCTCCCACTCGGAAACGCGCCGCCCGTGCCGGGGATGCAGTGGCAGCGACAGTCTTGTCGCGATTGTTCGCGGTAAGGTTTGGGGAACGCGTCCGAGGCGGACGCGGGAAATCACTCGGCCACGACTACCCGGTTGCGGCCCTCGCGCTTGGCCTGCAACAGGGCCCGGTCGGCCCGATCGAACAGGCTTTGCTCGGCATCCTCGGCCTTCAGGCAGGTTACGCCAAGGCTGACGGTGACATCCACCGACGCCTTGCCGTAGCGGCAGCACAGCTTCTCGACGGTGTAGCGGATGCGCTCGGCCAGCATCCTCGCACCTGTCAGGTCGGTGTTGCTGAGCACCAGAACGAACTCCTCGCCCCCGTAGCGGAACAACATATCGGAGCTGCGGGCGCAGCCGCCGGCGCACTGGGCGATTTCCTTCAGCACACAGTCGCCGATAAGGTGCCCGAACTCGTCATTGATCGCCTTGAAACGGTCGATATCCAGGACCACCAGCGCCAGCGCGTTTCCGTGGCGCCGGGCAAGCTCCACCTCGCGGCGCAACGTTGAATCCAAGCTGACGCGATTGCTCACCCCGGTCAGGGGATCGGTCAGGGCGGTGGCCACCGCGTTGTGATACATGAGGGCGTTGCGCAGTGGATACAGCAGGGAGCTCAGTGCGTATTCCAGTGCGGCCGTCTCCGCCTCCATGAACTTGCGCCCGCGGCTGAGCTCCACCTCACCCAGACTGTGATTGCCGATAGACAGCCGATATTCACACGTGTGCCGGGCGCGGGTACCTAGCTGCAGGTCGATGCCGTGCTCGGCGTTACGGTACGCCAGCCCGTCATGGGGCACGTCCTTCGCGAGCTCCTTGGCGAAGAGCGCGAACAGATTGTCGACCTCCAGGGTAGTCTGCAGCACATGGGCCAGCTCCAGCATGCGCCGGACCTTGCGCACATCGTGAGTGGCGCGCAGCCGCTGCGCCACGTCGGCCTTGGTTCTGTTGGAACTCATGGACGTTTTCGCAGTCGAATATCGGGCCATTATATCGGCATTGGGTGGCAGCGGGTTGGCGAACGGAATGCGAATTATGTGCCAGTATTCGGCAAAGGGGAGATAGTATTGTTAATACAACGAGTTACATTCGCACCTGCCGGACATAACCTCGTTTTCTTGACGGTAATTTGACGACCTGCGGGTGCAGCTCGCAGTCACTCGGCGCTCCCCTGTTGCCAGGTCTCCGTGCCCGATCTAGTATGTTTGTGTCAGCGACCCACCCGGTCCCGAGGCCGAAAAAACCAATGAAACGTGCCGTCCTATCTCTTCCTATCGCCGGGCTGCTTGCCATACTGGCCCCGGGGGCCCACGCCGCCGACGCGGGCGGACAGCTCGCCGAGGGGATGGTCAATCCGGGCTACCACGAGCAACCGGAGTGGTTCAAGCTGTCCTTCCTGGATCTGAGGGAAGACGTCGCCGAGGCGAAGGCGAACGGCAAGCGGGTGCTGCTGTATTTCTATCAGGACGGGTGCCCCTACTGCGCCAAACTGCTGGAGGACAACTTCGGGCAGCGTGCCATCGCCGAGAAGACCCGCGAGAACTTCGACGTAATCGCCATCAATATGTGGGGCTCGCGGGAGGTGGCCGGCCTGGACGGCGAGCAGACCACCGAGAAGGAGTTCGCGGCCGCGATGCGGGTGATGTTCACGCCCACCCTGCTGTTTCTGAACGAGCAGGGCAATCCCATCCTGCGCATCAACGGTTACTACTTCCCGTCCAAGTTCGACGCGGTGCTCGACTACGTGGCCAACAAGATGGAGCGCGAGCTCACCTTCAACGAATACTTCCAGAAAGAAGCGCCCCAGCCGGCCACGGGCAAGCTGCACCACGAGCCCTACTTTCTGCAGCCGCCCTACGATCTGGCGGCGCAGCTGCGTGCCAACGGCAAGCCGCTGTTGGTGTTCTTCGAGCAGAAGCGGTGCAAGCCCTGCGATGAGCTGCACCAGGATATCCTTCAGCGCGAGCGTACCCGCGCCGAGATCGAGCACTTCGACGTGGTGCTGTTGGACCGATGGGCGGGCACGCCCGTGGTGACGCCGTCCGGCAAGGAGATCACGGCGCGGAAATGGGCGGAGGAGTTGGGAGTCAAGTTCTCGCCCAGCATGGTCTTCTTCGATGCCGGCGGCGAAGAGGTCTTCCGCACCGAGGCCTATCTCAAGGCCTTTCACGTGCAGGGTGCAATGGCCTATGCCCGCTCCGGGGCCTACGAGGAGCAGCCCAGTTTCCAGCGCTTCCTGCAGGATTATCGGGAAGAGCGCGAAAAGCAGGGCGAGGACGTGGATCTCTGGAAGTAGCTCGTCACCCCCCGCGCGCTGTCGAGGCGAAGTCCTCCATGCGGAACGCCTTACCGGTCACGCCAACGCTGTCCGGGCCCAGCAGGTAGAGAAACGGCAGGACCACGTGCTCGGGCAGCGCCAGCGCGTCCTTGTCCTCGGCCGGATAGGCCTCGTTGCGCAACGCGGTGCGCACCGGGCCGGGGTCGACGCTGTTGGCGCGTATAGAGGTATTCGAATCGGTCTCGTCCGCCAGGATCTGCATCAGACCCTCCAGCCCGAACTTGGATACGGCATAGGCGCCCCAGTAGGCCCGCGCGGTGCGCCCCACGCCGTCGGAAACGAACACCACCGAGGCGTCGGCGCCCTGGTTGAGAAGGCCCAAGCAGGCCTGGGTGAGAAGAAAGGGCGCGTTGAGGTTTACCTGCAGGACCCTGTACCACAGCGCCGGCTCATAGACCTGCAGGGGGGCGAGGGTCCCCAGCGCAGCGGCGTTGTGTACCAGCCCGTCGAGGCGGCCGAATTCCCGTTCGACGGTCAGCGCCAGGTCTTCGTAGTCCTTGACCGTGGCGCCCTCCAGGTTCATGGGGTAGATGGCGGGCTGGGGAGAACCGGCCGATTCGATCTCATCGTACACCTTCTCCAACTTGGCGATGGTGCGTCCCAACAGGATCACCGTAGCCCCGTGTCGTGCGGCCGCGCGTGCCACCGCGCTGCCGATACCGGCGCCGGCTCCAGTGATAAGCAGCACCCGCTCGCGCAGCAGCTCGGGTGCAGGGGAGTAGTCGCGCATATCGGTAAGCCTGTTCGGATGTCCGCGAGATGTGCTTGTCATTGTAGCGCAGCGCCCGCGCCGCCTTCGAGCGCTGGGAAAGGGCTGACAGCGTGTAGAACGGCTGCCGGCCAGTGCATAGGATGCGCCAAGCGCGCAGCGCGGACGCGCCATGTTGCATCCGGCCCTGCGGGCCTTGACGCAACCTACGCGCTCTTGCGCGCGGGGTGGCGGCGCCGTTCGCGGCGGACCGTCCTCCACGCCAGCCACATCTTGCGCAGCGGCGTCAGCTCGATGCGGTGCTCCAGCAGGCGGTAGCCGTCGCGCTCGATCTCGTCCAGCAGCGTTCGGTAGATGGCCGCCATCGCCAGGCCGGCGCGCTGCGCGAAGCGGTCGCGCTCGGGCAGCTGCGAGAGCGCTTTCTGGAAATAGCTGCGTGCGCGCTCGACCTGGAACCGAAACAGGTCCCGGGCGCGGTCCGCGGTCTGCGGGTGAGCGAGGTCAGCGGGTCTCAGCGCGAAGCGCTGCAGCTCCTCCAAGGGGACGTACCAGCGTCCGCGCATCGCATCAGAGCGCACGTTGCGGATGATTCGAGTGAGCTGCAGCGCCACGGCCAGGGCATGGGCGTAGCGGGGGGTATGGTGGTCCTCGTAGCCGAAGATCTCCGCGCAGAGCACGCCCGCGCTTCCGGAGAGTCGGTGACAGTACAGGCTCAGGTCTTTGAAGCTCTCGAACCTCGACTGTTCGAGGTCGGTTTCGGCCCCTTCGAGGATCTCCTGCAAGTATTCGCCGCGCAGGTCAAAGTTGCCGCGGGCCGCCTGCAGGGCTTGGGTGACGGGGTGCCGCGGCGTGCCTTGGTCCAGGCGGTCCAGCTCCTCGCGCCACCAGCCGAGCTTGGCGGCCGCCACGCCCGGATCGCTGACCTCTACGGCCGCCTCGCGCAGCTCGTGGCGAAGGGCGTGTACCGCCAGCACCGCTGCCCGCTCGGGCGGCGGCACCCAGAGCAGGCTGTAGCGCAGGCTGGAGCCGGCGGGGGCGGCCTTCTCGCCGCAGTATTGGTCGGGAGTCATGCAGGGGATCCGGGCAGACGCGCGACGGGCGTGCCCGTCTGCTGATAGGGGGCCTCGACAATCATTCGAGCTTGCGGACGTTCTTGTCCAGCGGTTCCAGGGTCTCGATCTCCTTCTTGCTGCTGATGCCCATCTCGTCCATGCGCCGGGCGCTGGGCAGGACCTGGCGCTCCAGGGAGCCGACGGCCTTATTATAGTGGTCGACGCTCGCCCCCAGGGTCTTGCCCACACGGCCCAGATGCTCGGTGAAGGTGGCGAGCCGCCGGTAGAGCTCCTCGCCCAGCTCACGGATGCGGTCGGCGTTCTCGGCCAGCGCCTCCTGGCGCCAGCCGTAGGCCACGGCACGCAGCAGGGCGACGAAGCTGGTGGGCGTGGCCAGGATGATTTTTTGGCGCAGGGCGTCCTCCAGAAGGTCGCGGTCGCGCTCCAGGGCCGCGGACAGGAACTGCTCGCCGGGGATGAACAATACGACGAAGTCCGGGGCGTTTCGAAACTGGCTCCAGTAGGCCTTGGCCGAAAGCTCGCGCACCCGTTCGCGCAGCTTGCGCGCATGGCGTTCCAGCTCGCGGATGCGGCCTTCCTCGTCGGTCGCCTCGGCGGCGCTGAGATAGGCATCCAAGGGTGTCTTCACGTCCACCACGATCTCACGCCCGTCGGGCATGCGCACCACCATGTCCGGGCGCAGCGTGCCCGCTTCCCCTCCCGCGGTCTCTTGCTCGTAGAAATCGCAGTGCTCGACCATGCCCGCCAGCTCCACCACCCGGCGCAGGGTCATCTCACCCCATTGGCCGCGCACCTCGGGGCGGCGCAGGGCCTGGACCAGGTTGCGGGTCTGGCCGGTGAGGTGCTCCTGGGCGCGGGCCATGGCCTCCAGATGCTTGTGCAGCGCCCCGTAGGCCTCCTTGCGGTCCTTCTCGATCTCCCGGATCTGACCCTCGGTCTTCTCCAGGGCCTCGCGGATGGGCTTGACCAGCTGCTCGATCTGCTTCTCGCGCGCCGACAGGTCGCCCTCGGCCTTCACCTGGAACTGGCGCAGGTTCTCGCGCGCCAGCTTGAGGAATTCCTCGGAGTTGTGCTTCAGGGCCTGGCTGGACAGGCTGCTGAAGGTCTCGGCCAACTGGGTGCGGGCCTCGTTGAGGGCGTCGAGCTTTTCCTGGGTGCTGCGCCGCTCCAGCTCCAGGGTCGTCTGGAGCTGGGTATTCTTCTCCTGCAGCTCCGCGATGCGGCGCTGGCCGCGCAGCTGGGCCACGAACCATCCGCCCGCCGCGGCGATCAGCGCCACCATGCCGAGGATTGTGAGATACAGCGGTGTGGACATCGAGGCCGGGATCAACGTCGTTGCGCCCGCGGCGCGTGCGATGCGGGAGATTCTACCACCAACGAAGACTCGCCGCGGCCCCGGTCAAAATTCAACATGCAAAAGCGAGCTAGGGCGGTTTGCGCGCCAGCGCAAGCCGCCGTGAGCCGCCGAGCGGCGGCTCGCCTTCGGCGAACCGCCCTACGGTGAAGGCCGGCGCGCCACAATAGATTTCCTTTGCGCTCTCTGTGCCTCTGCGTGCTCTGCGTTCCTCGACCGGCGTCGAGCGAAGATGCGCCCCCGTCGCTCAGGCGTTTTGCCGCTCGATCCAGGCGAGGATGTCCATGGGGGTGTCCACCATGTCATCGGCCCCCCAGCCCTCGGGGTGCTCGTCGGGCCCGATGTAACCGAAGCGGGCGATCAGGGTCTTCATACCGGCGGCGGCCCCAGCGCGGGTGTCGCGCTCGGCGTCGCCGACATAGACGCACTCGGCGGCATGGCAGCCGACGCTGCGGCAGGCATACAGCATGGGCTCGGGGTCCGGTTTGCGCCGCGCCGTCGTATCGCCGCTGACCACGCAGGCCGCCCGGGCGGCCAGCCCCAACTGCTCGAGCAGGGGCTCGGTCAGCCAGCCGGGCTTGTTGGTGACCACTCCCCAGCCAAGGCGGCGGTGCTCGAGCTCGCCCAGCAGCGCCTCCATGCCCGCGAACAGCCGAGTCTCCTGGGCGAGGTGCCCCTGATAGAGATCGAGAAAGCGCTGTCGCAGCGGGGCGAATCCCGCGTCCTCCGGGCCCATGTCGAAGCCGACGCGCAGCAGTCCTATGCTGCCGTGGGAGACCCAGGGTCGAACGGCCTCCAGGGGCAGGGCAGGGTGTCCGCGCTCCCGGCGCAGGCGGTTCAACGCCCAGGCGAGGTCGGGTGCGGTATCCAGCAGCGTCCCGTCCAGGTCGAAGAGGATGGTGCGTATCATCGAAGGCTGCAGGCGATGTCCCTACTCGGACGGGGAGAGCGCGTGCACCATGTAGTTCACGTCGATGTCATCGGCCGTGAGCCGGTAGCGCCGGGTCAGCGGGCTGTAGACAAGCCCGATGATCTCGCGAAAGGCCAGGTCTTCGTCCCGGGCCCAGCGCTCGAGCTCGGAGGGGCGAATGAACTTGGCGTAGTCGTGAGTGCCCTTGGGAAGCAGCTTCAGCACATACTCGGCGCCGACCACGGCGAGCAGGTAGGCCTTGGGATTGCGGTTGATTGTGGAGAAGAACACATGCCCCTCGGGCCGTGCCAGACGCGCACAGGCGCGCACCACAGAGGCGGGGTCCGGCACGTGCTCGAGCATCTCCATGCAGGTCACCACGTCGTAGGCCCCCGGCCGCTCGCCTGCCAGGGCCTCGGCGGTGCTGCGCCGGTACTCCACCTCCACCCCCGACTCCGCCTGGTGCAGGCGCGCCACGGCCAGCGGCGCCTCGCCCATGTCGATGCCGGTCACCTGGGCGCCGCGCCGTGCCATCCCTTCGGCGAGGATGCCGCCGCCGCAGCCCACGTCCACGACGCGCTTGCCCGCCAGGCCGGCGCGCTGGTCGATGAAATCCAACCGCAGCGGGTTGATGTCATGCAGCGGCTTGAACTCGCTGTCGGGATCCCACCAGCGGTGCGCCAGCTGCTCGAACTTGGCGACCTCGCGGAAGTCTACGTTGTCGGTGTCAGACGAAGTCATGTCAAATGCAAAACGCAAAAGGCGAAATGCAAAATTAAGGGAGCCATTGCGTGATTGCCGGGATTGCGTCCGGGCTCATCCAAATTTTGCATTTTGAATTTAACCCCATCGGGTTCTTTTGTTACGCATACTGCTCAATCCTCGCCCGCCACTCGCGCGCCGCGCGCAGCACCTCGGCCTCGTCGATCGTGGTGAGCACGCGGTCGTTGAGCAGGTGCCGGCCGTTGACCCACACATCGGTGACCTTGTCGCGCCCGGTGGCATAGACCAGCTGTGACAGGGGATGGTAGACCGGCTGGGTCTCGATGTCGCCCAGGGAAACCGCCACCACGTCGGCGGCCTTGCCCGGGACCAGGCTGCCGGTGACCTCGTCCATGCCCAGGGCCCGCGCGCCGTTCAACGTGGCCATGCGCAGGCCAACATGGGCGGGTACGGCGCCCGCATCGTTGGCCACTGCCTTGCCCAGCAATGCCGCGCTGCGCATCTCGCCCAACATGTCCAAATCATTGTTGCTGGCGGCCCCGTCCGTGCCCAGGGCCACGTTGACTCCGGCTCCTTGCAGGCGCTGCACCCTGCACAGCCCGCTGGCGAGCTTGAGGTTGGACTCGGGACAGTGCACCACGTGGGCGCCTCGGTCGGCGAGCAGCCCGATCTCCGCCTCATCGAGCTGTGTGGCATGGACGGCCAGGAGATAGGGGCTCACCAGTCCCAGCTCATCGAGCCGGGCCAGGGGCCGCACGCCGGTCTCGGCCACGGCCCCCTCCACCTCGTCGCGGGTTTCGTGCACATGCATGTGCACCGGTATGTCCAGCTCCTCCACATAGACCTGGATGCGGCGCAGTGGCCCGTCGGAAACGGTGTAGGGGGCGTGGGGCGCAAACGCGGTGCGGATCAGGGGATCGCCGTGGTACTGGTCGTGAACCGCCAGCCCCTTGTCTAGGTACTCATCGGCGTCTCCGGCCCAGGCGCTGGGGAACTCCACTACGATCAGGCCGACCACCGCGCGCAGGCCGCAGCTGGAGGCCACCCGTGCGGTGACCTCGGGAAAAAAGTACATATCGTTGAAGCAAGTCGTACCTCCGCGCAGCATCTCGGCGGCGGCCACGAGGGTGCCGTCATGGACGAATTCCTCGTTGACCCACTTTTGCTCCGCCGGCCAGACGTGCTCTTTGAGCCACTCCATCAATGGCAGGTCGTCGGCCAGCCCGCGCAGCAGGGTCATGGAGGCGTGGGTGTGCGCGTTGACCAGCCCCGGGATGAGCACGTGCTCGTCGAGGGCGTGCACGGCGTCGGCCTGGAACCGGGCCTCGGCCTCGGCCCGGGGCAGCACCGCGACGATGCGCCCGTCGTGGACGGCCAGGCTGTGATCCTCGTGCACCGCCCCTTCGGGCTCGACCGGGATGATCCAGCGCGCATGAATCAGGGCGTCGATGTTTTGCATAGGACGAAGATAAAAGAAGCGACACAAAACTGGTAGGGCCCACAGGACTATATCCTTGTCGCCGGCCTTTGTCTTTTGGCGGCAATCCCTATACTGTGCAGCCATGGAATCCCCTCCCCATGACACCATCCGGGCCGTGCGCTGGGAGGAGGGCGCCCTGGTGCTGCTCGATCAACGCCAGCTCCCTCAGCGGCAGGAGTACCTGCGCCTCGAGGAGGCGGCCGGGGTGGCCGCCGCTATCCGCGACATGGTGGTGCGCGGGGCCCCGGCCATCGGCATCGCCGCCGCTTACGGCGTGGTAGTCGCCGCGCGGGCGCGCTGCGCCCAGTCGGGCGCGGACTGGAAGGGGCTCATCGAGCAGGACCTGGCCCTGCTGGCGGGCGCTCGGCCCACCGCGGTCAATCTGACCTGGGCCCTGGAGCGCATGGGTCGGGCCATCGAGCATGCCCGCGGCGACCCGGTGCTGGCCCTGCTGGCGGAGGCCGAGACCATCCATGCCGAGGACATGGCGGCCAATCGCCGCATGGGGGCCCTGGGGGCGGACCTGATCGAGGCGCCATGTGCGGTGCTCACCCACTGCAACGCGGGCTCCCTGGCCACCGGGGGGTACGGAACGGCCTTGGGGGTCATCCGCAGCGCCTTCGCCCAGGGCCAGATCGAGCACGTCTACGCCGACGAGACCCGCCCGTGGTTGCAGGGGGCGCGGCTGACCGCCTGGGAGCTGGTGCAGGACGGCATCCCGGTTTCGGTCGTCGCCGACGCCGCCGCCGCCTACCTGATGCAGCAGGGGCGCGTGCGCTGGGTGATCGTGGGCGCCGACCGCATCGCCGCCAACGGCGACGTGGCCAACAAGATCGGCACCTACGGCCTGGCCGTGACCGCGCGCCATCACGGTGTGGGGTTCATGGTGGTCGCCCCCAGCTCCACCGTGGACATGAGGCTCGCCTCGGGGACCGACATCCCCATCGAGACCCGTGAGCCGGGAGAGCTCTTGGGCTGCGCGGGCCGGCCGGTGGCGGCCCCGGGGGCGGAGGCCTGGAACCCCGTATTCGATGTGACGCCGGCCGCGCTGATCGACGCCCTGGTCACCGAACGCGGGCTGGTGACCTTGCCCACCCGGGAGAAGATGGCGCAGATGATGGTCGAGGTATGAGTCTTTGGACGCGGCCCGCGGCCCGCGGGCCGCTGGCACCGCATTCGCCGTTGGCCAACGACTCTATAGCGCCTTTGCCAGGGATCGATTGCCCCCAGACGTATTGAGAGCCTCTCTCAGCGGTTTTTCGGCCGATGCGCTGCTTTGGCCTTCTATGTTAAAATCAATCGTCTGAATTTCGTGCAGCGCGTGAGTAGCGCGCCCGCCCCGACAACCGCAAGAGAGAGATCAACCGAGCCCCGTCCCGCCCATGGCCGAGTTCGCCAAAGAAGTCCTGCCGGTCAACCTCGAAGACGAGATGAAACAGTCGTACCTGGATTACGCCATGAGCGTGATCATCGGGCGCGCCCTGCCGGACGTGCGCGACGGGCTCAAGCCGGTGCACCGCCGGGTCCTGTATGCCATGCAGGAGCTCGGCAACGATTGGAATAAACCCTACAAAAAATCCGCTCGTGTTGTGGGCGACGTCATCGGCAAGTACCACCCTCACGGCGACGCCGCCGTGTACGACACTCTCGTGCGCATGGCCCAGGACTTCTCCATGCGCTATCGGCTCATCGACGGGCAGGGCAACTTCGGCTCGGTGGACGGCGACCCGCCGGCGGCCATGCGCTACACCGAGGTGCGCATGTCGCGCCTGGCCCATGAGCTCCTGGCCGACCTGGACAAGGAAACGGTCGACTTCGTCCCCAATTACGACGAGTCGGAGATGGAGCCCGCGGTGCTGCCCACGCGGGTGCCCAACCTGCTGGTCAACGGGGCCGCCGGCATCGCCGTCGGTATGGCGACGAATGTTCCGCCCCACAATCTGGTCGAGGTGGTCAACGCCTGCGTGGCGCTGATCGAAAACGAGGACGTCGGCGTCGGCGAGCTCATGGAGCACCTGCCGGGGCCGGATTTCCCGACCGCGGGCATCATCAACGGCGCGCGCGGCATCCAGGAGGCCTACGTAAGCGGGCGCGGGCGCATCTACGTGCGGGCCCGCACCCACGTCGAGACCGAGGAAAAGCGCGGGCGCGAGCGCATCGTGGTCACCGAGCTGCCCTACCAGGTGAACAAGGCCCGGCTGCTGGAGAAGATCGCAGAGCTGGTCAAGGACAAGAAGATCGAGGGCATCTCGGAGCTGCGCGACGAGTCGGACAAGGAGGGCATGCGCATGGTCATCGAGCTGCGCCGCGGCGAGGTGGCCGAGGTGGTGCTGAACAACCTCTATCAGCACACCCAGATGCAGACCGTGTTCGGCATCAACATGGTGGCCCTGGACGACGGTCAGCCGCGGCTGCTCAACCTCAAGCAGGTGCTGGAGGCCTTCATCCGCCACCGCCGCGAGGTGGTCACCCGGCGTACGGTTTACGACCTGCGCAAGGCCCGCGAGCGCGCCCACGTGTTGGAGGGCCTTGCCGTGGCCCTTGCCAACATCGACGAGGTCATCGAGCTGATCAAGGCCTCGCCCCAGCCGGCCGACGCCAAGGCCGGGCTGGTGGGGCGCATGTGGAAGCCGGGCGTGGTCAAGGAGATGCTGGCGCGCGCCGGCGCCGAGTTCTCGCGCCCGGAGGATATCCCCGAAGAGGTGGGCCTGAAGGAGGACGGTTACCGCCTGTCCGAGGCCCAGGCCCAGGCCATCCTGGAGCTGCGCCTGCAGCGCCTGACCGGGCTGGAGCAGGACAAGATCGTCAGCGAATACAAGGAGCTGCTGGACAAGATCGACGATCTGTTGGACATCCTCGCCACGCCGGGACGGCTGATGCAGGTGATCCGCGACGAGCTCATCGCCCTGCGCGATCAATACGGCGACGAGCGGCGCACCGAGATCGTGACCACCCATCAGGACCTCAAGCTCGAGGACCTGATCAGCGAAGAGGACGTGGTGGTCACCTTGTCCCACGCCGGCTACGCCAAGAGCCAGCCGGTGTCGGCCTATCGCGCCCAGCGCCGCGGCGGGCGGGGCAAGGCGGCGGCGACCGTGCGCGAGGCGGACTTCATCGACAAGCTGTTCGTCGCCAACACCCACGACACCATCCTGTGCTTCTCCAGCCGCGGCAAGGTCTATTGGCTGAAGGTCTATGAGCTGCCCCAGGCCGGGCGCACGGCCCGCGGCAAGCCCATCGTCAACCTGCTGCCCATGGAGGAGGGCGAGCGCATCACGGCGGTGCTGCCGGTGCGTGATTTTCCCGAAGACCAGTACGTGTTCATGGCCACCGGCAGCGGCACGGTGAAAAAGACCCCCCTGTCGCACTTCTCCCGCCCGCGGGCCAGCGGCATCATCGCCGTAGAGCTGCGTTCCGACGACTATCTCATCGGCGTGGCCATCACCGACGGCAAGCGCGACGTCATGCTGTTCAGCGACGCCGGCAAGGCGATTCGCTTCAAAGAGGACTCGGTGCGGCCCATGGGTCGCACCGCCTGCGGAGTGCGCGGCATCAAGCTGGGACCGGGGAAGCAGGTGATCGGGCTGATCATCGTCAACGAGGGCGACGTGCTGACCGCCACCGAGCGCGGCTACGGCAAGCGCACCGCCATCGCGGATTTCCC
>JABAHQ010010894.1_pt1 | contig 26937 bp, 24 predicted proteins | sample 7062091 | NCBI WGS metagenome assembly JABAHQ01 (sample SAMN14534359, study PRJNA622989) | marine sediment metagenome | biome: marine biome [ENVO:00000428]; feature: marine pelagic biome [ENVO:01000023]; material: deep marine sediment [ENVO:00002113] | place: India: Gulf of Kutch | collected...
AGTTCTTGTACACCCGGTGCCCGAAGCCCATGAGCCGGAACGGGTCGTCCTTGTCCTTGGCGCGCTCGAGGAACTCCGGGATCCGGTCCTTCGATCCGATCTCGTGCAGCATCCTGAGCACCGCCTCGTTGGCGCCGCCGTGCGCCGGCCCCCACAGCGAGGCGATGCCGGCGGCGATGCAGGCGAAGGGGTTGGCGCCGCTCGAGCCGGCCAGGCGCACCGTCGAGGTCGAGGCGTTCTGCTCGTGGTCGGCGTGCAGGATGAAGATCCGGTCCATGGCGCGCGCCAGCACCGGGCTGACCTGGTACTCCTCGCACGGGACCGCGAAGGTCATGTGCAGGAAGTTCTCGGCGTAGCTCAGGTCGTTGCGCGGGTAGATGAACGGCTGGCCGACCGAGTACTTGTAGGCCATGGCCGCGATGGTCGGCATCTTCGCGATCAGGCGGTGCGAGGCGACCAGGCGCTGGTAGGGATCGCTGATGTCGGTCGAGTCGTGATAGAAGGCCGACATCGCGCCGACCACGCCGACCATGATGGCCATCGGGTGCGCGTCGCGCCGGAAGCCGCGGAAGAAGTACAGCATCTGCTCGTGCAGCATGGTGTGGTAGGTGATCGCGTGCTCGAACTCCTTGCTTTGCTCTTTGTTCGGCAGCTCGCCGTGCAGCAGCAGGTAGCACACCTCCATGAAGTCGCTGTGCTCGGCCAGGTCCTCGATGGCGTAGCCGCGGTGCCGGAGGATGCCCTCGTCGCCGTCGATAAAGGTGATGTTCGAGTCGCAACTCGCCGTCGAGGCGTAGCCGGGATCGTAGGTGAAGAAGCCGGTGTCGGTGTAGAGCCGACGCACGTCTATGACGCGCGGGCCTTCGGTGCCGCCGAGGATCGGCAGGTCCCACGACCGACCGGTCTGGTTGTCGGTCAAGGTGACGGTGTCCTTGCCTGCGGCGGTCGTCTCCGCGGATGTGGTGTGAGCCATGTCGCCTTATTCCAGAGCTGATTTGCGGGATGTCATTTGGCGCTGCAGCATAAAGACTCTCGGCCCTGTACGCAATTCTGCGCCCAGGAATCGGGTCCCCGGGGCCGGCTGCCGCGGGCTCTATTCCGGGGCGGCCTGATCCGCGATCCGGGCGAGCGATTCCGCGCGGCCCAGGATCGCCATGACCTCGAAGATGCCCGGCGAGGCGCTCGATCCGGTGAGCGCGGCGCGCAGCGGCTGGGCCGCCTCGCCCAGTGTGCAGCCCTGTGCCTGGGCGAATGCGCGCAGCCGCGCTTCCAGCGCCGCCTCGCTCCACTCGTCCAGGGCCGCGAGCTCGGGCATCAGCCGGGCGAGCCGCTGGCGCGCTTCGGGCGAGAGCAGCTTGGCCGCCTTGTCCGCTATCGCCAGGGGGCGCTCCGCCACGTAAAAGAACGCGTTTTCAGCTAGTTCGTTCAGGGTCTTCGCCCGCAGCTTGAGGCTGGGCATGGCCCGGCGCAGGCGCTCCGCGCCGGCGGCGTCGAGGGCTCGGCGCTTGCGCGTCTCGAGCCGCCCGCGGACCAGTTCGACCAGGCGCGCCGCGTCGGCCTCGCGCATGTAGTGCCCGTTCAGGCTGTCGAGCCTGGCCACGTCGAAGCGCGCCGGCGAGCGCCCGACCCCGGCCAGGTCGAACCATTCGATGGCCTGCTCGGTGGCGATGATCTCCTCGTCGCCGTGCGCCCAGCCCAGGCGCAGCAGGTAGTTGCGCATGGCCTCCGGCAGGTAGCCCATGTCGCGGTAGGCCTCGACGCCGAGCGCGCCGTGGCGCTTGGAGAGCTTGGCGCCGTCGGGCCCGTGGATGAGCGGGATGTGGGCGAACTGCGGCACCGGCCACTCCAGCGCCTTGAACAGCTGCGTCTGGCGGAAGGCGTTGGTCAGGTGGTCGTCGCCGCGGATGACGTGGGTGATCCCCATGTCGTGGTCGTCGACCACGACCGAGAGCATGTAGGTGGGCGTGCCGTCGGCGCGCAGCAGCACCATGTCGTCGAGCTGGTCGTTGGCGACCGTCACCTCGCCCTGCACCCGGTCGTCGATCACGGTCTCGCCGTCGCGCGGCGCCTTGAAGCGGATGACCGGCGCCACCCCGGGCGGCGCTTCGCACGGGTCGCGCTCGCGCCAGCGGCCGTCGTAGAGCATGGCCCGACCCTCGGCGCGCGCCCTGCGGCGCATCTCCTCCAGTTCCTCGGGCGTGCAGTAGCAGTTGTAGGCCTTGCCCTGGGCGAGCAGCCGGCGCGCCACCTCGGCGTGGCGGGCGGCGCGCGGAGACTGGTAGACGACCTCGCCGTCCCAGTCGAGCCCGAGCCAGGCCAGGCCGTCGAGGATCGCCTGGATCGCCTCCTGGGTCGAGCGCTCGCGGTCGGTGTCCTCGATGCGCAGGCGGAAGGCGCCGCCGTGGTGGCGCGCGAAGAGCCAGTTGAACAGCGCCGTGCGCGCGCCGCCGATGTGCAGGAAGCCGGTGGGCGAGGGCGCGAAGCGGGTGACGAGCGGTGGGCGTTGCGAACTCATCGGACTCGGGCGACGGAGGGCCTCGTGCGGGATCGGGCGGCTCTTTAGCACATCCGGCCGAGGCGTACCACGGCACGCCGGCGCCGTCGCGGCACGGCCGCCCACCGGCGGACCCGGATGGGCTCGTGCCGGCGCGGCGCATGGGTTAAGCTCTCGGCAAGAGCGAGTTGCGGGGCGCTCGAGGGGGGCGGCAGTGACGACGACGGACGCCACCGCTGCGGCGCATCACGACCGGGTCGCACCGCTGCGTGCCGCCGGTGCCGCGCTGGCCAGCCGGCTCGAGGCCGAGCGGGACCGCTGGGCCCTGTGGATCCCGGTCGGCTTCGGCTCCGGCGTCGGGCTCTATTTCGCGGCAGACCGCGAGCCGCCCGGCTGGCTCGGCCTGGCCTGTCTCGCGGCCACGGCTCTCGCCGCGCTGGCGCTGCGCCGCCGGCCGGGTGCATGTCTCGCCGCGCTCGCGCTGTTCCTGATCGCGGCCGGCTTCGGCGCCGGACAACTGCGCAGCGCCCTCGTCGCGGCCCCGGTGCTCGATGAGCGCCTCGGGCCGGTGGCCGTGACGGGCCAGGTGATTGCGCTCGAGCCGCGCACCCGGGGCTGGCGGTTGACCCTGGGCGAGCCCGAGCTGGCGCGCCTCGAGCCCGAGGCGACGCCGCGCAAGGTCCGGGTCAGCGTGCTGGCCGAGGTCGGCGGGCTGCGGCCGGGCGACCGGGTTCGCCTGCGCGCGGTGCTCAGGCCGCCGCCCGAGCCGGCGGCGCCCGGCGCCTTCGATTTCGCCCGCCGGGCGTTCTTCGACGCTCTGGGCGGGGTCGGCTATGCCCTGGGCGGTGTGACGCGGCTGGCGCCGGAGGCGGCCGGGCCCGCCTCGGGCGCGGGCGCGGCGTCCTGGTCGGGCCTCTCGCAGCTGTGGTGGGCCCGCCTGCGCCACGCGCTCGCCGGCCGGGTCCTGAGCGCCTTGCCGGGCGAGGCCGGGGCGGTCGCCGCCGCGCTCATGACGGGCGAGCGCGGCGCCATACCGGACGCCACCCGGCGCGCGATGCGCGGGTCGGGCCTGGCCCACCTGCTCGCCATCTCGGGCCTGCACGTCGGCCTGGTGGCCGGGCTGCTGTTCGTCGGCCTGCGCGCGCTGCTCGCGCTCGTGCCGTGCCTGGCGCTCAACCATCCGATCAAGAAGTGGGCGGCCGCGATGGCCGGGCTCGGCGCCTTCGCCTACCTGATGCTGAGCGGCGCCTCCGTGCCCACCCAGCGCGCCTTCCTCATGGTCGGGCTGATGCTTGTCGCCGTGATCCTCGACCGCGCGGCGCTGTCGTTTCGCCTGGTCGCCTGGGCCGCGGTGGTGGTCCTGGCGCTGGCGCCCGAGAGCCTGTTGTCGCCGAGCTTCCAACTGTCCTTCGCGGCGGTGGCCGCGTTGGTCGCTGTCTACGAGGTGGTGCGCGACCGCCGCGCCCGACTGTTCGCCGAGCGCAGTCTCGCGGCCAGGGCCGGGATCTACCTGGCGGGCGTGGCGCTGACCTCGGCGGTGGCGGGGCTGGCGACCGCGCCCTTCGCGGTCTACCACTTCAACCGCATCGCCTGGTACGGACTGGCGGCCAACCTCGTGGCCGTGCCGCTCACCGCGCTGTGGATCATGCCCTGGGCGATCGCGGCCTTCGTCCTCATGCCGTTCGGCGCGGAGGGCCTGGCGCTCGCGCCCATGGGCTGGGGCATCGAGGTCCTGCTGGCCGTGGCTGGCTGGGTCGCCGCCTGGCCCGGCGCGGTGAGCGTGGTTCCGGCCATGTCCGGCGCTGGCCTCGTGCTGATCGCGCTCGGCGGGGCCTGGCTGTGCCTGTGGCGCCGGCCCTGGCGCCTGCTCGGCGTGGCGCCGATGTTCGCCGGCGCGCTCACGGTTTTCCTCGAGCCGCCGCCCGACGTGCTGGTCAGCGGCGACGCCAGGCTGTTGGCGGTGCGCGGGGCGGGCGACACGCTGCTCCTGTCCACCGTGCGCGCCCAGCGCTTCGAGGCCGACATCTGGCGGCGCCGGCTCGGGCTGAGCGAGGTCGCAGCGTGGCCGCGCCTGGGCGAGGCGGCGGGCGGCCGGCTGCGCTGCGATCCGCTGGGCTGCCTTTACCGCGCCGAGGGACAGCTCGTGGCGCTCAGCCTCGACGGGCGCGCCCTCGCCGACGACTGCGCCGCCGCGACCGTGGTGATCAGCCGCGAGCCGGTGCGCCGCCGCTGCGTCGGCCCCGGCCTGGTGATCGACCGCTTCGACGTGTGGCGCCACGGCGCCCACGCGCTCTGGCTCTCGCCCGAGGGGGTGCGGGTGGAGACCGTGCGCGGGCGGCGCGGCGAGCGGCCCTGGACCCGGCGCCGCGGGGCCGGCTAGCCGCGCCAGGCGCCCGCTGCTCTCGCGCAGGTCGGCCGCGGGCCTGTTGCGCGCGGGATCCTCCGCCCGCCCGCGGCCGGACACACTCGAGAGAGCAAACCGCTCCCCCGGCCGCGGCCCGCTCGGGCCCGGCGGCTCTTCGTCCGTCATATCCTGGAAAGACGCCCGCTCGCGCGCTCGTGACGCGAGGCCGGTCGCCCCGGCGGGGCCGTCTTGCACCCGCCGCGTTGGCACTCCGGACGCCTTTGGATTTCTCGCGCCGGCGTCCACCTCATCGCTGGACGGCGGGCCATCGCCGGTGCGCCCGCGCGTTCGACGCCGGTCGGAGGCAGCTCGGATGGACAACGCCTGGATCATCGCTCTCGCGCTCGGCTGGCTCTCCATGCTGGGCGGTGCGCTGTCCGGCGCGCTCCTGGGCCTGTTCTTCCACGATGACGGCTGGCTGGGCGGCTACGGCTCGTTCCGCCGGCGCATGCTGCGCCTGGGGCATATCGCGTTCTTCGGGCTCGGCTTCGTCAACGTGCTCGGCGGCCTGAGCCTGCGCGCGCTGCCCATCGGCGGCGGCTACGCGGCCGTGGCCACGGCCGGACTGGGGCTCGCCGCGCTCGCCATGCCGCTGTGCTGTTTCCTGGCCGCCTGGCGCACCCCGCTCAGGCGGCTGTTCCCGGTCCCGGTGGCCGGCATGGTCGTCGGCCTGGTGAGCCTGTTGGCCGGATGGTGGGTGGCATGAAGCTGGGCTTGATCGCCATGAGCGGGATCCGCGCCCAGAACGAGGAGCTGACGCGCCTCGGGCTGACGCTGCCCGGCTTCGTGGAGCGCAGCCGCGTGATCGCCTCGATGCCCAGCCTCGGCCTGCTGACGCTCGCCGGGATGACGCCGGGGGACATCGCGGTGGACTACGTGGAGGTGCCGGACATCCGGGCGCTCGACGGCCTGCCCGGCGAGTACGACGCGGTGGCGATCTCCAGCTACGCCGCGCAGATCAAGGACGCCTACGCGCTGGCGGCGCGCTACCGGGCGGCGGGCACGCCGGTCATCCTGGGCGGGCCGCACGTCACCATGTTGCCGGCCGAGGCGATGCGCCACGGCGAGAGCATCGTCCTCGGCGAGGGCGAGCTCGCCTGGCCGCGCGTGCTCGCGGATCTGCGCGCCGGCACGCTGCGACCGGTCTACGACGTGCGCGGCGGGAGCTTCGACCTGGCCGAGGCGCCCATGCCGCGCTACGAGTTGCTCGAGATCGAAAACTACAACCGCCTGAGCGTGCAGACCCAGCGCGGCTGCCCGTTCCACTGCGAGTTTTGCGCCTCCTCGATCCGCCTGTCGCCCCGCTACAAGGTCAAGCCCGTAGCCAAGGTGGTTGCCGAGATCCGCCGCATCAAGGAGATCTGGCCGCGCCCGTTCATCGAGTTCGCCGACGACAACACCTTCGTCAACAAGGCGCACGCGAAGCGGCTCATGCGTGCGCTCATCCCGGAGAACGTACGCTGGTTCACGGAGACCGACATCTCGGTGGCCGACGACGCGCAGCTCCTCGGCCTCATGCGAGAGGCGGGCTGCGCGCAGATCCTGATCGGCCTGGAGAGCCCGACCACCGCGGGCCTCGAGGGCCTGGAGCTGAAGGCCAACTGGAAGGCGCAGCAGGCGCATCGCTACGAGGCGGCGATCGCCCGAATCCAGGACCACGGCATCAGCGTGAACGGCTGCTTCGTCCTCGGCCTCAACGGCACCGGCCCCGAGAGCTTCGACAACGTCTTCGAATTCGTGCGGCGCAGCGGGCTCTACGAGGTGCAGGTGACGGTCGCGACCGCCTTCCCCGGCACGCCGTTCTACGAGCGCCTCAGGCGGGCCGGGCGGATCATTCGCGACGGCGCCTGGGAGTGCTGCACCCTGTTCGACGTCAATTTCGTGCCGGAGCGCATGAGCGTGTCCGAGCTGGAGACGGGCTTCCGCGACCTGGCGCAGCGGCTCTACAGCGAGGAGGAGACGCGGGCGCGGCGGGCGCGCTTCAAGGCCCGCCTGTACGCAGCCAGGAGACGCGAACGGGCGCGCAGCCGAGACGTGGCATGAGCGCGTCGCGCGAGCGGGCGCCCGCCCGGGCAGCTCACGCCGACCACGGCGCCGGTGCCGGGACGGGCGCCGAGAGCCAAGCGTCTCACGGGCCTGTCGGCGAGCAAGCCCCTTGCGCTTTTGAGTCACGGCAATGCAGGCGGCCTGGCCGCATCACACCCCCGCGTTCGAGACCGCGGGAAGGACGGCACGAGGATGTCTAAGGGCTTCGACCATCGCCTCGATCCCGTGCTGTTCGAGCTGTGGGGCATCCAGGGCTATTGGTACGGCTTGGGCTACGCGCTCGGCTTCCTCGGCATCCACCTGTGGTTCGTCTATCGGCGCCGGGCGCTCGGCTGGCGCCTGAGCGAGGTCTACGACTTTTCCCTGATCTTCATCGTCTCCGTCCTGCTGTGCGGCCGCGCCTTTTCGGTCTTTGTGTATCAGTGGGGCTATTACCAGGCGCACCTCGACGAGCTGTTCAGCTACTGGCGCGGCGGCATGGCCTCGCACGGGCTCCTGCTCGGCGGGCTCCTCGGCGTCTGGCTGTTCTCGCGCCTGCGCCGCAAGCCCTTCCTGCAGGTCGCCGACGCGCTCGTCGTCCCCGGCGCGCTGTTCCTCGCCTTCGGCCGCATCGGCAACTTCATCAACGGCCAGATCGTCGGCGCGCCGACCGAGGCTTGGTGGGGCGTCCGCTTTCCCGGGTTCGACGAGCTGCGCCATCCGGTCACCCTGTACGAGTCGCTGAAGAACTTTGCCCTGATCCCGATCCTGCTCTGGGTCTCGGCCCGGCGCGGCGTGGGGCGAGGCTTCGTGCTGGCGCACTTCGTGTTCTGGTACGGCNNCCTGCTCGCGGTCTTCGCGCGCCGCGCGCGGACCCGACCCGCGCCCGACACGGCCGCCGAGCCGGTGCCCGACGACAACCGGGTGAACTGGGCGAAGCGCCTGGCCCTGGTCGGGCTGCTGCTGTTCTCGCTCGTGCTGCGCAGCGGTTGGAGCCAGGATGCGCTCAAGCTGATGCGCCCGGAGGCCGCCGCGCTCGGGCCCGGCATCCATGCCACGGAGGCGGTCGCTCGGCCGACGCCCGGAGCGGCCGTGCGGCGAGCCGAGGGAGCCGGCCGGGCGCGGCCTCAGGCGGCCGGATGCGCCGCCTCTTCGGCACTGCCCTGCAGGCGCGCGAGCGCGGCGCGCAGCTCGGTGAGCTCGGCGGCGCCGAGCGGGCGCACCGGCGCTCGGCATGGACCGACGGGACGCCCCGACAGGTTCGCCGCCGCCTTGACCGCGGCGTTGTAGACGTGGCTCCAGAAGAACAGGTTGCTCGGCAGCATGCGGCGCCACAGCTCGCGCGCCTCGTGCAGCCGTCCGGCCGAGACCAGGTCGTACAGTTCGACCGCCTCGCGCGGCATGGCGTTGACCGCGCCCCAGACGCAGCCGGCGCAGCCGGCGAGCAGGCCGTGGAAGGCCAGCGGATCGGCGCCGTTGAAGATGGTCCCGCCGCCCAGCAGGAGCTGCTGCAGGCGCACGAGGTCGCCCGTGCTGTCCTTGATGGAGCCGAGCGTGTCGATCTCGAGCAGCCGCGAGAAGAACTCGGGCGTGATGTCGATGCCGCTGTGGGCCGGGATGTTGTAGACCATGAGCGGCGTCGGCACCGCGGCGGCGAGGCGCGCGAAGTGGTCGTAGACGCCGTCCAGGTCCGGCCCTTCGAAGTAGGGCGGCAGGACGAGCAGGGCGTCGGCGCCGAGGTCGGCGGCGTGCTTGGAGAACTCGACCGCCTCGCTGGTCGCGATGGCCGAGGTCTGGACCATGAAGCCGGCCCGCCCGTCGATGTGGCGCGCCGCGATCTCGGCGATGCGGCGACGCTCCTCGCCGCGCAGATAGGCGAACTCGCCGGTGCCGCCGCACACCAGGATGATGTGCACGCCGGCCTCCAGCATGGAGTCGACGTGGCGCCTGAGCGCCGCTTCGTCGACGCGCTCGCCGCTCGCCTCGAACGGCGTGCACAGCGCGCAGCAGATTCCCTTGAGCTCCCTCATGTCGAGTCCCCGGTTGCGTCCCGCGCCCCTGGCGCCCAGGCTCACGCAAAGCCCGCGCGCCCCCGATGGCTCGCGGCCCTGCGCTCGCGCCCGGCCCAGGCTCAACTGAAGCAGAGTTGGCCGCGCGGCTCAATGGCCTCGCCGGGGCGGTGCTCGATGGTGGCCTGCGGCGCCGCCCGCGCCGCCGGGGCAGCCTAGTACCTGCGGATCAGGCCGACCAGGCGGCCCTGGATCCGGACCCGTTCGGGCGGGAAGATGCGGGTCTCGTAGGTCGTGTTGGCCGGTTCGAGGGCGATGGCGCCGCCCTTGCGCCGGACCCGCTTCAAGGTGGCCTCCTCGTTGTCGATGAGGGCCACCGCGACGGCGCCGTTCTCGACCGTTTCGGTGCGCTCGATGACGATGGTGTCGCCGTCGTAGATCCCGGCCTCGACCATGGAATCGCCGTCCACCTCGAGGGCGTAGTGCTCGCCCGAGCCGAGCATCGCAACCGGCACGTCGACGAATGTGTCGTGGTCGCGCAGGGCCTCGATCGGGGTGCCGGCCGCGATGCGGCCGTAGAGCGGCAGCTGCAGGGCATCGCTGTCGGCCGCCGCGCGCGCGCCGCTCAGCGCGCCGCGGAAGTCGCCCTCGATGACCTGCGGCGCGAAGCCCGTGCTCGGCGTCACCGCCGCCGCCGGGCCCAGCGCCGGGCCCAGGTCCTCCGGCAGGCGCAGCACCTCGATCGCGCGAGCCCGGTGCGGCAGGCGGCGGATGAAGCCGCGCTCCTCGAGCGCGGTGATCAGGCGGTGGATGCCGGATTTCGACCGCAGCTCCAGCGCCTCCTTCATCTCGTCGAACGACGGCGATACGCCGTGCTGGCCGAGATGCCGGTGAACGAAGAGCAGCAACTCGTGCTGTTTGCGTGTCAGCATGGCCATTCTAGTGCCGCAGTGAGTGCGACCCACAAGATGTGGAACAAAACAAAAACGCAAGAGTATGTTCTAGTTTAGTTCTTATCGCACGTCAAGCGCTCTTGTCGGCGAAAATGCGGCGGCTGCGGCGTGGCACCGCAGGCGGCCGCTCAGATTCCCAGCGCTCCGCCGGAAAGCGGAACGATTTCAACGGCTTCCCCGGCCTTGGCCGGGGCGGCGTGGGGGGCGCGCACGATCAGGCAGTCGGCGCGCGCCAGGGCGGCCAGCATGGAGCTGTCCTGCCGGTCGAAGGGCAGGGCCAGGCGCCGTCCCTGGGAATCGACGCCGAGCCGGGCGCGCAGGTAGTCCTGGCGCTGGTCGTTGGCGCCCAGATCGGCGCCCAGGATGGCGGTCTCGGGCGCCCGTTCGCCCGGCTCCAGGCCCAGCATGGTGTCGATGGCCGGGCGCAGGAACAGCGTGGCGCAGACCAGGCTGGACACCGGGTTGCCCGGCAGGCCGAGGATCGGCGTCGGGCCGAGCCGGCCGAACAGCAGCGGCTTGCCCGGCCGCATGGCGATGCGCCAGAAGTCCATCTCCAGACCCATGTCGCCGAGCGAGTCGCGGATCAGGTCGTGCTCGCCGACCGAGACCCCGCCGCTGGTGACCAGCAGGTCGGCCCCGCGGGCGCCCGCGATCAGCGCGCCGAGGGCCGCCTCGTCGTCCGGCGCGATGCCGAGGTGCAGCGGCTGGCCGCCGCAGGCCGCCACGAAGGCGGCGAGCGAGAACCCGTTGGAGCTGACGATCTGGTTCGGGCCCAAGGGCTCGCCCGGCAGGACGACCTCGTCGCCGGTGGCGAGCAGCGCCACGCGCGGGCGCCGGTGCACGCGCAGCCACGGCCGGTTCATGGCGGCGGCGAGGCCGACGTCGCGGGCGCTCAGGCGGCGGCCGGCCGGCAGCCCGACCTCGCCGGCGCGGAAGTCGAGCCCGGCCGGGCGCACGTAGTGCCCCTCGGGCACAGTCTCCTTGATGAGGACGACCTCGCCGTCGGCCTCGGTGTCCTCCTGGATCACGATGGCGTCGGCGCCCGCCGGGAGCGGCGCGCCGGTGAAGATGCGCACCGCCTCGCCGGGCCCGAGCACGCCCTCGTAGGCCCCGCCGGCGGGCGCGCGCCCCACCACGGCGAGCCGGGCCGGCACCTGCGCCACGTCGGCGGCGCGCACGGCGTAGCCGTCCATGGCCGAGACGTCGGCCGGCGGCTGCGTGAGGCGCGCGCTCACGTCCTCGGCCAGCACCCGGCCGAGCGCCTCGCCAAGGCCCACGGTCTCGGCCGGCAGCGGTTCGAAGGCCGCGCGGATGCGCGCGAGCGCCTCTTCGACGGAGAGCATGCGAGCGTCCCGTATGCACTAGCTGAGCCCGCGGTGTCGATCCTCGGGCTCTTGCTACAAAGACACGAGCGCCCCAGGAATTTCAATAGCGTCTTTGCGCCTTCGCGTCTTTGCGTCTTCGCGGCCGGCCGCGCCACGGCGCGCGACACCCCGGGCCGAGAAGCGCATCGCCCGGGCAGCCCCCGGGCGGCCTGCTCTCGACCCGCGCGGGCGCTCGAGCGTCCATCTTGACGGGCGCGGAGAAACCAGGCGAGCCTATCGTGCGGGGATGCACAATTGAGAGGAGTTCAAAGCCAGGGGAGGATTCACCATGAAATATATCCTGCTTGGAACGCTGAGCACCGAATGGGCCGCCAAACACGGGCAGCGGATCGAGAGTGCGACGGCCAAACTCAAGGATCTCGGCATCACACTGGACGCGGTCTACTACACGCAAGGCCAATATGATTTCGTCGACGTGGTCGACACGCCGGACCCGGAGGCCTTGCTCACCTTCTCCGTGTGGTACGTCACGCAGGGCTACGGGCACATTCAATCGATGCCCGCCTTCGACTCGGACACCCTGGCGCGAGCAGCCGCCAGGGTGTGATCACGGGTCGCTGGCCGCAGCGCCTCCGCGGCGGCCGCGTCGCTGCAGATCCGCCGGAGAGCACGGACCGGCGTGATCCGGGCGGCCCGGGTCCGCTCAACCGACGGTTCGCAGCGCCCCGTTGGGCGCAAACCGGCGACGGCCCGCCACGGCGAAAAGCCCGGGGCATCCGCGTGGCCCTGGCCGCGCGATCCGCTCGGCGCGCGCCTCGGCACCGGCGCGGCGTCATGGCTGGGGAGTTTGTGGAACACGCATCGGGCCGGGCTCAGCAGAAACCCACCGCCAAGGCCTCGAGCCGGCAATCGAGCGCGCCCACGAGCGCGGCGGCGCCGATCGCCGCCAGCGCCAGCAGGACGATCAGGAGTCCCGGGTCCGTCCGTGGCCGGTAGGGTTTCATCGTCCGTGCCGTGCCTCCCCCTCGAGGGTTCGGTCACGGTAGAGCCGTTCGGCAGGCAAGACCACACGCGCGGGCCCCGCGGTGAGCGGCTTGTCAGGCGAGCGGTTCCGCGGTTCCGCGCCCCGCCCGCATGAGCGGCCCCGGCGCTGATGCCTCGCGGCCGCGCATCCGTGCGCGCGGGCCGCGCCGCGAAAGGGCCTTACGCCGGGGTTGGCACCGCGACCTTGTCATCGTCACAAGGGACCCACTGGTCGCCCGAGCCGGCGAGCAGGGGAAGCCACATGCACACGCGGGTGCCCGCGCCTTCCGCGCTCTCGATCTCGACGCCGCCGCGGTGCTGCTCCATGATCTGCCTGACCACCGGCAGGCCGAGACCCACGCCGAAGGTCTTGGTGCTGAACAGCGGCTCGAAGATCCGTCCGTAAGCCTCGCCCGGAATCCCGAGGCCGGTGTCCTCGAAGACCAGCTCGACCCGGTTGTCGCGCCGGTGCGTGCGCACGGTCAGCAAGCGCTCCGGCGAGACGGCGTGTCCGTTCTCGCCGAGCATCGCCTGGCACGCATTGTCGAACACGTTGATCACGGCGCGGCGCAGGCGATGCCGGTCAAAGGGCACGGCCAGGTCATTCAGCCCGAGCTCGCGGCGCACCGTGATCCCGTCCGGCAACGGCTGCTCGTTGAGGACGTCGAGCAGCCACGCGTCGACCGTCGTGGGCTCGGGCTCGAGGTCCGAAATCCGCGTGAAGTCGAGGAGCTCGTCTATGATGCGGTCGCAGCGGATGACGCTGCGCTCGATGCGGGCCAAGCTGCGCTCCACCGGCGGGGGCCGCCTGTCCAGGGTGTTGCGCATGACGGCGAGCGAGGTGCGCATGGTCCCGAGCGGATTGCGCAGCTCGTGGCTGACCGTCGCGGTCAACTGGCCGAGGGTGGCCAGGCGCCCCTTGCGCAGCAGCTCGGCCTGCGCCGCGCGCAGCTCGGCCGTGCGCTCCTCGACGCGCCGCTCGAGGTCCTCGTTGAGCATCTGGACCTTCGCTTCGGCCTGCTGGCGTTCCTCGATCTCCGTCTTCAACAGCTCGTTGGCCGCCTTCAGCTCCGCGGTTCGGTCCTCGACCCGGCGCTCCAGGGAGTCGCTGAGCGCATTCACCTGCCGCATCTCGAGCAGGATCAGGCCGATGAGGATCGCGCTGCCGGCCATGACGCCGGCGAAGATCATGAGGAGCTTTATATGCCCGTCCTTGATGCGTTGGTACAAATCCGCCACCTGTATGTTCTGTTGGTGGAGCCCCATCAGGCTCACCTCGCGGAAGGCGGCCGGCAGGTCGCCCAGCTCCTGCTTGATCAGCCGGTAGCCGACCGGATCCCCGGGCTGCAGCGCCAAGACCAGGGGCTCGACGTCGTGCAGCACGCGCCGCGTCCTCTCGATCAGCGGCCCGATACCCTCGAAGTTCGTGAACATGGCGCCGACCGGTCCGGAGCCGGCGTCCTCGACCCGGCTCCAGAAGACGTCGAAACGCTGGACGAGGTCGGCGCGGCTCGCCCTCGGCTCGCCCAGGCGGTACGCGTCGAGCGTGGACGTGAAAGCCGACAGTTCCCGTTCGAACTGGCCGGCATACCAGGTCAGGTTGTCGCGGTACTCCGCCCGCATGCGCCGGGTGTCGTGCTCCAGCTCGACCATGATCAGATACAGCGCGGCGGCGAGCACCACGATCCCGCTTGCGAGCACCGCGTAGGGCAGGGCGCTCCAGCGCAAACCTCGCTTGCGCCTGCCCACGGCGATGTTGTCGCCTGCCATCCCCAACCTCCCCGTGATTTTTTATCGCGATGCGGCCCGCGCCCACACACCCCCACCATGCGAAAGAATCAGGCGGCGGTTACCCTGTAAAGTGGGGAAATCCCGTAGCCCCGCTCACCCGACTGCCGCACCGGGAGGGCCGAACCCGCGCTGGCCCTCCTGCTCCGGCCGCCGGGCACCGCAGCAGTCCCGGCGCTGAGCGCACGGCGCAACACTCCCCGGCCAGGAGCGGCGTTCGGGTCGATGCGCCGAGCCCGCAGCTTATGATTGTAAATTTGTCTAGGTCCGGAACCCCAAGGTGCTGGCCCGCGTGTAGCGACTAGCGGGGTGCGACATGGAAGTCGAGCGCCGCGCAACCGGCGCTTGCGACCGGGCCATGGCCCTCACCCTGGCCGCCGCGCGGGCGCCGACGGCACCCGCCCCCGGGGCCGTGAGCGCGTTGGGCGGCGAGGGGGTCGATGGCGTCCACGCTGACAGGCCCGACGGGGGCCTGGAGCGGCCGAATCCTGATGCCGCAGTCCGTGCGCCAGCCCGTGGGTCGCGGGCACGCGGCGCAATCGGCTGCTCGTCTCTGCGGCTGCCAATGGGCGTGCACGGATTCCACGGCGGCCGAGGGCGGCCATCTCACCTGAGGCGCCGGCACCGGGCCGGGCTCGGATCCCGGCGCGCCGGGGTCCGCAGCGACCCGCGCGGGGCGGCTTGCCGTGGCCCCCGGACGGCGAGTCAGCCGCGCCTTTCCAGCGCCAGTCCGATGAGCCGCAGGGTCTCGTCCCAGAGATCGTAAGGGGCGAGGGTCTGCGGGTCGGCCCACGCCACCTCGGCGGCGTCGCCGCCGGGCCGGGCCTGGCCGCCGCGCCACTCGGCCAGGAAATCGACGAGCGTGTAGTGGTAGGCGATCCGGCCGTCCGCCTCGCGCGTGATCGCGTCGACCACATCGAGAAGCGCGCTCACCTCGACCTCGAGTCCGGCCTCCTCGCGGACCTCGCGGGCCGCGGTCTCGCGGACCGTCTCGCCCAGGCGCTGGCGGCCGCCCGGCAGGGACCAGCCGCCCTGGCGCGGCGGCTTGTTGCGGCGCACGAGGAGCACGCGATCGGCCTTGAGCACGACCACGCCGACGCCGATCAGCGGCCGGTTCGGATACTCGCTCACCGTATTCCGCCCCCGTTCGGGACTTCCGGCCCGGCGCATGCCGGCGCGCAGGGCAGCGCCCCGCCGGCGCTGAACATGGCGGCTCGTTGCAACGTGCCGCGCGTCGCCGCGCTTCAGCGGGCTATCTGGCAAGCCCGAGCAGCCAGAGCAGCGACAGGATCGTCCCGATGGCGACCGTGGCGCCGACAATCTCGTAAATCAAGGCCTGCTTCCACATCAGGATCGCTCCCTGAGTGGCCGCTTGGCGGCTGACCATCGAGTCGTTCGCCCAGGCGGTCCGTGTCTCACCGGCAGGCGCGCACCCCGGCGCAGGCGCACGGCGGCGCCGTCGGCGGGGGCTTCGCGGGCGCAGAGATTGATCAACTCGCACGTGCCGCAGGGCGGGGCGGCCAGGCCGCGCCGTATGCAGATTTGCCGGCACGCGTGCCGCAGGCTGCGGCGTTGCCGAAGTAGATACGGACTGCAAGGACCGGTCTTCGCTTGGGCCATGGCTCAATCTCCATTGCCGAAGGTTTCAACCGTCCCAAGACAGGGTACACCTAAATTTCGTATGGTTAAGAAAGCGTTAACCGGGCCGCGGGGTGCTCTCCGGCAAGGGCGCGGAGGCCTCCGGCCGGGGCGAAAAAGGGGGGCGGCTGGACCGCGGCCCGCCTCAATAGGCCTCGGCGTAGCGAGCGCACTGCTCGTTACGCTCGAGCTCGTGCATGATGTCGATCTCGCAGCGCTTGTGGCGCAGGAAGGCGTCGAGCAACGGCTCCGGGAACCAGCCGCGCGCGACCTCGTCGGCCTCGAGCGCATCCAGCGCCTCGTCCAGTGTCTGCGGCAGGCGGACGATGCCGTGACGCCTTCGTTCGGCCTCGGGAAGCGTCTCCGGGTCGACGGTCGTGACCTGCGGCGTGGCCAGCTCGTGGCGCAGCCCCTCCAGCCCGGCGCGCACGATGGCGCCGAGCGAGAGGTAGGGGTTGGCGGCCGCGTCCGAGGCGCGGTACTCGAAATTGAACTGGCGCGAGATGTCGCGGCCGGCGATCTCGTTTAGCGGACAGATCCGCACCATGGCCTCGCGGTCGCGGTAGCCCAGGTTGGTCCAGGCCGCGCTCCAGCGGTGCGGCACCAGGCGGAGGTAGGACACCGTGCTGGGCGCGCTGAGCGCGCACAGCGCCGCGGCGTGGCGCAGCACCCCGGCGATGAAGCTGCCGGCCCGGCGGCTCAGGCCATGCGGCGCGCGCGGGTCGTAGGCCGCCGGCTCGCCCGCGGCGTCGAGCAGGCTCATGTGGATGTGCGTGCCGTTGCCCACGATGTCCGGCGTGACCACGGGCGAGAAGCTGATTCGCTCGCCCAGGCGCTGCGCCGTGGCGCGCGCCATCTCGCGCAGGATGACCGCGTGGTCGGCCGCGGCGAGGCCGGTTTCCGGCTCGCAGGTGACCTCGTACTGCCGCGGCCCGTACTCCGGCAGGTAGGAGTCGCACCGCACGCCCGCGGCGCCGAGCGCGGCCATGAAGACCTCGGCGAAGCTGCCGTGGCGGCGGATGGCGTCCAGGTTGTAGGCCGAGCCCAGGCGCTCCTGGGCGCCGAAGTGGTAGAACTCCTGCTCGAAGGCGGCGAGCAGGCGCAGGCCGTGCTCGGCCTCCATCTCGTCGAGCGCGCTGCGCAGGAAATGCCGCGGGCAACAGTCCCACGGCCTGCCGTCGGTCTCCAGCGCATCGCCCAGGAAGAAGTGCTCGACCGCGGAGCCGTCCTCGAAGTCGACCCGCACCTCGGTCGCCGGGTCCGGGCGCAGGACGAGGTCGCCGAAGGGCCCCCATGGAGTGTCGGCGATCGGCCCGAAGGAGGTCAGCATGATGTTGGTCGGCGTCCAGCCAATGCCCGAGGCGAGGCGCGCCTCGAGACAGCGGAGGGGGAACCCCTTGCCGCGCGTCTGCCCGGCGATGTCGCAGTAGCACACCATGACCAGTTCTTCGCGGATCATCCGGTCCTCCATGAAGCGGATGCTGGGGTGGCGGCGACGCCGGTCCCCCGGGCCCGGCGCGCTTGCGCAAGGCGGCGAAAGACGGGCGGAGGCGCGCCGCCTCCGCCCGCGTGCTGTCGCGCTAGGCCTGGATCACTTCGGTCTCCAGGTCTCCAACAGGCTGAACTTGCCGTCCTGGACGCCGATGATGGCCACCGGCTTGGGCGGCACCATGGTGGCGCGGGTATAGGAGATCTCGCCGGTCACCGCATCGTAGCCGCGGGTTGCGGCCAGCGCATCGCGGATCTTGCTCGGCTCGGCCGAGCCGCTCCGCTTGATGGCGTCGACGATGAGCCCGACCGCGTCGAAGCCGAGCGGCGCGAAGGCGTTCTCCGGGTCGCGGCCATACTCCTCCTTGTAGGCCGCGATGAAGTCCCGCACGACCTTGCGGTCGTCGGCGCGGTAGGTGTGGGAGGAGAAGTAGACGTCGTTGGCCAGCTTCGGCCCGGGCACCGTGGAGACCAGCTCGGTGTCGAAGCCGTCGCCGCTCACGATCGGCAGGCTGAGGCCCGACTCGCGGATCTGCTTGACCGACAGGCCGGCCTCGTTCGGGATCGCCGAGACGAAAACCGCGTCCGGCAGCGGGTGGGACGCCTGCAGGCGGGCGATCTGGGCCGAGAAGTCGGTGTCGCCCATCATGAAGCTGTCCTCCTGCAGGATCTTCCCGCCGCGCTCGGTGAAGCGCTGCTTGAAGAACTTGGACAGCGCCTTGGTGAAGTCCATGGACTGGTCGGTCCACAGGAACACGGTGCGCGCGCCCAGCTTGTCAAAGGTATAGTCGGCGATGGCGAAGGACTGGTCGTCGTCACCGAAGGGGGTCATGAACATGTAATCGCCGACCCAGGTGGGCAGCATCGGGTGGGTCGCGCCCGAGGTGACGAACGGGATGCCCTTCTCCTGGAACTGCGGCGCGGCGGCCATGACGAAGGTGGTGTCGCCGTAGCCGACGCCGCCCACGATGTCCATGGACAGCGCCTTCTGCGCGGCCTTGGCGGTCTCCTGCTGGTCGGTCTTGGTGTCGATCGCGACGATATCGATCATCTTGCCGCCGAGCACGCCGCCGGCCTTGTTGACCAGCTTGGCCTGCAGCTTGGCGCCGTTGAGAGCCGGCGCGTCGATGGACGACATGCCGCCGGTCAGGTTGTACAGGGCGGCGATGTTGATGGTTTCGTCGGCGCCCGCGGTCCCGCCGAAGGCCAGCGCGACGGCGAACGCCAGGACGCTCGAAAGCCTTGTGATCATGGCATGCGTTCTCCCTGTTCGATGTTGTTGAAATGCAATTTACACTCACTCTATGTTTCGCTCGGCAACTCCTCCCGGGCCCGTAATGAACGAAGGCTCCCGGCTTCCGAACAGCCCCTGCCGCCGGAACACCAGGATGAGGATCAACATTAAAGCAATCAGCATCTGACTCAAACCATAGGCTTCCAGGCTCTCCTCGAGCGGGCGCAGCGCCTCGGAGAGGACGCTGATGGCGACCGCCGCCAGGGCCGCCCCGGTCAGGCTGCCGCTGCCCCCGATCACGACCATGACCACCAGGTTGAAGGCGAGCAGGATGGAGAAGCTGTTCGGCGTGATCGCGGTCACCAGGTGGGCCCACAGGCCGCCGGCGATGCCGGCAAAGAAGGCGCCCAGCACGAAGGCGATCATGCGCACCCGGGCCGGCGAGATTCCGGCGCAGCGGGCCGCCAGCTCGTTCTCGCGCACCGCCATCATGGCGCGCCCCAGGGACGAGTGCTTGACCCGCCAGCACACGAACAGGGTGAGGGCGGTCCAGGCGAAGACCCACCAGATGTCGGTCAGCTTGGGCATGCCGCTCAGGCCCAGGGCGCCGCGCGTGTAACCGTCCGAGTTGTTGAGCAGGACCCGGACGATGATGATGAAGCCGAGGGTGGCCACCGCCAGGTAGTGGCCGCGCAGGCGCAGGACCGGGAAGCCGACCACCACGGCCGTGATCACCGCGCCCAGCCCGCCCACGAGCAGCGCGGGCAACAGGTCCCACTGCTGCACCGCCAGAAGCTCCGGCAGGTCCGGCATCATGAAGCCCTTGCGGTTCACGGGGTAGGTCAGGATGGCGGCGATGTAGCCGCCGACCGCCATGAAGCCCGGATGGCCGAGCGAGAAAAGTCCCGTGTAGCCGTTGGTGAGCGCCAGGCTCGCCGCCAGCATGGCGTGCAGGCCGACGAAGCAGGCGAGCGTCAAGAGGTAGTCGTTGAGCGCTTGGGTCATGGCCGCCACCACGAGGGCGCCGGCCACGAGCAGAGCGAACCCGACGCGCGCCGGCCGGCCGGGCCCGCGCCGCGCGCCCTTGGCCGCCGCGTGGCTGGTCATGCGCGTTCCTCCTGGCTGCGCCCGAGCAGCCCGTTGGGCAGGATGAGCAGGACCACGATGAGCGTGCCGAAGACGAAGGCGTCGCGGTAGGGCGTGTAGCCGGGCGGCAACAGGCCGACGAAGAAGACCTCGGCGAAGCCGAGCAGGTAGCCGCCCAGCATGGCGCCGGCGATCGAGCCGACGCCGCCGATGACGGCCGCGACAAAGGCCTTCAGGCCCGGCAGAAAGCCGAGCAGGGGATCGATCTGGCCGTACTTGCCGCCCCACATGAGGCCGGCGATGCCGGCGAGCGAGGAGCCGATGGCGAAGGCGGCCAGGATCACCCGGTTGGCATTGATCCCCATGAGACGGGCCGCCTGCAGATTCTCGGCGGTGGCGCGCATGCCCATGCCGAGCTTCGTCTTCCGCACCACGAGCACGAGTGCGACCATCAGCGCCAGGGTGACACCGACGATCAGGATGTCGACCAGGCTCATGGTGCCCGCGCCCACCGCCACTCGCGTGCGCATGTAGTCCGGAAAGTGGAAGTTGCGCGGCTGCGCAGTCAGGACCAGGACGCCGAAGTTCTGGATCACCATGGACACCGCCAGCGAAGCGATGAAGCCGGTCACCTGTGGCGCCCCGCGCATGGGCCGGAAGGCGCTCAACTCGATGGTCATGCCGGCCAGCGCGCCGACGCCCAGCACGCACAGCGCGATGACCGGCCACGGCAGGCCGAGCCCGAGCGTCAGCGCCAGCGTCGCGAAGGCGCCGACCATCACGATGTCGCCGTGCGCGAAGTTGATGAGCCGCACGATGCCGTAGATCATGGAGAAGCCGATGGCGATCAGGGCATACATGCTGCCCAGGGTCAGCCCGTTGATCACTTGCTGGGTCAGGTAGGCGGACATCAGGCGACCCCCAGGTAGGTTCGGCGCACGTCCTCGCTGGCGGCGAGCTCCGCACCGGTGCCGCTCAACGCGATGCGCCCGGTTTCCATGACGTAGGCCCGGTGGGCCAGCTCGAGCGCGGCGCTCGCGTTCTGCTCGACGAGGAGGAGCGTGGCGCCGTCGCGGTTGATCTCCAGCAGCATGTCGAAGATCTGGTCCGCCGCCTGCGGCGCCAGGCCCAGGGACGGCTCGTCGAGAAGCAGCATCCTCGGGCGCGCCATGAGGGCGCGGCCGAGCGCCAGCATCATCTGCTCGCCGCCCGACAGGTTGCCGGCGCCCAGCGCCTGGCGCTCGCGCAGGATCGGGAACAGCTCGAACACGCGCTCCAGGTCGGCGCGCACACCCGGTGCGTCACGCCGCAGGTAGGCGCCGACCACCAGGTTCTCGCGCACGCTCAGGGATGCGAAGATCTGGCGCCCCTCCGGGCAGTGCACGATGCCGAGCTTGACGATCTCCTCGCTCGAGCAGCGCCCGATGTCGAACTCGGCGCCGCCTTCGCCGGCCCGGAATCGGATGGTGCCCTGGCGCGGCCTGAGCAGGCCCGACAGCGTCATGAGCGTGGTGGTCTTGCCGGCGCCGTTGGCCCCGATGAGGGCCACGACCTCGCCGCGCTCCGCGCGCAGGTTGAGCCCCTTGAGGACGTGTGTCTGACCGCGAAAGACATGCAGGTCGCTCAGCTCAAGCATGGTGCCGCGTCCTGCGCCGGCTGCCCAGATAGGCCTCGATCACCGACGGGTCGTTCTGGACCTCCTCGGGTGAACCCAGCGCGAGCACCTCGCCGCGGTTGATCACCTGGATGCGCCGGCACAGGCCCATGACGACCCGCATATCGTGTTCCACGAGAATGATGGTGAGCCCGAAATGCGCGTGGATCCGGGAGATCGTCTCGACCAGGTCGGCGGTCTCCTGCGGGTTCATGCCGGCGGCCGGCTCGTCGAGCAGCAGCAGCCTGGGCTCGGTGGCGAGGGCGCGCGCGATCTCGACGCGGCGCTGGTCGCCGTGCGGCAGGTCGCCGCCGCGCTGGCGCGCGTACCGGGTGAGGCCCAGCAGGTCGAGCAGCTCCTCCGCCCGGCCACCGATCTCCCGTTCGGCCCGGCGGTGGCCGGGCAGGCCGAGGACGACGCTGAGCAGCCCGGCGCCGTGGCGCAAGTGCAGCGCCGCCATGACGTTCTCGCGCACGCTCAGATCGCGGAACAGGCGGACGGTCTGGAAGGTCCGCGCGATGCCGAGCGCGGCGAAGCGGTGCGCCGGCAGGCCGGTCATGTCGCGTCCTTCGAGCAGGATGCGCCCCGCCGTGGGCCGGAAGACGCCGGTCAGCAGGTTGAACGCCGTGGTCTTGCCGGCGCCGTTCGGCCCGATCAGGCCGAGCAGCTCGCCGCCCCCCAGGCGCAGATGATAGTGCGTGAGCGCCTCGACGCCGCCGAAGCGCTTCGACAGGTCGCGCGCTTCCAGCAGCGCCGCGCCCGTCATCTCAGGCGCCGCGTCCATCGTCTCCCGCAGTCGCTCCCCCCGTGGCTCGGATCGATCCGACAAGGCCGATATCTTAGGGGCTTATCGCGTCCGGCCTCAATATACACGCGGCGCGCCGAGCCCCGGCTCAGCCGGTGCCGAGCCGCGCGGCGGCGTGCTCGAGGAAGCCGCGGAGCCGCCCGGCCCATGCCTGTCGCCCCTCGACGCCTTCGAGCTCGTCGTGGCGCACCTCGATCTCGACGTGCAGCACGCCGCGGCCCTCGCCGTGGACCGGGATCGTGTAGTCGGTCTCGTCGCTCACCCGGTACGGCTCGTTGTCGCCCACGGTGAGGTCGGGCTCGGCGCCCAGCAGCTCCAGCATGAGCTGGGGCAGCCGGTTGTCGCGGTTGTACAGGATGCCGATGTGCCACGGCCGGGCGCCCCAGCCCTCGTAGAAGGGGGTGAAGCTGTGCAGCGCCACCAGGATGGTCGGCCGCCCGGCCGCCTGGCGCGCGTCCATCAGGCGGGTGATGCTGTCGTGGTAGGGCCGGAAGATCTCGCGCACCCGCGCCTCGGCCTCGCGCGGCCTGAGGCCGCGGTTGCCGGGGATCTCGGTGGTCTCGCTCACGGCCGGCATGGCGCTGTCGATCCCGGGCGCGCGGTTGCAGTCGATGACCAGGCGCGAGTAGGGCTGATAGACGAGCGGTGCGCCGAGCCGTTCGGAAAGCAGGCGCGCCAGGTCGGCGGCGCCCACGTCCCAGGCGATATGGCGCTGCAGGTCGGCGGGGGAGAGGCCGAGCGTGCCGAGCTTGCGCGGGATCCGGTTGCCGCCATGATCGCAGACCAGGAGGAACGACGAGGCGCCGTTCGGCCGGATCACGGTACACGCCGGGGGCTCGTCATCGGCGAGGAGTTTGAACTCTGCGCTGCTCATGGGGTATCTCTCTCCCTCAGGCCGGCGCGTGGTCCGGGATCATGGCGCCAGCGCTGGCCCGTGAACCACTCTCGCACAGCGCCGTCATGACCGAGACACTGTCCCGCGAGGTGCCCATCGAGCCGCAGCGTAGCGCGCTTCTGTTCATAGATGTCCAAAATTTCGGCGCCGCACGCAACGGCGGCGAATACGCGCACGTCCCGGCCGAGGACTTCGAGGCCAGGCTCGGCTCCTACTTCGAGGTCCTGGAGCGCGTTGCCCTGCCCAACATGCGGCGCCTGCAGGCCGCCTGCCGCGAGGCCGGGATCGAGGTCATGTACACGGTGATCGAGAATCTGACACTGGACGGCCGGGACCGCAGCCTCGACTACAAGATCACCGGCTTCAATGTGCCCAGGGGCTCCTGGGACGCCCAGGTCCTCGACGCGCTGCGCCCCTCGGGCGACGAGATCGTCATACCCAAGACCTCGTCCAGCGTTTTCGTCTCCACCAATATCGACTACGTGCTCCGGAACCTGGGCGTGCGCTACCTGATCATCTGCGGGGTGCTGACGGACCAGTGCGTCGAGTCGGCCGTGCGCGATGCCTGCGACCTCGGCTATCTGGTGACGTTGGTTCCCGACGCCTGCGCCAGCCACAGCCGCGAGCGCCACGAGGCCGCGCTGCGCGCCATCAAGGGCTATTGCCGGCAGCGCCTGAGCGAGGAGCTCTTGGCCGAGATCCGGCGGCTGGCGCCATCGCGCGACCCGGCGGGGCGCGACCCGGCGGGGCGCAAATGAAAGCCCCGCGGCGAGCGCGGGGCTTTTCGGGTCCGAATCGATGGGGCTGATGCGCACTGGAATTCGAATTGGAGGTGCAGCCTAGCACACTTCGCTCCCCGAGTCGTTAACGTTAACGAAGAAGTCTTTCCTCGCCAGCGCGGGCCGCGGGCCCGGGTTTCGGGCGGGCGGTCAAATATACCCAATCGCGTTGCCGCCCGGGCGCCATGCGCATCGGGGAGACCGCGCCAGGCTCGGCGCTCTTGCGGGCCTCGCCGAGCGCCCGGCGGCTCTGGCGGCGGGCCGCCAGGCGCGGCGCAGTTGGGGGCATGAGGGGATTTGCTCGGCCTGGGGGCGCGCTCGCGGGCGCTTCGGCCCGGGCTGCGCGGCCGAGCCGCTGGCGCCGGGCGCGGCCCAGCCGGCGCCCCGCCTCGGACCTGGCGGCACGCGAGCGCCGGCCCGGCCCACTCGGGGGCGCTCAGTCGAGCGTCACGTGCTTCTTGCCGGCCCAGTTCTCCAGTTTGCCCGAGGCGAGCAACCGCTTGTAAGCCTCTTCCAGCTCCCGCTTGCTGTGACCGAGCGCCACCCAGGCCTCCTCGATCGCCGCCATGGCGGCATTGGCGATCTGGACCAGCTTGTCTTCCGTGAAGAGCTCCGGCATGTCGCGGATGGCTTCGGCGTCGTGCCAAGCGGAGATCAGGCGCTCCATCACGGGGTCAAGCGCTTGATTCGACACCATCGGTGTTTGCTCCCTGTCTTGGCTTGCAAGAATAGCAGAAGTCGGCACGGAATCGAAGCGCCCGGGCGGTTTGGCCGCATGGTGCTGGCCGACTCACCATCTATAATTTAATGTATGCGCTCATTCGTTGGATGAAAGTCGCGCCCGGGCACGGCCGCGCCCGGCCGCGGCCGCAGAAGCCTCGTCAAGAGGGGCCGAAGGGGGAGGCCCACCAAATGCCTGGATCTGCACGGCTGGCGCTCCGCAACGGGCGTGCCAACCCGGGTGTTCTCGCGCTGCTGCTCGTGGCGGCGGTGCTCGGCAGCCAGGGGCGCGCCCTCGCGGCGGAGGATGCGGGGACCTTCCTGGTCGAACTGAGCCAGCGGGCGGTCGATGAGCTGAGCGAGCCGGGCCTGTCCGCGGCGGAGCAGGAGCGCCGCTTTCGCAGCCTGCTCAACGAGGGCTTTGACATCCCGGCGATCAGCCGCTTCGTGCTCGGCCGCTATTGGCGCCGGGCCAGCCCGGCGGACCAGGCCCGCTTCATCGCCACGTTCGAGGACCTGGTCGTGCTTCGCTTCCTGCCGCTGTTCTCGGAGTATTCCGGCGAGAAGCTGCGCGTCGGCCTGATCCGGCCGTTCAAGAACAATCCGAACTTCGTCAACGTCACCACCGAGCTGCTGCGCCAGAACGGTGAGCCCATCCAGGTCGACTGGCGGGTCCGGCGGCGCGACGGCGCCTACAAGATCGTCGACATCATTGCCGAAGGCATCAGCATCGCGGTCACGCTGCGCTCCGAGTACACGTCGGTTTTGAAGCGCAACGGCGGCAACGTCGGCGCCTTGACGCAGGAGTTGCGCGCCAAGATCGCGGGCCTGTGACGCCGGGGCCCGCCGCCGGGGCCGGCCCTGAGGGGGCGGTTGTCTGCGGCTCGGCCGCCGCGCTCGGGACGGGGCGGACAAAGAAGCGGCCCCGCTGATGGGGAGGCGAAGGAAGCGGGGCCGAGTTCAGGGAGGATAGGCGCAGTCTTAAGCGATATAGTTAACAAACCGTTAACCACGCGAGACGAAACGGCCGCCGGCGTCCCGGGCCCGGGCGTCTGCGAGGCCGGCGGCGCGCTCGGCGTGCCGGCTCGCTCTTGCGCACGCTGCGAAGAGCGCACGGCCCGAGCGGTGCGCCCGGATTGACGCCGGCGAACGAGCCGCGGGCCGCAACGCGCCTCGGCCGGGGCGCCCGCGTGCCACCATCCAAGTCGGGCTCGGGAAAGAAGGATGGCGGCGGCGCTTCCGTGAGGGGCGGATCGTTCGAGTCGCGATCCGGTCTGCGGCGCCGGGCGAGCGCGTGCACCGGGCGCCCGAACGGGCCAGACGCGCGCCGCTCGCCACGTCCGCCCCGACGTGTCGTGCGCTTGCGGCGCGATCAGTCCGCTCGGTAGCTGACCGGCAGCCGGTCCGGGAGGCGCTTGGCCTGCCAGGTGTCGGCCAGGCGGTAGAAGATGTGGCGGCCGATCTTCGGGCCCTGTGTCAGGCTGGCGTGCCAGGACGGTCGGACGTATTCGGCGTGGTACCACAGGGCGCCCTTGGTCGGATCGCGCGACTGATCCCAGTAGATCAGCCGGGCGAAGGCCAGGCTCTTTTCCCAGGCGCGCCACTCCTTGGGTTGATCGCTGCGGCCGTCGCACCACCAGCTGAACTGACAGCGGAACCGGAGCTTGTCGCCGCCCTGGCGCACGACCTCGCACACCTTGCGCGGGAACAGGGGATGCGAGGCCCGGTTCATCACCACGTGCCCGACCGCAAGCTTGCCCTCGTCGGGTTCGCCGCGGGCCTCGAAATAAATGGTGAGCGCGAGGCATTCGACCTCGCCGCGCACGTCGATCTCGGCGGCCGCCGACGGCATGGCCACGACATGACCGGCGAGGGCCAAGAGGGCGGTCCATACCGCCCACCCTTGGCTCGCCCAGCCGCGCGCACCCCTCCCCGTCCGGCCGATGGAGACGTTCATGCCGGCCTGTCTGTCGCGCCTTCTCATCGCGTCGACGAGACCGCCGAACCCGGCGACCCCGTCCCGATCATCGATCTCGCAACGTACAGAATAGTTTAAGTATTGTTAACCGCAGCGTCAATCAGTATTTGCCCGGTCATGGCGAACAGAGGCTGGCGCGGGCAATCCTGGCTCCGCCCCGGACGCCGGGAGGGTGCGGGGCCCCGATCCGGCGTCCGTCGCAGGCGGCTCGTATGTGGATATGCTTCCATGAAATCAAGAGGTTCACGGAGAGTCCTCGACCTGAGACGAAACGAATCGGGCGCCGTGGCCAAAAGCGGTGTTGTTGTGAACGGAGGCAACCCGGAAATCGTCGTTTACGATGGCCAAGTCAAATCCAAATAAGCTCATGTAAAGCCGAAAATAAACCGAGTTTGTTTCATGCAACTTTCTTGACTCGAATTGATCTGCCGCGGCGGCGTGGAAGGCGAAGCGCGGCCAGTGCGGCGCGGCCGGGGCGGCCGCGCCCGCTCACGCGCCGGGGGCGGAGCGGCCGGCATGGCGCACGGCTCGCCCCTCCGGCCAACCGCGGGGGCGGCAGGATGGGGCCGCCGCGACCGCCGCGGCGCCCGGGAGGATCACTCCGTGGTCTTGAGCCTCTTGACGGCGGCCTTTTCCGGG
>JABAHQ010003409.1_pt2 | contig 26884 bp, 20 predicted proteins | sample 7062091 | NCBI WGS metagenome assembly JABAHQ01 (sample SAMN14534359, study PRJNA622989) | marine sediment metagenome | biome: marine biome [ENVO:00000428]; feature: marine pelagic biome [ENVO:01000023]; material: deep marine sediment [ENVO:00002113] | place: India: Gulf of Kutch | collected...
GGGCTGTGCCCGCCGGGGTTCCGGCTTTTAAGTGGCGGCCATAGGCCGCCCTATGCTCGTTTCGGCTCCGCCATTCGATTGCGGCGCCCATAGCGCGGGCTGTGCCCGCCGAATGTCTCGGTTCCGGCCGTTGCGCGGCAGCCATAGGGCGGGCTGTGCCCGCCGGGGTTCCGGCTTTTAAGTGGCGGCCATAGGCCGCCCTATGCTCGTTTCGGCTCCACAATTCGATTGCGGCGCCCATAGTGCGGGCTGTGCCTGCCGATTGTCTCGGTTTCAGCCGTTGCCCGGCGGCGGCGGGCCGCCCTGTGCTTCTTGTGCCGGTCCCCGCGTGGCGGCCATAGGCCGCCCTATCGGGTGCCATCCGCGTTTCCGCCCGGCGCCGAGCCGAGGCTCAATGTGTGCACGATCGCGTTGCGGGTGTCGCGCAGCACCACATGGCTCGGGCCGACGGCATCGACGACGATTCCATCGGCCAGGCGCTCGCCGCCCCCGACGCAATACACCTCGCCGTTGTGAGCGAGAAATGCCTGCCGCTCACCGCGGCGCTCCAGCGTGCCCTCGAGGCGGTACTCACCGAGCCGGCGCCGCGCGCGTTCCATTGCGCGCGCTTCGGCGTCGACCTGCGGCTCCGGCGGTGCGGGCGCGGGCTCGATCGGAACGAACGCGGCCGGCTCGGGCGCCCCGCCGGGCGCGAACAGATCGCGCCGCGGCGCGGCGCGCAGCATCTCGTCGCTCACGAGCCCGCTCACGCGCAGCTCATCAGGCGTCACTTGGGCGGAGGTCGCCGGCGACGCGGCGCCGTCCTGCCGCATGTCGGTCGGCCACCAGCGCCAAAGGTTGAGCAGCGCGAGCCCCGCCGCGGCCAGCAGCATGGCTGTTCGGCGCCGGCTCACGGCCGCGCCTCCGCGGTGCGCGTGGCCGCGGCGGGCACGCGGTACGTGGCGAGCGTAACCACGGCCTTCACCTGGCCGGGTGCCGTCCGGTGGCGCGAGAGCCGAAGCTCGCGGATCACCGTCCAGGTCGGCAGCGCGCCGATATCCTGCAGGAATCCGCGCACCCCGCGGTAGTCGCCCGCAAGGGCGAGCTCCTGCACCAGCGGGACATAGTCGCCGCGCGCACGCCCCTCCTGGTTGGACTCGCTCAGCAGGGCCACGCCGCGCTCGCGCGCCAGCCGGTAGAGCCGATTGACGAGCTGGGCCTGGCCGGTGCCGGCCGCAAGCCGCTCGTGTACCCGCTCGAGGTCCCGCTGCGCGGCGGCGTAGGCGCGGGCCAGCTCCCGGGCGCGCAGCGTGGCCGCGAGCTCCGCGCGCAGCGTATCGGCGCGCGCGCGCACATCGGCGTGACGCTGCTGCGCTGGGCGCCAACCGGCCACCCCGACGCTCAGCGTCACGGCCAAGCTGATGACCGCCACGCCGAGCGCGAGCTTCACGCCGGGATGGCGGCGCGCATAGCGAAGCTCCTCACCCCAGGATGCGCGCTCAGTCATATCCGGCCTCGCGCAGCTGGATCTCGAAACGCACCGCCGATGTCTCTTCGGCGCGTACGCGCGCCTGCCGCACCAGCAGCGCCTCGGTAAACTCGGGGGCATTCTCCAACCGGTGCAGCAGCTCGGTCAGCGCCTCGTGCTCCGGGGCCTCGGCGACGAGCTGCACCTCTCCGGTCTGGTGGCGGTGACGGAGGCGCGTTAGGTACGCCTCCTCGGGCAACAGGCGCTCGAGGGAGGCGAGGATCGCGACCGCCGGGCGCCCGCGCACATCGGTCAACGCGTTGACCTCGCTGACCTCGCGGTGCACCGCGGCGATGTCCTCGGCGCTCGGCAGGGTGCGCTGCGCCGGTGCGAGCGCCTCCCGGCGTGCACGCAGATGCGCCATGCGCTCGGCGAGGCCCACGCTCGCCTGCTCGAGCCGCGCGCGGTCGACGCTCAGCCAGATTGCCAGGGCCCAAAGCGAAGCCGTCGCGAGGCCGCCGATCCCGATCAGCCAGGGGATGGTGCGCCCGATGGACGGCGCGAAGTTGGTCTCGAGTCTCATCAGCGGTACACCGAGGCGGCAAGGCGCGTGAGAGAGGGGACGTCGCACAGCCCGCCGTTTGCGAAACCGAGGTGGACCGGCAGCTCCTCGAGGCTTTCGCCGAGCCGCTCCGCGAACACGGGCAGGAGCGCCTCGCGCTCCTCGGCCGGGACGGTGAGCTGCACATGCGACACGGCCCGGCCGCTCGCCGTATATGCGCGAGTCGCCCGCTCGAGCTCGCGCAGGATGGCCTCGGCCTCGCCGCCCGGATCGGGGCCGCGATCGCGCCACGCCGCCCGCAGGTAACGCGGGCGGCGCTGGGCGTCCCACAACATCATGCTCCAGTACTCGCCCTCCATCGTGATCCAGGCCGCCTCGGGTGCGAGCGAGGCGCGGGCGTGGTTGAAGCGATAGGCGGCCGCCGCGTCGGCGACCCGTACCTGCAGCCCGGCCTCGCGCACTGCGGCGAGCACCGCCTCCCGGAGGCGGCGCTCGATGCCGAAGACCAGCAACAAATGACGATCTCCATCCCGCCCCAGGTATTGCGCGGTGCAGGCGAGCTCGGCGGGCTCGCGCTGGTAGTCGCGGGCCAGGCGCCACGCCGCAAGCGCCCGGCGCGCCTGCTCGCGGGGCGGAATCTCTTCGAGCTCGAACACCGCGGTGGACACCACGGGGTCCGGGAGCGCTAGCTGGATCGGCACGAACCGGCGTCCGATCCGCTCGCGCACGGCAAGCAGCGCCTCGGCAAGCGGCTGCGTCTCACCGCGGCGCGCGGCCTCGAGCGCAGGTATCGGGCTCATCGCGCGGGCCCAGCCCACCACGTGCGCGCGCCCTTCATGCCGGCTCTCCACGACATTGAGCCCACCGCACTCGAGCGTGAGGCCGATGCACCGCTTGCTCGCTCGCCAATCCATCGCGTTCACTCCACGAAGGTGACCCGGTTGATCTCGGTGAGCGTCGTCTCGCCCGCCAGTGCCTTGCCGAGCGCCGCCTCACGCAGGGTGCGCATGCCCTCCTCGACGGCGGCGTCCCGCAGCTGGCTCACCGGCCGGCGCCCGACGATCAGCTCGCGGATGCGCGGGGAGAGGTCCAGGAATTCCGCTACGGCCGCACGCCCGCGATAGCCGGTCGCATTGCAGTGGGCGCAGCCCACCGGCTCGTACCAGCCCGCATCCTCGTATCGCGAGGGATCGAGGCCCGAGCGCTCGAGCAGCGTGCGCTCGACCCCCGCCTCGCGCTTGCACTCCGGACACAGCAGCCGCACGAGGCGCTGCGCCATCACGCAGTTGAGCGCCGATACGAAGCTGTAGACGTCGACCCCCATGTGCGCGAAGCGCGACAGCACGTCGAAGGCGTTGTTCGCGTGCACCGTGGTGAACACCAGGTGACCGGTCAGCGCCGACTGGACGGCGATGCGCGCGGTCTCGGGATCGCGGATCTCGCCGACCATGATCTTGTCGGGATCGTGCCGCAGCATCGATCGCAGCCCGCTCGCGAAGGTGAGATTCTTCTTCTCGTTCACTGGCACCTGCACGATGCCCTCGAGCTGGTACTCAACCGGGTCCTCGATGGTGATGATCTTCTCCTCGCCGGTGTAGAGCTCCGACAGCGCCGCATAGAGCGTCGTGGTCTTGCCGCTGCCCGTAGGCCCCGTGATCAACACCATGCCGTAGGGCTCGCGCACCGCGCGGCGGAAGCGCTCGAGCACGTCGGCGGGCATGCCGAGGTGGTCGAGGCTCAAACCCTCGATTCCTTCGGCCATGGCGGACTTGTCGAGGATGCGGATGACGACGTCCTCCCCGTGGACGCTCGGCAGGATGGAGACGCGGAAATCGATGTCGCGGCTTCCCATGCGCAGCTTGAACCGCCCGTCCTGCGGCACGCGCTTCTCGGCGATGTCCAGCTCGGCCATCACCTTGAGGCGCGAAATCAGCGCGCTGTGATGGCGGCGGTCGAGGACTTCCGTCGCGGGGTAGAGCACACCGTCGATGCGATATTTGACGGCGATGCCGCCCTCGAACGTCTCGATGTGCACGTCGCTCGCGCGTTTGGCGAGCGCCGCCTGCAGAATCGTGTTGACCAGCCGCACCACCGGTGCGGCCTCGTCGCCGAGCGCCTCCAGGCTGATGGTCTTCTCCCCGCCCTTGCCGTCCTCGGTGATGATGACGGGCCGGAAGTCTTCGGAGACGTCGCGCAGCACCTCCGCGGTGCCCTGACTGCGCTTGAGCGCGTGCTGAATCGCCTGCGGGGTGGAGAGCACGAGCTCGACGCGCAGGCCGGTGCGGTGCTCGAGACGATCCACCAGCCGCAGGTCGTACGGGTCGGCGACGGCGACGGTGATCGAGCGCCCGTTGCGGCGGTAGGGCACGGCGCCGATGCGATAGGCCGACGAGGCCGGTAGAACGGCGAACAGCTCGGGCGGCACCGTATAACCGTCCAGGTCGACGTACTCCATGCCGAACTGCTCGGCGAGCGCATCGGCGAGCTGCTCCTCGGTGATCGCGCCCTCGCGCAGCAGCCGCTCGCCCAACCGCCCGTCACCGCCCTCGGCCAGCGCATGCTCGATCCGCTCGGGCGCCACGTACGCCTTGGCAAGGAGGATCTCGCCGAGCGGCCTGTGTGTGAGCGGATGGCTCACCGGATCACGCTCGCCATGTTGAATATGGGCAGGTACATCACCACGATGATGCCGCCGACGAGCACGCCCATGACCAGCATCAGCGCGGGCTCGATCAGCGCGGTCACGCGCGCCAAGTGGTGCGCCAGCAGCTCCTCGTAGTAGAGGCCCACCTCGTCTAGCAGGCCTTCGAGATCGCCCGAGGCCTCGCCCGCTTCGATCATTTTGGCGGCGGTGTCGGGGACGAGCCGCTCGCCCGCCAGGGCCTGCGCCAGGCCTTCGCCCTCGAGCACACGCCCGGCGGCGTGCGAGAGCCGGCGCGCCGCGTCGCGGTTGGTGAGCGCCTCGGCCGTGACCCGCATCGCCTCGACCAGCGGCATCCCCGAGGCGATCAGCGCGGCCAGAGTGCGCGACATCTGCGTGACCGTGTGCGCGCGCACGACACCGCCGATCCAGGGCAGCCCTGCCTTGAGGCGATCCCTCTGCTCGCGCCCGCGCGCCGAGCTCGCCCATGCACGCAGGGCCCACACGGCCAGGGCGACCAGGCCCGCCGCGATCGGGGCGACGATCTCGATTCGCTCCACCGCCGTCATCAGCACGCGCGTCGGCCACGGCAGCGCCGCGTCGAGCCCGGCGTACATCGCCACGAACCGCGGAAGCACGAACACGAACAACAGCGCGAGCACTACCACGAGCGTGAGCAGGAGGAATGCCGGATAGGCCAGCGCCTGGCCGAGCTTCTTGCCGAGCTCGATGCGCTGCTTGAGAAAGCGCTGATAACGTGTGAGCACGGTGGCGAGATCGCCGGTACGCTCACCCGTGCGCAGCGCAGCGATCAGCAGCGCGTCGAACACATCCGGATGGTGCGCACAGGCGTCGGAGAGCTGTGCGCCGTGCTGTACGTCCTCGGCCACCCGGCTCAGCGTACGTGCCAGCACGGGTTGGGCGGGTCGTTCCGCCACGTGCGCCAGCGCGTCGGGTACGGTCAGCCCGGCGCGCAGCAGCGCGGTGAGCTCCTGCACGCACAGCAACAGCGCCTCGGGACGCACCCGCCGGCGCCACGATCCGCCGCGAATGCGGCGCCGGCCGCGCACCGCGCGCACGAGCAGCCCCCGAGCCTCGAGATCGCGGCGTAACGCGTCCGCGGACGCCGCGGCCGCCTCTCCCTCGACGGGATTCCCCTGTTCGGACAGCGCATCGTAACTATAGAGTGGCATCCTGCACCGCCGGGGCCGCCGGCACGCGCCGCTCCGCCCCGACCTCCAGTCTCGCATTGGATTCGGCACGCGTGAGCGTGCCCGGCAGCCCGGGCACCGCGGCTGGCGGCCGGCCCATGCACGAATGAGTCGGCATCGCGCCGGGATTCCTTGAGGTGAACCAAAATCGGGGGTGGCGGACGAGACGACAGTATTGCCGCCCGCCCTATTCGGTCGTGGGCGGCAGCAACTTTATACTCTATATAATAAGGAGGGGAGCAAAGCGACTGGACGGCTTGAAAAGCTTACGCCCATAGGGCGGGCCGTACCCGCCACCCAAGTGAGATGGATGCCATAGCGCGGGCTGTGCCCGCCACCCAACCACCAGCATGAGGGCCATAGGGCGGGCTGTGCCCGCCGAGCATGTCATCGCACGACTGCACGAACACGGCGGCCATAGGCCGCCCTATGACCGCGCATCGGTGCGAGCGCCATAGGGCGGGTTGTGCCCGCCGCCCAACCACCGGGATGGATACCATAGGGCGGACTGTGCCCCCCAATGACCCAACGGCATCGCACGGACTCGGCAATCATTGTCGCGACAAGAATGTCGCTCCCACCGCCCTATGATCACTGTGTCGTGTTGTGGCGGAACCCGCGGGCCGCCTGCCGACCCTCCTTCACAAATGATACCGCGCGACCGCCTTGAGGGTATTCATCGCATCGTCAAAAGACAGGTCGGGCACGGTCTGACCCCGGCTGCCGCGCTCGGCGTGGGTGATCACGTCATCGATGGACAGGATACCCAGGACCCGCCCGTCCATGCCCACCACAGGCAGGCGGCGCACCTTTTGCCCCCACATGGTCTTGAGCGCGTTCTTGATATCGTCGTCCACATGGCACAGGTGCGCCGGCCGACCGTTGATCACGTCGCTGACGCGGATATCCGACAGGGACTTGTGCTGCAGCGCAGACCCCATGGCGATATCCCGGTCGGTGATGACGCCCACCGGCCTGCCTTCGTGATCGATGACTGGAACCGCGCCGCAATCGCCGTCCCACATGATCAGGGCCGCGTCTTCCAGGGAGCTCTCCGGTGTACAGGTCCGTACCCCGTGGGTCATGATCTCGCCAACTTTCATCGCCGTCTCTCCTTTTTGGTGCATGGCTATAACTCGATCACTACAACCCGGCGGGCTCAACGTTCACGGGTCGCGACATTACGAATAGAACGGGCCAGGGAGATTTCAAGTGCGCCGGTGTGAGCATGTGTTACACGCGGCCGATCGGGGCCCGCGGGCGGCACTAACCCGTTGATCGTTGTGGGGCCCCGTTATGGTGCGGGCATCGGAAATGTTCCAGACGGAGGCAACCGCGACAGGGCGCTCGCGGGTGTCGGGTGTGGTACTCGACAAGGCGGACAGGGATGGCGAGGGCTGCCCCGGCCCCGCCGTACGCCATCTATCATTCGATATTACAGCAGCTTGAAGCGTACATCTCTATTCTAAATTAAAGTATGGGGCGGGGCTGAAACGGATATTGAACACCGTTCATTTTGACCGTACCATCTATTGAACACTGTTCAACCAGGCCCCTTTTTGAATCCCATGGCACGGCGAAATGACCACACCCGAGGCCAGATCCGCGAGATGGCCCTGCAGGCCGCCGAGACGATCGTCAGCACAGAGGGCCTGAGCGGACTGAGCGCCCGCAAGATCAGCAGGGACATGGGCTATACGGTCGGCACCCTCTATCTCGTGTTCCGCAACCTGGACGAGCTCGTCCTGGCGCTGAACGCCCGCACCCTGGACGAGCTGCACCGGCGCATGACCGATGCCGCCGCCCGCAGCTCCGAGCCCCTGGAGCGCGTGGGCGGCCTGGCCCAGGCCTATCTGGGGTTCGCGCAGGACCACCGCCATCGCTGGGAGATGATATACGAGCACCGCCTGCCCGAGGGCGAGCCCCTCCCCGACTGGTACCGGGACAAGATCGCACGGGTGTTCGCCTTGGTGGAGCAGGCACTGGCACCGCTGGCCGACCGCTACGAGCCGGCGCATATCACTCAGGCCGCGCGCGCCCTTTGGGGCGGCGTGCACGGCATCTGCATCCTGGCCTTGACCGGAAAGCTGGACGTTGCCGGCGAGGCCCGCGCTCCGGCGCTGGTCGACTCGCTGGTGCGAAACTATCTACGCGGGCTCGGCCAATAGGGCCCTCACATGGAGCTGCTGCAAAAGCTGCTGCGCTGGCTGCTGGGCCGGCTCTACCGGGTGGAGGTCACGGGTCTGGAGCACTTCGTGCGTGCAGGTGATCGGGTGCTCGTCGTGGCCAATCACACCTCCTATCTGGATGCGGTGCTGCTGGGTGCCTTTGTCTCCCCCCGGCTCACCTTCGCCATCAACACCCGGATCGCCCGCAAGCCGTTGCTGCGCCCCTTCCTGACCCTGGCCAAGATCTTCCCCATGGACCCCACCAACCCGCTGTCCATGAAGTCCCTGGTGCGCCACGTGAGCGAGGGCCGCGAAACGGTCATCTTCCCGGAGGGACGCATCACCCTCACCGGCTCGCTCATGAAGATCTATGACGGTCCCGGTCTGGTGGCCGACAAATCGGGCGCGGCGGTGGTGCCGGTGCGCATCGACGGCGCCCAGTACACGCCGTTCTCGCGCCTGCGCGGGCGGGTGCGGCTGCGCTGGTTCCCCAAGATCACCCTGACGGTGCTGCCCCCGGCCACCATCTCGCCACCAGCGCACGTCACCGGCCGCGAGCGGCGCCGGGCGGCGGGGCGCATGCTGGCCGATCTCATGACCGAAATGGTGTTCGCCACCAGCAACTACCGGCGCACCCTGTTCACCGCCCTGCTCGATGCCCGGCGCGTGCACGGCGGGCGCCGCCCCGTCATCGAGGATACCGACAGGCGCCCGCTGTCCTACAACCGTTTGGTGACCGCCGCCTTCGCGCTGGGCGACGCCCTGTCGATGCGCACGCGGCCCGGCGAGCGCGTGGGCGTAGTGCTCCCTGGCATGATCGGCACGGTCGCGACGCTCTTGGGCCTGCAGGCGCATGCGCGCGTGCCCGCCATGCTGAACTACACGCTGGACGCCAAAGACGTGCGATCGGCATGCCGTGCCGCGGACATCAAGACGCTGGTCACCTCACGCAGGTTCGTGCACACGGCGCGCTTGGACGACACGGTCGGCGAGCTCGCCACCACCTGTCGGGTACTGTACCTGGAAGACCTGCAGGCGGACCTGCGCCTCGGGGCCAGGCTGCGCGCATGGCTGTCGGGGCGCCTGGCCCGCTGGGCCTACCGCCGCCGCTGCCCCCATCGTGACCCCGACGACCCGGCGGTGGTCCTGTTCACCACCGGCGCCCGGGGCGGACCCCGGGGCGTGGTGCTGTCCCACGCCAACCTGCTGGCCAGCCGCGCCCAACTCGCCGCGCGCATCGATTTCAGCGCCCGCGACGTGGCCCTCAACACCCTGCCCCTGTTTCATTCCTTCGGGCTCACCGCCGGAACGCTGCTGCCCCTGCTCGCGGGCATGAGGACCTTCTTGTATCCCTCTCCCCTGCACTACCGCATCGTCCCGGAGATCGCCTACGCGATCAACGCCACCATCCTGTTTGGCACCAGTAGTTTCCTCGCCGGCTACGCCCGTCACGCTCACCCCTACGACTTCTACAGCGTGCGCTATGTCTTCGCCGGCGCGGAGGAGCTGCACGAGGACGTGCGCCGGACCTGGTCCGAGCGCTTCGGCGTGCGCATCTTCGGGGGTTACGGGGCCACCGAGACCGGCCCGGTGCTGGCCACCAACACGCCCATGGAGAACCGGCCCAACACCGTGGGCCGCTTCCTGCCGGGGTTGCGCTGGCACCTGGAGCCGGTGGCGGGCGTGACACAAGGCGGGCGCCTGCACGTGCAGGGCCCCAACGTCATGCTGGGCTATCTTCGAGCCGACGCCCCCGACCGCCTCGTGCCCACTCGCTCGTCCCAGGGTCCCGGGTGGTTCGATACCGGCGACATCGCCACCATAGACGACGAGGGCTATGTGCGAATTCGGGACCGGGCGCGGCGCTTTGCCAAGGTGGGCGGCGAGAGATCATAGGGCGGCCTGAGGCCGACGCGTTTGTGCCACCCCGTTGGATTTTCGGCGGGACACAGCCGGCCCTATGGGGATTTTACGTCCCGCATCTCCGCAACGCGGGGCGGCCTATGGCCGCCGTTCCCGTAGGTTGATGCGGTGACATGCGCAGCGGGCACAGCCCGCCCTATGGGGATTTTACCTTCCGCATCTGCGTAACATAGGGCGGCCTATGGCCGCCGCATTTGTGCCGACCCGCGACGCTTTCGGCGGGCATAGCCCGCCCTATGGACAATTCTGCATTTTGCGTTTTGCATTTTCCTCAATACGGCCACTTCCAATCCCGTATCTCGGGCATGTCCTGGCCGTGCTCGCGGATGTACTCCGTATGCTCGATCAGCTTGCCGCGCACGAATTGCTTGGTGTAGGCCGCCAGGTAGCCCAGCTTCGGCACCCGGTCGATGACGTCGCCCACCAGGTGAAACCGGTCGAGGTCGTTGCGCACGGCCATGTCGAACGGCGTGGTGGTGGTGCCCTCCTCCTTGTAGCCGCGCACGTGCAGGTTNNATGAGCCACGGGTAGCCGTGGTAGGCGAAGATGATGGGCTTGTCCGTGGTGAAGATGGCGTCGAAGTCCCGGTCCGAGATCCCGTGAGGGTGCTCCTCCTTGGGCTGGAGGGTCATGAGGTCCACCACGTTCACGACCCTCACCTTGAGATCGGGCATCTTCCCTCGCAGCAGGTCCACGGCGGCGAGCGTCTCCAGCGTGGGCACGTCTCCCGCGCAGGCCATCACCACGTCGGGCTCGCCGCCGTAGTCGTTGCTGGCCCACTCCCAGATCCCGATCCCGGCGGTACAGTGCCTGATGGCCTCTTCCATGGACAGCCACTGGGGCTGGGACTGCTTGCCCGCCACGATCACGTTCACGAAGTCGCGCGAGCGCAGGCACTTGTCGGTGATGTAGAGCAGGGAGTTGGCGTCCGGCGGCAGATAGACCCGGATCACGTCGGCCTTCTTGTTGACCACGTGGTCGATGAACCCCGGGTCCTGGTGGGAGAAGCCGTTGTGATCCTGGCGCCAGACGTGCGAGGTCAGCAAATAGTTCAGCGAAGCGATGGGCCGGCGCCAGGGGATCTCCTTGCTCACCTTCAGCCACTTGGCATGCTGGTTGAACATGGAATCCACGATGTGGATGAACGCCTCGTAGCAGGAGAACAGGCCGTGGCGTCCCGTGAGCAGGTAGCCTTCCAGCCACCCCTGGCAGGTGTGCTCGGAGAGGATCTCCATCACCCGCCCGTCCGGCGCCAAGTGCTCGTCCTCGGGGACGGTCTCCGCCATCCAGGCGCGGTCGGTGACCTCGAACAGCGCGCCGAGCCGGTTGGAGGCCGTCTCGTCCGGTCCGAACACGCGGAAGTTGCGGTACTCGGCGTTGCGCTTCATGACATCGCGCAGAAAATCGCCCATCACCCGGGTCGCCTCGCCCAACTCGTGCCCGGGCTTGGACACCTCCCGGGCGTAGTCGCGAAAGTCGGGCAGGCTGAGCTCGCGCATCAACAGACCGCCGTTCGCATGCGGATTGGCGCCCATGCGCCGCTCGCGAGATGGTGCCAGCTCGGTGAGCTCGGCGCGCGGCGCGCCGGCCTCGTCGAAGAGCTCCTCGGGCCGGTAGCCCTTGAGCCAGTCCTCCAACACCTTGAGGTGTTTCTTGTTGGTGTGCACGTCGGAGAACGGCACCTGGTGCGAGCGCCAGAACCCCTCGATCTTCTTGCCGTCCACCTCCTTGGGCCCGGTCCACCCCTTGGGCGAGCGCAGCACGATCATGGGCCAGCGCGGGCGCGCCGCCGCCGCGCCCTCCCGCGCCTGGTGCTGGATGGTCTGGATGCGGTCGATGACCGCATCCAGCGTCGCGGCCATCTTCTGGTGCATGGGCTCGGGCTCGTCGCCCTCGACGAAGAACGGCTCGTAGCCGTAGCCCGCCATCAGGTCCTCGAGCTCCTCGCGGCCGATGCGCGCCAGAATGGTGGGATTGGCGATCTTGTAGCCGTTGAGGTGCAGGATGGGCAGCACCGCGCCGTCGCGCGCGGGATCGAGGAACTTGTTGGAGTGCCAAGCCGTGGCCAGGGGCCCGGTCTCCGCCTCGCCGTCGCCCACCACGCAGCAGGCGATGAGCTGGGGATTGTCGAACACCGCCCCGAAGGCATGAGACAGGGAATAACCGAGCTCACCGCCCTCGTGGATGGAGCCCGGGGTCTCCGCGGTAACGTGGCTGCCCACGCCCCCCGGGAACGAGAACTGCTTGAACAGCTTGCCCATGCCCTCGGCGTTCCGGGGCACGTCGGGATAGACCTCGCTGTAGGTGCCCTCCAGCCAGGTATTGGCCACCAAGCCGGGCCCGCCGTGGCCCGGTCCGGTAACGTAGATAACATTCNNTAGATGAAGTTCAGCCCCGGTGTCGTGCCCCAGTGGCCCAGCAGGCGCGGCTTGACGTGCTCGATCTTGAGCGGCTCGTGCAGCAGCGGGTTGTCCATGAGGTAGATCTGCCCTACGGACAGGTAGTTGGCCGCGCACCAATAGGCGTCCATGCGGCGCAGCTCATCCGCGGACAGGGGTCCCGGTTCCGCGATTCTCTCCTCGTTCATGGCGGCGGCCTCCTCCGGGCGGCAGCGAGCGGGCGTGTGTCCTGCAGTATAGACAGCCCCGGTGCAGACCTTTGACGCGGGCGTAATGCGGGACTATGTATTTGAAAGGACTGCAGTGAATCACGAACGATCGGGGGAACCCGTGGCCCGCACGCCGTCGGTTGCCTACTTCTCCATGGAGATCGGCCTGGAGAGCGCCATTCCCACCTACGCCGGGGGCCTCGGCGTGCTCGCCGGCGACACCGTGCGCTCGGCGGCTGACCTGGGCCTTGCCATGGTGGCGGTGAGCCTGCTGCCGCGCCAGGGATATTTCCACCAGCGCCTGGACGCCACCGGGTGGCAGACCGAGGAGCCCGTGCACTGGGCGGTGGACGACTACCTGGAGGAGATCCCCCAGCGTGCCGGTGTGCGCATCGAAGGGCGCGAGGTGACCATACGGGCCTGGCGTTACGAGGTGAGGGGAACGGGCGGGCACACCGTCCCTGTCTACCTGCTCGACACCGACGTGGAGGGCAACTCGGAGGCCGACCGCTCGCTCACCCATCACTTGTATGGCGGCGACGATGTGTATCGACTGTCCCAGGAGACCATCCTGGGCATCGGGGGGCTGCGTCTGCTGCGCCGGCTCGGTCATACCCACATCCGGCGCTATCACCTCAACGAGGGCCACGCCAGCCTGCTGATCCTCGAGCTCCTGAACGAGGCGCTGTCCCGGCAGGGCACCGCCGAGGTGACCGAGGTCCAACTGGAGGCGGTCCGGGAGCAGTGCATCTTCACCACCCACACGCCGGTGCCCGCGGGGCACGACAAGTTTCCCCTGTCGCTGGCCACGCACATTATCGAGCTGGGCGGGCTGCTGGAGCGCTGCCGCGAGCCGTTCTGCTACAAGGGCGAGCTCAACATGACCTATCTGGCCCTGGCCAACAGCCGCTACGTCAACGGCGTGGCCAAGAAGCACGGCGAGATCTCGCGCCAGATGTTCTCCGGCTATCGAATCGAGTCGATCACCAACGGTATCCACGTGGGCACATGGACTTCCGAGCCGTTCGGGCGGCTGTTCGATCATTATGTGCCGGACTGGCGCAATGATAGCGCCAGCCTGCGCTATGCCATCAGCATCCCGCGCGAAGAGATCTGGGCCGCTCATGAGGAGTGCAAGCGCCAGCTCGTCCAATACGTCAACCGGCTCAGCAACGCGGGCCTGGACCGGGACATGTTCACCCTGGGCTTCGCCCGCCGCGCGACCCGCTACAAGCGCGCCGACATGCTGCTCGCCGATCCCGAGCGCCTGCGCTCCATCGCCCGGCGCATCGGCCCGATCCAGGTGGTCTACGCCGGCAAGGCCCACCCGCACGATCAGGCGGGCAAGGAGATCATTCAGCACATCCACCGCGTCGCGGCAGAGATGGGCCAGGAGGTACGCATCGCCTATCTTCGCGAGTACGACATGTCGCTGGCCCGCCTGCTGGTGACCGGCAGCGACGTATGGCTCAACACGCCGCAGCCCCCGATGGAGGCATCGGGAACGAGCGGCATGAAGGCCGCCGTCAACGGCGTACCCTCGTTGAGCATATTGGACGGGTGGTGGATCGAGGGCTGCATTGAAGATGTCACCGGCTGGGCCATTGAGAGCGCGGCCTCGGACACGGCCTCGGCGGCCGAGCAGAGCCGGATGGCCGCAGAAAATCTGTACGACAAGCTGGAGGACGTAGTGCTGCCGGCCTTCTACGAGCGGCGCGACCACTTCGTCGAAGTCATGCGCAATGCGATCGCCATCAACGGCTCGTTTTTCAACACCGAGCGCATGCTCAGCCAGTACATCAGCCGGGCCTATTTCTGATGCGGCCTCGCGCAGATGACCGGCGCAGGCCGATATCGCGCAGCCACCGTTTTACACGATTGACCGCATGACGAGCTCGACGCAGCCCTCAGACTCGATGCCTTGGCACGCTCTCACGCAGGAAGAGGTGTTCGGGCGTGTGGAGAGCGGTGCCGGGGGCCTCGGGCACCGGGAGGCCGGCGCGCGGCTGCAGCGCCACGGCCCCAACCGCATCACTCCACAGAAGCGCCGTGGTCCCTTGCTGCGCTTTCTCGCCCAGTTTCACAACGTGCTGATCTACGTGCTGCTCGCGGCCGCCGCCATGACCGCGGCGCTTGCCCACTGGGTGGACACCGGGGTGATCGTCGGCGTGGTGATCGTCAATGCACTCATCGGCTTCGTTCAGGAGGGCAAGGCCGAGCGGGCGCTGGAGGCGATCGGCGGCCTGCTCTCCCAGCAGGCCCTGGTCCGGCGCGACGGGCGGCTGATGCAGATCCCGGCCGAGGACCTGGTGCCCGGCGACGTGGTCGCGCTGCAGTCCGGCGACAAGGTGCCGGCGGACCTGCGGCTGTTTCGGGTCAAGGAGCTGCGCGTCGACGAATCGCTGCTCACCGGCGAGTCGGTGCCGGTGGGCAAAACCGTCGAGCCCGTCGGCGCCGCGGCCGGGATCGGGGACCGGCGCTGCTTGGCCTACTCCGGCACGCTGGTGACCTATGGTCAGGCCCAGGGGGTGGTGGTCGCCACGGGGGATGCCACCGAGATCGGACGCATCAGCGGCATGCTCGCTCAGGTGCAGACCCTGACCACGCCGTTACTGCGGCAGATGGCCCGCTTCGGCCGTTGGCTCACCGGTGCAATCCTGGGCATCGCCGCCCTCACCTTCTTCTTCGGAATACTGGTGCGCAGCTATACGGCCGCCGAGATGTTCCTGGCGGCCGTGGGCCTGGCCGTGGCCGCGATCCCCGAAGGGCTTCCCGCCATCATGACCATCACCCTGGCCATCGGGGTGCAGCGCATGGCGCGGCGCAACGCCATCATCCGCCGCCTGCCGGCCGTGGAGACCCTGGGCTCGGTGACCGTGATCTGCTCGGACAAGACCGGCACCCTTACACGCAACGAGATGACGGTGCGCGCGGCGGTGACCGCCAGCGGCCTGTTCGAGGTCTCGGGCGTCGGCTACGACCCCCACGGCGAGCTCACTTTGGACGGCAAAGTCAGCGAGCTGGCGGACTACCCGGTCCTGGAAGAGGTCGCCCGCGCGGGCCTGCTGTGCAGCGACGCCACGCTCGAGCAGGAGAACGGCCAATGGCGGCTCAACGGCGATCCCACCGAGGGCGCCCTTGTGACTCTGGCCCTCAAGGCGCGGCTCGACCCCTTGCGCCAAAAGGAGGAGTGGCCGCGCACCGACGTCATCCCGTTCGAGTCCGAGCACCGCTTCATGGCCACCTTGCACCACGATCATGCCGGCAACGGATTCCTGTACGTCAAGGGCGCCCCGGAGCGCGTACTGCAGATGTGCGCCTACCAGCGCATGCGCGGCGAGGATGTCCCGCTCGACGAGCTCTACTGGCACGAGCAGATGCACGAGCTGGCCCGGCGCGGGCAGCGGCTCCTGGCCATCGCCTCGCGCCCGACCGGGACCGACCACCGGGAGCTGCGCTTCGACGACGTGGACGGCGGTCTCACCCTCCTCGGCATCGCCGGCATCATGGACCCGCCGCGCGAAGAAGCCATTCAGGCCGTGGGACAGTGCCACTCGGCCGGCATCCGGGTCAAGATGATCACCGGCGATCACGGTGCCACCGCCGTGGCCATCGGCGCGGCCATGGGCATCGGCGACGGACGCACCGTGCTCACCGGACACGACCTGGAGAGCGTGGCCCCGGACGAGCTGCGACGGCGGGCCCGGGACGTGGACGTATTCGCCCGCACCAGCCCCGAGCAGAAGCTGCAGCTGGTCACCGCTTTGCAGGCCAGCAACGAGATCGCCGCCATGACGGGCGACGGCGTCAACGACGCCCCGGCCCTCAAGCGCGCCGACGTGGGCATCGCCATGGGGCAAAAGGGTACCGAGGTCGCCAAAGAGGCGGCGGAGATGGTGCTTGCCGACGACAACTTTGCCTCAATCGCCCACGCCGTGGAGGAAGGCCGCACCGTCTACGACAACCTGAAAAAGGCCATCCTGTTCATCCTGCCCACCAACGGCGGCGAGGCCTTCACCCTCATCGCGGCCATCCTGCTGGGGCGCGCACTGCCCATCACGCCGGTGCAAATCCTGTGGGTGAACATGGTCACCGCCGTCACCCTGGCCCTGACCCTGGCGTTCGAGGCACCGGAGACGGACGTGATGCGGCGCAAGCCCCGCGACCCCCGCGAGCCGGTGCTCACCCCGTTCATGATCTGGCGCATCGCGTTCGTCTCATTGATCCTGGTCGCCGGCACCTTCGGGCTGTTTCTCTGGGAGCGAGAGCACGGCGCATCGGAGGAATTTGCGCGTACCGTGGCCGTGAACACCCTGGTCGCCTTCGAGATCTTCTATCTGTTCAGCTCGCGCTATATCCTGGCGAGCAGCGTCTCGCTGCAGGCGCTGATCGGAAATCGCTTCGTGTTGATCGCGGTGGGGATACTCGTCGTGCTGCAGCTGGCGTTCACCTACTGGCACCCGATGCAGACCGTGTTCGGCACCGAGGCGCTCACCGCGGCAGACTGGCTGCGCATCGTCGCCGTGGGCGCGTCGGTGTTCGTGCTCGTCGAGATCGAAAAGGGGATCGTTCGCGCCGTGCGCAGCGCCCGGCGGCACGCCCGCCTCAAAGCCGTATGAGAAGACCCGATAGGCGCACAAATCTGCCTCTCGAGACCAGGGAAATACGGGAGCATAGGGCGCTTGCATATGGATCGCACTGCCGGCGTAACCGAGGCGGCAGGCCAATCGGATCTGCAATGCCGGTCACAACGCTCCTCAGCGGGAAGACCGCGGCGTTTCATCCTTACGCGCCCGCTGAATTGCGCGCACCAGCATCTCGAAGGCACGAGCCTCCTTACAGATCGTAGTAACCGGATTCCCAAAAGTCGCCCGCGGTGACGCGTCGGGCGTTGATGATCTGGTTGGCGAGATCCTCCACCGAGAAGTGGTGGACCATGGTGTCGATCTCGTCCGCCGTCATCCGGCACCGTATCTGCTGCTCCTGGCGCTCTTCCTCGGCGCCGTCGTCCTGCTGCATCAGGAACGGGTTGTCGAGCGCCGCCTCGATGCCGGTCTCGTGCTTGAGGCGGTGCACGCGCCACAGCTCGTCGCGCCGCAGGTGATCGAGCAGTGACTCGATCTCCTTCCAGGGCTCCATGGGGCAGAGCTGGAGCAGCTCGATGAACCGCGCCACCTCCGGCGGCGACTGCTCGAACAGCGCCGCACGCAGGGTCTCGAGCTTCTCGATGTGTTGCTCGTAGTACTCGGGGTGGTCGTCGTGCTCACGGTCGCGCTGGATCTCGACCATCAGCACCAAGAAGCGGGCGAGGAAGTCCTTGATCTGAGCATGCCCTGCTTCGCTGAAGGCGTGCAGGGCCTGCGGGGGGATGGGGCGAGTGCGACGCCGGAGCCGCTCCTTTTCTTCCTCGGAGAGGACCTTCTCACCCTCTTTGGGCACGAGCTCTAGTTTCATGATACCCCTCCCTGACCCGGCTCGCTGGCGGCCGGTGGCCGCGCGAACGCGGCCGGGACTGGGTCATTCTTGTTATCGGCCGCGAAATCTCCACCTTTAGCGCAACGTCACCGTCAATAATCATCCAAAAAACAGTCGGTTGAGCTCCGGTTCCCGCCCCATCAGCGCCCCCTTTCCGATGCGCCGTCATAGGGCGGCCTGCGGCCGCCGTGCGGATCGCAGCCGCGAAGCGCTCCGCGGCCACAGTACGGCTTCTTTCCGATGCGCGGCCACAGGGCGGCCTGCGGCCGCCACCTTGATACCGCCCCGCCCTATGGCCTGCGGGTGGGAGCGACATTCTTGTCGCGACAATGATTGCCGACTCCGTGCGATCCCGTTGCGTCATCGGCAGTCCGTGCCGTCGTGCGGCGACATGTGCGGCGGGCACAGCCCGCCCTATGAGCGCTACTCCCTGCGTGCGATGAGCCAATAGGTGATTCCCAGGGCGATGACCAGCGCGGCGGTCGCCCATATGTACTCGGGCTGGAGGATCTTGTAGTCCAGCACGATCACCTTGCGGGCCACGGCCATGAGCGCGGTGGCGATCACGAGCTTCACGTGGATGACGTCGTCACGAAGGTACAGCGTGATGTTGATGAAGATCTCGATGGCGATGAGCACCGCGAGAAACGCGCCGAAGGTGGCCAGGATGTCGCTGATATTGAGCAGAAGATAAGGCGGCTTGCCGAGGCGCTGATACAGTACCCACAGCACATCGGCAATTCCCCAGAGGATCACCAGCACCATCAGCACCGCTAGGACACGCACCGCGTGCAGGATGATGGTGTGAAGGACCCGGATCAGGGGATCCTTTTCGTCGAGCGAGATGCCGCCTTCCTCTACACTTGACCTGGGCTCGTCTTCGGCCATCTGGCTTTCCTCCCCTGGTTACAACGATCTCTGGTCGCGGCTCAAAGCGCTGCTCCTACGGGTGCCGGGAACTGGGGTAGCCAAGAAGCGCACCCCTGCATCTGAGGCGTCCATCGTTTCTTCGCCAGGAATTTCTCTTCTTTGCGCCTTCCGCGCCTCCGCGCCTCTGCGCCTTTGCGTTGGGTTGTTGAAGTCTTCGGCGGGCACAGCCCGCCCTATGGCACCCATTCCGATGGGTCAGTGCATAGGGCCGCCTGCGGCCGCCGCGTTGATACCGGCCCGCCATGTTGTCGGCGGGCACAGCCCGCCCTATGGCCGCCGACCCGAGGCTCGTTTTTTCACAAAGCGTCTTCCTTGCGCCCTCTGCGCCTTTGCGTTGGGCTCTTGAAATGTCCACTGCGACTCAGCGCTTTGTCGGGACGTAGAGATCGGTGACGGTGCCCTCGAAGGCCTCCGCGGCCATGCCGATGCTCTCCGAAAGGGTCGGGTGCGGGTGAATGGTCAGGCCGATGTCGGCGGCGTCGCAGCCCATCTCGATGGCGAGGGTGAGCTCGGCGATGAGCTCGCCGGCCCTGGGCCCGACCAGACCGGCGCCGATGATCCGCCCACTGTCCCTTTCGAAGAGCAGCTTAGTGAGCCCCTCGTTGCGCCCCATGGACAGCGAGCGCCCGCTGGCCGCCCAGGGAAACATCCCCTTGCCGTATTCGACGCCCTGCGCCTCGGCCTGTTGCTCGGTGATCCCGGCCCAGGCCACCTCCGGATCGGTGTAGGCCACCGACGGAATGGCGCGGGCCTCGAAGGCGCGATTCATTCCCGCGGCCACCTCCGCGGCCACCCTGCCCTCGTGGCTGGCCTTGTGGGCGAGCTGGGGCCCGCCGGCCACGTCACCGATGGCGAAGATATGCGGCACGTTGGTACGCCGCTGAGCGTCCACCGGGACATTGCCGCGCTCGTCTACGTGCACGCCCGCCGCCTCGGCACCGATGCCGTCCCCGTTGGGGCGCCGTCCCACCGCCACCAGTACGTAGTCGAAACGCCGGGACTCGGGCGCGCCCTCGCCTTCGAAATGGGCGGTGAGACGTTCGCTGTCGGCCTCGACCTTGGCGACCCGGGTATTGACATGGATGTCCTCGCAGCGCGACTGGATCCGCCGCTGCAGGGGCTTGACCAGATCGCGGTCCACCCCGGGCAGCAGCCCGTCGGAGAGCTCCGCCACGGTGACCTTCGTGCCCAGGGCGTGATAGACCGCCGCCATCTCCAGGCCGATGATCCCGCCGCCGATCACCAGGAGATCTCTTCCCACGGCGGGCAGCTCCAGGGCCGAGGTGGAGTCGAGGACACGCGCATCCTCGTTTGGCACGTCCGGCAGCTCGATGGGGCGCGAGCCCACGGCGATGATGGCGTTCTCGAATGAGACGGAAGTGGTGCCCTCCTTCTCCTGCACCTGGATCTGGTGCGGACCGGTGAACGTGCCCCGCCCCTGGACTACTCGCACCTTGCGTTGCTGGGCGAGCTTACCCAAACCTGAGGTGAGCTGCTTGACCACGCGTTCCTTCCAGGCACGCAGCCTGTCCACGTCGATCTCGGGGCGGTTGAAGCGAAGCCCCGCTTCGCCCATGGCCCCGGCCTCCTCGATCACCTCCGCCGCGTGCAGCAGCGCCTTGGATGGGATGCAGCCTACGTTCAGGCAGACACCGCCGAGCTCGGGGTAGCGCTCCACCAGCACCACCTTCCTGCCCAGATCCGCGGCCCGAAACGCCGCGGTATAGCCGCCCGGACCAGCACCCAGCACGAGGACCTCGGCGCGTATGTCCGAGGCGGGGATCTCCCCCTTGGGTGCCGGCTCCTCCGCGACTTCTGATTCGGCGGCCCCGGCAGCCGCCTCGGGCTCGGCCCTTTCGGCCGGCGGTACGACCTCGGGCTCTTCGGCCCCCTCTGCCCCATCCGCCTCGAGAGTGAGGATCACGTCGCCCTGGGAGACCTTGTCACCCACCGCGACCTTGAGCTCGCGCACTGTGCCCGCCCGGGGCGACGGCACCTCCATGGTGGCCTTGTCGCTCTCCAGGGTGATCAACGAGGACTCCTTAGCTACATGATCCCCCGGCGAGACCAGGACCTCGATCACGTCCACCGCCTCGAAGTCGCCGATGTCGGGAAGACGCACCTCTACCACGTTGGCCATGGCGAAGCCCCCTCAGAACAGCAGGCGCCGGATGTCGGAAAGCAGCTCGGCGAGATAGCGCGTGAAGCGCGCCGCGTCGGCGCCGTCGACCGCACGATGATCGAAGGACAGCGCCAGCGGCAACATCAGCCGCGGCTTGAGCTCACCGTCGCGATACACGGGCCTGGTGGCCGCCCGCGCGATGCCTAGGATCGCCACCTCGGGCGCATTGATGATGGGCGTGAAATTGGTGCCGCCGATGCCGCCGATGCTGGAGATGGTAAAGCACCCGCCCTGCATGTCGCCCGGCGCGAGCTTCTTGCCCCGGGCCTTTTCGCTCACCTCGCCGAGCTCTTGGGCAAGCTCCACTACGCCCTTGCGGTCGGCATCGCGGATCACCGGCACTACCAGCCCCTCGGGTGTGTCCACCGCGATGCCGATGTGAAAGTATTTCTTGAGGATCAGGTTCTCGCCGTCGGGGTGCAGGGAGGCGTTGAACCGGGGGAAGGCACGCAGGGCCCCAACGGCCGCCTTCATGAAAAAAGCAAGGGGGGTGAGGCGTATCCCCTCCCTTTTGGCCTTCTCCGCCTCGGCCTTGCGAAAGGCCTCCAGCTCGGTAATGTCGGCCTCGTCGAACTGGGTGACGTGGGGGATGCTGACCCAGTTGCGGTGCAGGTTCGGCCCGGAGATGCGCCGGATGCGCGACAGCGGTTGAGTCTCGACCTCCCCGAACTTGGAGAAGTCCACCTCGGGGGGTGGGGCGACCTCCAGCCCGCCGGCGGCGGGCCCGCGCTGCATGCCCCCCTTGACGAAGGCCTGCACGTCCTCCTTGAGGATGCGCCCCTTGGGCCCCGAGCCTTGCACCCGGCCGAGGTCGACACCCAGCTCCCGGGCGAAGCGGCGCACCGAGGGACTGGCATGGGGCGGGGCCTTCGCGCCTTCCGCCGGCGGCGGCACCGGCGGCCGCCGTACCTCGCCCTCCCCCCGGGGCCTGGCTTCCCGCTCCTTGGGCTCGGGTCGGGGTTTGGCCTCCGCGGCCGGCGCGGGCGCCTCTTCAGGGGCCTCGCGCGCAGGGGCCTCTTCCTCGATCTCCATGGTCGCCACCGGGTCGCCCCGCGAGACCTTGTCGCCGACCTTGACCTTGACCTCGCCGATCGTCCCGGCATAGGGCGAGGGCACCTCCATGGTGGCCTTGTCGCTTTCCAGGGTAATGAGCGAGGCCTCTTTCTCCACGCGGTCGCCGGGCGACACCAGGACCTCGATCACATCGACCGCCTCGAAGTCGCCAATGTCCGGCAGCTGGACCTCCCTGGTGGTCGCCACGGGTGCTCCTCCCCCTCTTCTGTTTGCTAGATCCTCGCCGGGTTCGGCCGATCGGGATCGATGCCGTAGCGCTCGATAGCCTCGGCGACCTTGTCCGCTGGCACCGCGCCCTCGTAGGCCAGCTCGCGCAGGGCGGCCACGGCCACGTGGCAGCGGTCCACCTCGAAGAACCGGCGCAGCTTCTCCCGCGTATCGCTTCGCCCGAACCCGTCCGTTCCCAGGACCTTGTAGCGCCGGCCGCTGACGAAGGGGCGGATCTGGTCGGCGAAACCTTTTATATAGTCGGATGCGGCAACGGCCGGGCCTTGCCGCCCCTGCAGGCACCGCTCCACGTAGCTTTGCCTCGGCTCTGCGGCCGGGTGCAGCGTGTTCCAGCGCTCTATGTCCAGGCCCTCGCGGCGCAGCTCGGTGAAGCTGGTGACGCTCCAGATGTCGGCGCCGACGCCGAAGTCGTCCCGCAGCAGCTCGCCGGCGGCCATGACCTCGCGCAGGATGGTGCCGCTGCCCATGAGCTGGACCCGGGGCCCGTCCTTGTGCACACCCTCCCGCAGCAGATACATCCCGCTGCGGATGCCCTCCTCGACGCCCTCGGGCATGGGAGGATGGGGGTAGTTCTCGTTCATCATCGTGATGTAATAAAAGATGCGCTCTCCCTCCTGGTACATACGCCGCATGCCGTCGCGGACGATCACGGCGAGCTCGTAGGCGAAGGTCGGGTCGTAGCACAGGCAGTTGGGTACCACGGAGAACAGCACGTGGCTGTGGCCGTCGCAGTGCTGCAGCCCCTCGCCCATCAGCGTGGTGCGCCCCGCGGTCCCGCCCATGAGAAAGCCCTTGGCCTGTATGTCACCGGAGGCCCAGACGAAATCGCCCACCCGCTGATAGCCGAACATCGAATAAAACGTATAGAAAGGGATCATGTGAATCCCGTGGTTGCTGTACGCGGTGCCGGCGGCGATCCACGAGGTCATGGAGCCGGCCTCGGTGATGCCCTCTTCCAGGATCTGCCCCGTCTTGTCCTCGCGGTAGTACATCAGCTCCTCGGCGTCTACCGGCTCGTAGAGCTGACCAACCGAGGAGTAGATGCCGATCTGGCGGAACAGTCCCTCCATGCCGAAGGTGCGTGCCTCGTCCGGCACGATGGGCACGATGTGCCTGGCGAGCTCCTTGTCCCGGGTGAGGATGGCGAGCAGTCTGACGAAGGCCATGGTGGTGGACATCTCCCGGTCTTCGCTGCCCTTGAGCAGCAGCTCGAAGGCAGACAGCTCGGGAACGGGCAGCGGCGGGGCCTCGGTGCGCCGCGCCGGCAGGTACCCGCCCAGCTCCTGGCGCCGCGCATTGAGGTATTGGATCTCCGGGCTGTCGTCGTCCGGGCGGTAGAACGGGGCGCCGGCGATCTCCTCGTCCGAGATGGGGATGTTGAACCGGTCGCGGAACCGGCGCAGGGCCTCCTCGCCCATCTTCTTCTGCTGGTGGGTGATGTTCTGGCCCTCGCCGGCCTCGCCCATGCCGTAGCCCTTGACGGTCTTGGCCAGGATCACCGTCGGCTGGCCCTCGTGTCTGACGGCCGCGGCATAGGCCGCATAGACCTTGTGGGGATCGTGACCGCCGCGGTTCAGACGCCAGATGTCCTCGTCGGAAAGGTTGGCCACCATCTCCCTGAGCTCGGGGTACTTGCCGAAGAAGTGCTCGCGCGTATAGGCCCCGCCCTTGGCCTTGTAGGCCTGATACTCGCCGTCCACGCACTCCTCCATGCGCTGGCGCAGCAGGCCCTTGGTGTCCTTGGCGAGCAGCGGGTCCCAGTACGAGCCCCAGATGACCTTGATCACGTTCCAGCCGGCGCCGCGGAACGCCGCCTCCAGCTCCTGGATGATCTTGCCGTTGCCGCGCACCGGCCCGTCGAGGCGCTGCAGGTTGCAGTTGATCACGAAGATCAGGTTGTCGAGCCGCTCGCGCGAGGCCAGGGTCAGCGCCCCCATGGACTCCGGCTCGTCCATCTCGCCGTCGCCCATGAAGGCCCAGACCTTGCGATCGCCGGTGTCCAGTACGCCGCGGTCGCGCAGGTAGTGCATGAAGCGCGCCTGGTAGATGGCCATCATGGGCGCGAGCCCCATGGACACCGTGGGGAACTGCCAGAAATCGGGCATCAGCCAGGGGTGCGGGTAGGACGAAAGCCCGCCCCCGTCCACCTCCTGGCGGAAGTGATAGAGTTGCTCCTCCGTGATCCGGCCCTCCAGGAAGGCGCGTGCATAAAAGCCGGGCGCCGAATGCCCCTGCATCAGCACCAGGTCGCCGCCGTGCCCGTCGCCGGGGGCGCGAAAGAAGTGGTTGAATCCCACGTCGTAGAGCGTGGCCGCCGAGGCGAAGCTGGCGATGTGCCCGCCCAGCCCGGAGTACTGCCGGTTGGCCTGAATGACCATTGCCAGGGCGTTCCAGCGGATGAGCGAGCGGATGCGCCGCTCCAGGCCGGGGTCGCCCGGGCAGCGCTCCTCCCGGGCGGCGGGGATGGTGTTCAGGTACGCGGTGTTGGCGCTGAACGGCAGATATGCTCCGCTGCGCCGCGCCTTGTCGGTGAGCTCCTCCAGCAGGAAGTGGGCGCGCTCGGGCCCCTCGTACTTGAGCACCGCCGTGAGCGCGTCCAACCATTCGCGGGTCTCCCCTGGATCGGCGTCCTCCGGCCTTGCTGCCATTGCCCACCTCGTGGTCTTTGCGCGTGTGCGGTACAGAGCCCGGGCCGGCGGCAATGTCCGGAACCGCCCTGCCCCAGGTCGGGTTTCGCGGGGCTTCGAGAGGAAACTCGAAGTGCCGGTGAACAGAAGCCTAGCATCGGGAATCCAGCCGCGGCACCACGATCGGACCTTCGCGCAGGGAGCCGCAGCGGTCGCGCCGCAGCGGCTCACCCAGTGCCTCGACCCGCACGCCCGGCACCCGGCCGTCGGCGGCGGCCGCCAGCACGGCGCCCAGGCAGGCGTCGTTCTGATCGTGCGGGGCGCGAAAGCCCCGGGGGAGCTCCACACCCAAGTCTTTCAGCAGGGACCCGCGCTGGCGGCGGCCGTCGGGTGACTGCTTGCGCGCAAGCCTTTCGCCCGCCAGGCACCGCCAGGCGTACGCCGGATAGAACTCATGAATGCCGCCCTGCAGCTCCGGGGGGCTGATCGCCAGCCCGGCCCGTGCCAAGGCCTCGAACAGTGCCACCGCAGAACGGATAAAACCGCCGTAAGGCCGGTCCACGGAGGGCTCCCGGTCCGGAGTGCGTGCCGGGGTGTGGCAGGCCCGTTCGCTGGCGCGCGCGCTGCACCCCAGGGCAGCGAGGGCCTGGGGGCCGTCGATCATGACGCAGCGGGCCCGGCGCAGCTCTTTCAAGAGCGGCCCTACGTCCGGCGGCTGCGGGGGCGGATGATCCCACCGCCAATGCCAGAAGTAGGCCCGCAGCCGCCCCGGGGCGAGGGGCACGAGACCGCACACGTCATTGGGCCGCGGCGCATGCCCGTAGCGGCTGGTCAGGTCGACCCCGAGATAGGGCGGCGGGTCGAAATCGCGGGTCGAATGCACCGGGCTCCTTGCCGCAGGGCGGCGCGCTGCAAAAAATCAGGCCTTTTGGGAGTGCTGCGCCGCGGAGTCGAGGTCGCCCCCCTCCGACTCCCCTCGGCCGGTCGGCTCGGGGGGCCGCGCCGGGAACGGACCGGGCACGGACTGGCATTCGTTGAAGATGCGCGCCGTGCAGCGCTCGCAGATGTCGCGGTCCAGGCGATCGAAGATCGCGGCCAGGGCGTCGGTCTTGCCCCGGAAGATGTTCTCGTCGCCGATCTCTTCCAGGTAGCCGCCCCGCCTGAAGGGCTCGCACACGCCCTCCTTCACGCGAATCATGTACAGGCCGCCGCCCCCTTCACGGCGTTTGCGTGCCTCCTCGGCGAGGAACTCGGCGCCCGCCAGATCGATGAAGTTGATGCCGGTCGCGATGATCGCCAGATGCTTCTGGTTCGGATTGTGCTCCTCGATCCGGCGCAGGGTCTCGCGCACGTGGTTGACCGCGCCGAAGAAGAGCGATCCATCGATGCGGACGATCTTGAGCTGCGGGCATTCGGGCAGCGCCGGGTCGGTGTTGAACTTGCGCCTGGGCAACCGGGGGTCGGGGACCCGCGCATAGATGCGCGGGCGCGAGGTGCGGTTCAGATAGATCACCAGGGAGAGGATTACACCCAGGAAGATGGCGAACTCGAGCTCCAGGAACAGAGCGGCGAAGAAGGTGGTGGCCATGATCGCCGCCTCGGAGCGGCTGGTCTTCAGAACCTTCTTGATATGGTGAAAATCGATTACGCCCCAGGCGACCAGGAACAAGATCCCGGCCATCGCGGCGTTGGGCAGGTAGGAGGCGAACGGCGCGATGGGGATGATGATCGCCATCAGCAGAAGGCCTGCGAATACCGCGGCCAGCGGCGTCTTGGCGCCGGCCTCGTAGTTCACGCCGCTGCGATTG
>JABAHQ010001289.1_pt1 | contig 26813 bp, 20 predicted proteins | sample 7062091 | NCBI WGS metagenome assembly JABAHQ01 (sample SAMN14534359, study PRJNA622989) | marine sediment metagenome | biome: marine biome [ENVO:00000428]; feature: marine pelagic biome [ENVO:01000023]; material: deep marine sediment [ENVO:00002113] | place: India: Gulf of Kutch | collected...
GTGCATGCCGGAGCCGTTGTCGCCGAACAGGGGTTTGGGCATGAAGGTGGCGGTTTTGTTGTATTTCTTGGCCACGTTCTTGACGATGTACTTGTACCACATCAGGTTGTCGGCACACTTGACCAACGCGGCGAAGCGCATGTCGATTTCGCACTGGCCGCCGGTGGCCACTTCATGATGGTGACACTCCATGGGAATTCCGACCTTCTCCATGATCAGCATCATTTCCGAGCGGATGTCCTGCAGGCTGTCGCTCGGGGAAACCGGAAAGTATCCTTCCTTGTGCCGGGGCTTGTAACCCAGGTTGGGACTCTCATTCCGTCCGGTGTTCCAGTTCCCTTCGACGGAATCGACGGAATAAAAGGAATTGTGGTGGTTCAGTTCGTAGCGCACGTCGTCGAAGACGAAGAACTCGGCTTCCGGGCCGAAGAACGCGGTGTCGCCGATGCCGGTGGATTTCAGGTAGGCTTCGGCTTTCTTGGCGATGTTCCGGGGATCGCGGGTGTACTGTTCCTTGGTGATGGGATCGACGATGCTGCAGATCATGCTGAGCGTGGGGATCCGCATGAAGGGATCCATCACCACCGTTTCCGGATCGGGGATGACCAGCATGTCGCTGGCGTTGATGGCCTGCCAACCGCGGATGCTGGAGCCGTCGAACCCCAGCCCTTCCTCGAACAAGTGTTCCTCGAGCTCGCTGATGGGAACCGAAAAGTGCTGCCAGGTGCCCAACAGGTCCATAAACTTCAAATCGACCAATTGGGCATCATTTTTCTTTGCAAATTCCAAGACCTCTCTGGGGCTCATCGAATTGTCCTCCAAAAAATGATGTTAAAAAGACCTACAGGAAACGTGCAAAACGAAGAATCCCCCTGCCGGCGCGATTTCGATCGACCGGGGAATCCGTTGTCTTGTTCCAGTTGGGAGGGAGGTTCAGGTTCCGGAGAGGGCGAGCCGCCTCTAACTAGATGGCGTCATCCCCGCGTTCCCCGGTCCGGATCCGGATCGTGTCCTTGAGATCGGTCACGAAAATTTTTCCATCGCCGATCCGGCCTGTTTGGGCGCTTTTCATGATCGTATTGATCACGTCCTCGACCAATCCGTCATTCACGATGATCTCCAGCTTGATCTTGGGGAGAAAATCCACCACGTACTCCGCACCCCGGTACAACTCGGTGTGCCCCTTCTGCCTGCCGAACCCTTTCACCTCGCTGACCGTAATTCCCTTCACTCCGATTTCGTTCAACTTGTCTTTCACTTCGTCCAGCTTGAAGGGTTTGATGATCGCTTCCACTTTTTTCATGATTTTTGGCCTTTCATTATCTTCCCGTTGGTTCGATCAACCGATCAGGGGTTAACGGCTCGGGTTCGGTCCCTAAAGGGTTCGACAGAAATCTGGAAAGCGGCGAACGACCCCCTTCCTTCCTTTTAACCTGGATCCGATCGCAAACCGATTCCCTTCCCTGAGCCCGGAAACCGGACGATGTCCAAGGAGACCCGTTTCCTTTTATCGGCTTTATATTTCAATATCCATGCCAATAAAGGGGGGCGGCCGACCCGGAACACGGCTTGCCTAACTGATTCTTTTTCAAAGGTTTTTTTTGAGGCCCACCAAATTTACCACAAGGCCCCGGGAAATTCAAACGGAATAAATGCCCGGTTTTTAGACAAACAACCGGAAAAATGACAATTAATTAGGCGTTTTTCACCCGGCCCGGCCCGCAATCCCGGGTCAACCGGTTGAGCGCCAATTCCAACTCCTGTTGTTTTTCCCGCAGGGTGGCCTCGTCGACCCCCGGGGGCACTTGAATCGGCTCGCCAAAATTGAGGCCGCAGCGGCTGAAGGGAAGGGGCAGGACAAACCGGTCCCAACTGTTCAGCACGTAGCGCGGATGGGCGTCGAACGTCATGGGGATGACCGGCGCCGCCGTCCGGGAGGCGATTTGAAGCGAACCCGCCTGGGCCCGGCACCGGGGACCCCGCGACCCGTCGGCGATGAGGATGATGCGTTCGCCCCGCCGCAGCACTTTGATCAAGGCCCGCGCCGAAGGCACCGCGCGTTTGAAGGTCGACCCGCGAATGACGGAATACCCCATCAACCGGGCCAAACGGGCGAGGAAATCCCCGTCGCCGCTGGGGCTGATCAACAGATGAAAATCGGGGTGGCGCCGAAGATGATAGAACAGATAAAAAATGCGCCCGTGCCACAAGGTCAAGATGTAGGGCCCCGACCGGTTGAGCGTGTTTCGCTCGTTCTCCGGGGCTCGGTGCTCCACCCGAATCGTCCAGCACCAAAGGTACAAAAGAAGGAAGACCGGGTACGGCAGCACATAATTAAAGAGAAATTTTTTCATCGCCAAGACGCTGATTCATGAATCGGCCGATGCTTTGAGCCACCCGCGGGATGACGCCGGGTTGACCGAGGGCGTCCCGGACCTGAAACAACCGGTCCCGCAAGGCCCGGCCCCGCTCGGGATGCTGGAGCACGGCGAGCGCTTCCCGGGCGATGTTTTCTTCGTTGGCCCGGCCCTGGATGAGTTCGGGGGCCACTTGTTCCCCCGCCACAATATTGATCAGCCCGATCCACGGGGTGTCCACAATCCACCGGGCGAGGAGATAGGTCAGCGCGTTCAGCCGGTACACGATCACCATGGGCACGCCCAGGATCCCCGCTTCCAGCGTCGCCGACCCGGAAGCGATGATCACGAAATCGCAGGCCTGCAGGACATCGTAGGTGCGGCCCGATACGAGGCGGACGTCGAGGGGGTTGTCCCCCAGTTTTCGGCGGATGAAATCGGGATCCAGGGTATCGGCCACGGGCAGCACGAACCGGCAGGCGGGCAACTCCTTCCGGATCCGCCGGGCGGCGCCGATCATGACGTCGAAAAGGTAATGGACTTCGTTTTTCCGGCTGCCCGGCATAAGCCCGACCACCGGCCCCCCGGACTCGAGCCCGAATTCGCGGCGGGCTTCGTCCCGCGTCAGGGAAGCGCGCACCGAGTCGGCAAACGGATGGCCCAAAAATTCTGCGTTCACGCCTTCTTCGAGGTACAGCTCTTTTTCGAAAGGCAGCACCACGAACATCTTGTTCACGGTGCGGCGGATCTGCTTGACGCGGCCGCGCCTCCACGCCCAGACCTGCGGACTGATGAAATAAAAAACGGGCACGCCTGCGCGGCGGCATCGCCGGGCCAGACGCAGGTTCAAGGTGGGGTAATCGATCAAGATGGCGGCGGCGAACGTACCGCCCGCGATTTCCCGGCACAGCCGCCGGTACACTTTCAGGTAGTGGGGCATTTCCTCCAGGATTTCGATGAGCCCCACCGCGCCCATGCGGTCGATATCGAAGAACGTGTCGACCCCGGCAGCGCGCATCTTTTTTCCCCCCACACCCCAAAACCGGTACCGGGGATCGAGTTCCTTCAACGCGTGCACCAAGTTGCCGCCGTGGAGATCGCCGGAGGCCTCCCCGGCCACGATCAAGAAACGCACGGGGGGTTCATCCTTTCGCATGGGAGGGTTCCGCCGGCCGGGATCCCGCGGCGGATGGCCTGAGGGGTTTCACACACACGCCACCACCAGGCCGCCCCGATCGGCGCATTCGACGAGGCGCTCCCGGTCCACCACCATCACCCGTCCCGCCTCCACCGCCAGAACGGCGGCTTTCCCCTCGATCAGGCCCTGCACCGTTTGGGGGCCCACGCCGGGGCTGTCGTACCGGTAATCCTGATACGTTCGGCTGACCTTGACGGCGACGCAGGCCTCGGCCAGGGCGCACCCCCGCTCGATGGCCGCATCGGTGCCTTCGAGGGCTTCCACCGCCACGGCCGTTTTGTTCTTCACAAGGACGGTCTGGCCGATTTCCAGGTCGGCCACCTTTTTCGCCAAGGGCAGGCCGAATTCGATGTCCTGCCAGGCTTCCTTGGACGGGCGCCGGCGGGTCAGCACCCCCTTGGGGGGAAACAACTCGGGCATCAGGCGGCGCTGATCCAACAGGCGAAACCCTTCCTTCTCCAATTCGCGGATCACCCCGACCATGAGCGTCTTGTCTTCATTGTTTCTCATTTGATTGAGGAATTTCAGCGAACGCAAATCGAACAGTTGCGGCCGGAAGATCACGCTTTTATCCACCTTGCCCAGAATGAGGAGGTCCTGGACGTTTTCCGATTTCAGGGTGCTGAAAATTTTGCTGGTGCGGCCCACCCCGATGCAATAGTTCTTTTCCACGTAAGGTTCCAGTCGGGTCCCGATTTCCTCGGTGAACCCGACGGACACCAGCCGCATCCCGGTCTCGGCGGCTTTGCGGGCGAAGTAGAGCGGAATGTCCCCCGCGCCGGCCAGAAGCCCTATGCGTTGGTCGGTCGGCGGAGTCATGACTTCGGGCCGCGGCGTTGCCGGGTGAACTGGTTCAAAATGTCGAGCGCGATTTCCAGGGAATATAACTCGTTATCCACCGCCACTTTGCGGGGGCTTCCGTTGGTGGCGCAGTCGATGAAATGTTGCACCTCCAGCTTCAGCGGGTTGTCCTTGTGGACGAAGATCCGTTCCACCAGAGATTCCTGCTTGTACCGCAGGGTTCCCTTTTGCAGTTGGTGTTCGGAGGAGGATTGGCGGTGAACGTAAATCTCCTGGTCGGTGTAATCCAGAAGCACGTAAGAATCTTTCTGGGTGACGGACAGTTTGCGTTCCTTGTTTTGCGAGGCGCGGCTGGCGACCAGGCTGGCCATGCAATGGTTTTCGAATTCCAACTGGGCGCTGACGAGGTCGTCTTTGTTGGAAAACACCGACGCCCCCATCACCTGCGTCCGCACCACTTTGGAGCGGATCAAATTCAAAACGATGTCGATATCATGGATCATGATATCGAGCACCACCCCGTCGTCCCGGATGCGCTCGGGAAAGGGGCTCGTGCGCCGGCATTCCACGAAGATGGGTTCATGGACGATCTTGGTCAGCTCCTGCACGGCGCCGTTGAACCGTTCCACGTGGCCGATGTGAAGCGTCAATTTGTTTTTCTCCGCCAGGTCGAAAAGGTCCCGGGCCTGGTCCAGGTCGTTGGCGCAGGGCTTTTCCAGAAGCACGTGGACGCCCTGGTTGAGGAAGTCCCGGGCCACCGGGTAATGCACCGAGGTGGGAACGGCCACGATGACCAGGTCCACCTTACCGAACAGTTTCCGGTAATCGGGGAACGCCGGGGTCCCGAAGCGGCGCCCGACCGTGGACGCGCGGGCTTCATCGATATCGACCACCCCGGCCAGCGAGACGTCCGGCAATTCCGAGAGCACTCCGACATGGTATTCCCCCATCTTGCCGACTCCCACCACTCCAACTTTTATTTTTCCCATCACTTGGTAATTCCTCGCGAAGAGTTCTTGATGAAATCGATAAGATATCGGATTTCGTCGGACATTTCAATTTCGGCCTCGATGCGCTGAACCGCCTGGGAGGTGTTCAAATCGTTCGACCGGAGAAGCTTGAACGCCTGTTTCAGGGCGGTCCGGACTTCGGGCTTGAAATGGTTTCTCCGGAGGCCCACCGAATTGAGGCTGACCAACCGGGCGGGGGTGCCCTCCACCATGGAAAACGGCAGCACGTCCTGGTTCAGGCCCGAGTTTCCCCCCACCATGGCTAATTTGCCGATCCGGACAAACTGGTGAACTCCCACCATGCCCGAGAGGAACGCCCGGTCTTCCACCACCACGTGTCCCGAAAGGCCGGTTCCGTTGACGACGATAACGTGGTCTCCCAGGAGGCAGTCGTGCGCGACGTGGGCGTAGGCCATGAGCATGCACCCGCGTCCGATCACCGTGGCGGATCCTTCCTGGCCCCCGCGGTGAACGGTGACGAATTCACGGATCACCGTTCCGTCGCCGATGTCCACAAAAGACGGGGCGTCCTGGAACCCCACGATTTGCGGCTCGCCGCCAATGGAAGCGCAGTGGAAGACCCGGCAGTTTTGACCGATCCGGGTTCCCGACTCGATGCGCACGTGAGAGCCGATCCGGGTGCCGGCCCCGATGCGCACGTTGGCGCCGATGAGGGTGTAGGCATCGACGGAAACATCTTCTCCCAGCTCGGCGCTGGGATGAATCTGGGTGTCTTTATGAATCGTCACCGTTAAGAATCCTGCGGGGCATGAGTCATGGGCTGGAGGTCGGACTGCCGGGGCTCGGACCGGAGCGGGCGGAATCCGGGTTTCAGGTCGGCTCGGTCGGGGTTTCCGCTTTCCCGAGCATGGCCTGCAAAATGCACTCGGCCGCCAGCTGATCCCCGACAAAAGCCTGCGCCTGAAAACGGAAAAACGTGCCGCGCTGCCTCAGCTTTTGGAGCTCCATCCGGAGCTGATCCCCGGGGACCACCGGCCGGCGGAATTTGGCCTCATCGATTCCGGTGAAAAACACCGACCCGTGCCCTTCTTTCTTCAAAATTTTCAACGCCAGGATGCAAGCCACCTGGGCCATCGCCTCGATGACCAGCACTCCGGGCATGACCGGGTACTCGGGGAAATGCCCCTGAAAGAAGGGCTCGTTGCTGGTTACGTTTTTGATGCCGACGATCCGATTCTCCAGGTCGCATTCCAGGATCCGGTCCACGAGGAGAAAGGGATACCGGTGCGGGATGATTTGCTTGATCTGGTTGATGTCCATCATGGTCTAAGAGGCACGAATGGGACGGGATCCCCGTTCTCCCGGACGGAGGGCGGGCGGTACCGGGCGCGCGATTATTTGTGGATCCGGTCGTATTGTTTAATGGCCAGGTTAGTCAAATCGTGGCCGCTGTCGTGGTACAGAACCACCTTCTCTTCCACGATCATCGTGAAGTTTTTCTCTTTACCGATTTGGCGGATCACCTCGATCATCTGCTTGAGGACTCTTTCCGTCAATTCTTTTTCTTTGCGTGCGAACTCCGCGTTTTTGTCCTGAACGTACCGTTCAAAATCCACTTTTTCCTGGCGGAACTTTTCTTCTCTTTGCTTCTTTTTCTTCGGGTCGAGGACAAAGCTCTGCTTGTTCAAATCTTCCAGCATTTTTTTGATCCGCAATTCCTTCGCCGCGATGATGTTCTTTTGTTGTTTGTAGTCGTTTTTGAAAGCGGCAAAAAGACGTTTGAACTCCTTGGTGCTGGAAATGGCTTTCTGCAAATTCACGAAACCGATCCGCTCCCCCGCTGCCCAGGACGATCCGGGTTGGAGTCCCAGCAATAGAACGATGAAAACCAAAACCATTCCGACCCGTTCGACCAGCCGGACGCAATTTGCCTTCTTAACCATGATGCCTCTCTTGAGATGAAGATTTAAAATGCGCTTCCTGCGGTGAAATGAAATTCCGCTTCGCTTTCGCCGGGAGCCTGGTCCAGCTTGATGCCGTAGGCGAAGCCAATCGGACCAAAGGGGCTGAGGAACCGTGCCCCAATCCCCACGCTGTCGCGCATATCCTCAAGGTTGATCGTTTTCGCCGTGGTACTGAGATCCTGGCCGGGTCCAAAGACGTTCCCCCGGTCATAAAAAACGAAAGCTCGCAGCGACGTGGTGAGGGGGTATTGAAGTTCTACGTTGAAAAGGAGGGACTGGGTTCCTCCAATAGGGTCGCCGATACTGTTTTGGGGCCCGATATCCCGAATCGTATACCCCCGCAAACTGTTGGCCCCCCCCATGAAGTACCGTTCAAAAATGGGTAGATCATCCCCACCGTAACCATCCGCGTAGTTGACTTCTCCGTGCATGGCCAGCACCAGCTTTTCGATCAGCGGGTGGTAATAGGTGATTTCGTATCCCGACCGCAGGAAGTTGGTCCCGCCCAAAGGGCCTCCGGCAATTTCCAATCGTACCACATGCCGCCATCCCGTGGAAGGGTTTAAAAAATCGTCCCGGGTGTCGCGGATGAACGAGGGTGTGATGCGACTGGTGATCCGCCGTTCGTTTTTCAGAAACTCCGTCACCTCCGAGGGATCGACGTCCGAAATTTTAACATCCTCGAATCGGTAGGCGATTCCGGCCCAGTCGAACTCCGTCAGGTTTTTCCCAAACCGCAGAGCCCCCCCCCGGTTCCGCGAGGAAAAACTGAAAAAATCCGTGTCCCGGTTGAACAGGTCCACCCCGAAGAGGATTTCGGTGTCGAAGATGCGGGGATCGGTGAAGGAGAGGTTGAAATCGGACCGGATGGACGACAAACTGGCGGAAAAATTCAGCCGCTGGCCGCGTCCGAACAGGTTGTCCTGGGTGATGGAACCGGAAAAAATGAAATTTTCCACCGAGCTGAACCCCGCGCCCACGGACAAGGACCCCGTGGGCCGCTCGGTCACGGTGGTGACGACATCGATCAGCTCCGGCTTCTTGCCCCGCCGGGTGTCGATCTTGACGTCTTCAAAATACTGCAGGTTGTTGATCCGCTGCTTGCTGCGCTTCAGTTTCTGGCTGTCGAACAAATCCCCTTCCCGCAACCGGAATTCGCGGCGGATGATGTTGTCCCGGCTTTTCACGTTCCCCAGAATGGTGATCTCCCCCACATACACTTTCTTGCCCTTGTCGATCTCGATGGCGACGTTGACCCGCCGTTTCTCATCATCGATTTGGGTGAGGGGGTTCACATCGGCATAGGCGTACCCTTTCTGGGAATACAAGTCGCTGATGGCCAGGGCATCTTCCCGCAATCCGCTCATGTTGTAAAAATCGCCGGAGCGGGTGGTGATGATCTCGAAAATTTCCTCGTTCGAAACCGTGCCGTCGCCCTTGATCTCTACTTTGCCGACCTTGTAGCGCGGCCCTTCCTCCACCGGAATGGTGATATAAATTTCATTTTCCTTTTCATTCACCTGCGTCTTGGGCTCCAGCACCCGCACCCGGATGAATCCGTGGTCCTGGTAAAACCCCTCCACCCGGAACAGATCGAGCTTCAGAATGTCTTTTTGGTAAATCCCCGAATCGTCCAGCCAATGGAGCCAGGTTTGTTCCCGGGTTTCCATTTGGTCCCGCAGGTCATCGTCGGGAAACGTTTTGTTCCCCACGAACCGAATGGTCTCCACGTGCACCTTCTCCCCCTCGGAAATGCGGATGGTGACGTCGACGAGGTTGTTGGGGGTGGTTTCGGTAAAGATCTTCACGTCCGCGAAGAAGTATCCCTTCTCCTGGTACAGTTTTTTGATGTCTTCCTGGCTTTCCTTCACCAGGTGGTCGAGAAACGTGGCTCCGCGTTTGAGGCCGATGGCCTCCCGGATGGTATCGGTATCGATTTCCTTATTGCCGGTCAGGGTGATGTTGCCGATGGAGGGAATTTCTTCGACCCTGAAGATGAGGTCCACGCCTCCGGGGGAAGACCGGGTTTCCACGCGGATGTCCTTGAACTGACCCAGGCTGTAAATCTGCTCGATGTCCTTGCGGACCTGCATGCGGCGGAGGGGTTCGCCCACCTGGGTCTGGATGTAATACAAAATGGTGGATGCGTCGACTCGCTGGTTTCCCTCCACCTGAATGGAGGTGACGGTCTCTCCTTCCTGCGCGGCGGCGGGGGGAACCCCGAAGCAGGCAGTAGCGGCTATCAGAATCAATACCAAAAACCGGGAGATTTTCGCCATTCAGTTCGAACTATTTGTTATTGAGCGAATTATACAAAATTTAAGGGAGACCGGTTTTCAAGCCAAAAAAAAGTATTAGGTTTTCCGGGCGCAACTGTCCAGAGAACCTAATACTTTAAATTTTGATTCCGGAACCGCTTTAAATCGCGGATTGGGATTCGTTTAATTGGAACAGGCGTTCAAAGCCCCGGACTTTTCGTTGAACACGAGGTTGTCATCCTGCAAGCTGACCTCGATGAGCCCTCCGTTTTTGAAGCGGCCTTTCAACATTTCGTCCGACAACGGATCTTCCAGATACCTCTGAATGGCCCGTTTCAAAGGCCGGGCGCCGAAGTTCTTATCGTAGCCCTTCTCGGCCAGCCACCGTTTCGCCTCGTCCGTCATATCCAGCGTCAGCCCCTGCTGAATCAACTGCTCATTCAACAACTCGAGCTGGACGTCGAGGATCTTGATGATGTGATCCGGCGTCAACGACCGGAACACGATGATCTCGCTGATGCGGTTCAAGAATTCGGGATTGAAGGTCTTCTTCAAGTCCTGCTTGAGTTCTTTTTGCATCTTGTCGTAAGAGAGATCTTCGTCGGCCTTGTGAAATCCCAGCGAGGTGCCCTTGTCCAGCATCCGGGAACTGATGTTCGACGTCATGATGATGACCGTGTTCTTGAAATCGACCGTCCGGCCGTAGCTGTCCGTCAGCCGGCCATCGTCCATGATCTGGAGCAGGAGATGGAAGACATCCGGATTGGCTTTTTCGATCTCGTCGAACAGCACCACCGAATACGGTTTGCGGCGCACTTTTTCGGTCAACTGTCCGCCCTCTTCGTAACCGACGTAGCCGGGCGGCGCCCCGGTCAACCGGGACACGTTGAATTTTTCCATGTATTCCGACATGTCGAGGCGGATCAAGGCATCGCGTTGGCCGAAGAGGAATTCGGCCAGCACCCCCGCCAGCTCCGTCTTCCCGACCCCCGTGGGTCCCAGGAACAGGAACGTCCCGATGGGCCGGCGCAGGTCTTTGAGACCCGAGCGCGACCGGCGAATGGCCTTGGTGATGACCTGGATGGCCTCGGTCTGTCCGACCACCTTGGAGCCCAACTCGTTCTCCATGTTCAGCAGGCGGGTGCTTTCCTTCTCCTCGATGCGGGAGAGCGGAATGCCGGTCATGCTCGACACCACCGCGGCGATATCTTCTTCGGTGATGGAGGGTTCCCCCTGGTCATGCTCGGCTTCCCAGCGCCGTTTTTCCGCCTCGAACTTGGCCCGGAACTCTTCTTCCTTGTCGCGCAGCTCGACGGCCTTTTCAAACTCCTGATTCTCGATGCAGATTTTCTTCTCGCGGATGATCGAATCGATCTCCCGCTGAATCTTCCGCATGTCAGGCGACAGGGTCATCTTTCGCAACCGCACCCGCGACCCGGCTTCGTCGATGACATCGATCGCCTTATCCGGCAGGAAGCGGTCGCTGATGTAGCGGTCCGAGTACCGCACCGCGGTGAGAATGGCATCGTCGGTGATCTTGGCCTTGTGATGCATCTCGTACGGCACCTTGAGACCCTTGATGATTTCAATCGTTTCTTCGACGCTGGGCGGGTTGACCATGATCGGCTGGAACCGCCGCTCCAGGGCGCCGTTCTTTTCGATGTATTTGCGGTACTCTTCCAGGGTGGTCGCGCCGATGCACTGGATCTCCCCGCGGGACAGCGCCGGCTTCAGCATGTTGGACGCGTCCATGGCGCCTTCCGCCGCGCCGGCGCCGACCAGCGTGTGCAATTCGTCGATGAACAGAATGACGCTTTCATTCTGCGTGATCTCTTTCATGATGCCTTTGAGCCGCGCTTCGAATTGACCGCGGTATTTCGTCCCGGCGATCAGCGATCCCAGATCGAGAGACACCACGCGCTTTTCGAACAGGCTGTCGGGAACCTCGCGTTCGATGATCAACTGCGCCAGTCCTTCGACGATGGCGGTTTTACCCACACCCGGTTCGCCGATCAATACCGGATTGTTCTTCGTCCGGCGGCTGAGAATCTGGATCACCCGCTCGATCTCCTTGCTGCGGCCGATGATCGGGTCCAGCTTGCCGGCCAGAGCCATCGCCGTCAGATCGCGGCTGAACTCGTCGAGGGTCGGCGTTTTGCCGGTTTCACGGTTCGACTCGGTGGGCTCTTTGAACATGTCCACCAGCTTCTCTTTGACGTCGTCAAAGTAAGTTCCGAAACTGTTCAACACCCGGCAGGCCACCCCTTCTTTTTCCTTCAGTAATCCCAGCAGGAGATGCTCGGTGCCGATGTAATTGTGGTTCAGAGAACGCGCCTCTTCCACTGCAAACTCGAGAACTTTCTTGGCCCGTGAGGTAAACGGAATATCCCCGATGACCAGCGAGTTTGAACTGCGGGGCAGATTCTTTTCCAACTCGGACTTGATCTGGCTCAAATCCACGCCGGACTTCTGAAGCAATGCGATGGCGATCCCGCCTCCGTCTTTGATCACACCCTGAAGGATGTGTTCGGTGCCTAAATATTCGTGCCGGTACAACTCCGCTTCTTCCCGCGCCAGAATGATGACTCGTCTCGCTCTCTCTGTGAATCGTTTAAACATGTCGTCTGTTTTCCGAAATGAAGGGTGGTTGGAATGGGTGTGTTTCCCTCATACTAAGATGATTTTGGCCGATAAAAGACGCAAAAAAAAAATCCAAGTCCTGCTGGTTCTTCTTTATTAACTCATTCTATCAGAGCGGGGTTTTATTACAAGTTTAAAGTGGGCTCCTGATTTACATAAAAAGACCATGTTTTTCAAATTGTTATCCCATTTTTTTTCGACGCCGGCCGGCCCGCATCCGCCCGCGGGGTTTTTATCAACTTATTGAATAATGGAAAATTACTACCTTCCGCCGCGGCCCGGTTGGAAAACCCGGGGATCCCCGCCGGAAACCCGTAAATCCTTTAAAAATAAGAGGCTTCCGGATGAAAACAGACCACCGCGGCGGTCGTGCTGGGCGGGTCGAATTCGTTGGCCTCGGTGAGACGGATTCCCAAATCCTCCGTGTTCAATATCTCGCAAATGACCCGGTTGTTCGCCAGGTCCTCGAGGGCGGGGTATCCCGGGCTGTACCTTTGGCCTAATTGATCCTTCTTCCGTCCCGTCCGCTGGCCCATTAACCCGTGAATATATTCAGCAAAATCCTCTGCCACCCGGTCGCCCAATCCCTGCAGGTACAACGCCGACTCGGAGTCATGTTCGTTTTTAAAGCGGGCGATTTCCTCCTCCATCCGGCTGCCCGCGGTGGTGATCTGCAAACCCACGACATCCATAATGCCCGAGGATTTGGGATGAAAATATTGCGCGACGGAAAACACGTCCTTCGTCCCGTTTTTGCTCTTGCCGATCACCGGGTTCCAGCGGATCCGGCCCAGCTCCTTCTCGAGGTCCGAGGGATCGTAGATGAGCAAATCATCCCCCTCCGACTGCGCCGGCAAAACGGCAAACCGCGCCCGCGGGGTGATCCACCGCTCCGTATCCGCCTTCTTCAGCCACTCGTCGCGCAACGCTTTCAACTGTTCGTTGGTGACGCCCTTCTTCTTCCACGAGGACTGCTTGCCGAATTTCCAGTTGAGCGAGAACAGGCTCTTGGAATCGATGACGTTCGCCAGCTTCTCGAGTTTGAATTCCACTTTGTGAACCCCAAAACCGTTGTGCATCACTTCATGCTTCTTGAAGCTCACCTTGCGGCGGTCGAGGGTGGCCAGCAGTTGATCTTTTTGCTCCTCCATCCCCTTGGCGCGCTGGTAACTGCGCATCAGCTTGTCCCGGTTGGACTCCAGCAATTCCGGCGCGCGCTCCCGGTCGACCAGCGCGTTCATGGTGTTGACGCCGTCCATGCCGCTCTGGCAGTAGAACACGTTGGCTAAAATCTCCTCAAGGTTGTCCTGACCGAACATGGCCACGTACCCGGCATGCCGGTCGTTGACCGGCGCTCCGCCGATGAGGATCGGGATATTGAGGGACTCTTCCTTCAGCATGCGCGCGACGGTGATCATGTGGTTGGACGTCTGCACCAACAGGGCGCTCAGGCCTATGGCATCGGCCTTTTCCGCCTGCGCGGTTTCCACAAACTTCTCCAGCGGCACCTGCACCCCGAGGTCCACCGTGCGGTACCCGTAATTCTCCAACAGAGTCTTGGCGAGATCCTTGCCGATGCTGTGCACATCCTGATAGACCGTGCCGATGACCACCACGCCTTTGTAATCGATGGCCGCGCCCGGCTCGACGCCGCTGGTGTGGCGCATCCACGCTTCCAGAAAACCCATGACGTTGCGCATGACATCGGCGCTCTTCAGCAGGTGCGGCAGGCTGACCTCGCCGCGTCCGAAGCCGTCGCCCAGCTCCTTCATGGTCTTCATCAGATAATCGCTGATAAAAGTCAGGGGTTCGTGCCGGTCGATCACTTCCGCGGCCTGCAGGACGATTTTGTCCTTATAGTCGTAACTCCAGCCTTCCTTTTCCAGCGTGCCGGCGGACTTCTCCTTGGCGCCGTCCATGATCTTCATGCAAATGCTGTCTTCCAGCGACAGGTCGGCGTAGTCGTGCTTTTTGGCGACCGCGCCGGTTTTCTTTTTGACCGCCACTTCCTCCAGCCGGTCGAACGCCTCCATGTCGTGCTGCAGGATGATCCGCCGCGCCAGATCCACATCCTCCGGCGGCAGGCTTTCCACCGGCACGTAATGGTTGGGATTGAGAATGGCGCAGTCCAGTCCCCGCTGCCGCGCCTCGTCGAGGAACACGCTGGTCAGCACCTTGCGCATGTACGGTTTCTGGCCGAGGCCCGCCGTCAGGTTGCCGACGCCGATACTCGTCTTCAAATCCGGGTGAATCGCCTTGATGCGCGGCAGGCTGTTCAGCGATTCCAGGCAGAAGTTCATGCCTTCCTCGGATTCACTGCCGATGGGATAAGCGTTGATGTCGACCAGTATCTGGTCCGGCGTTACTCCATACTTCTCCTGCGCCTGCTTCACAATCTCCGAGGCCAGCCCGAATTTTTCATCGGCGGTGATGGCCGGTCCTTCCGGCCCGTTGACCAGCGCAATGTACACGGGGCAATGTTCCCGGCTCATCTTCAACACCGCATCGAGTTTGCTGACGCCCGGCTCGTATTCCTCCAGGCTGATGGAGTTGACGATCGGCCGGCCGGGATAGGTCTTCAACCCCACTTCCAGCGCCTCGACGGAAAACGAGTCGATGCACATCGTGGCTTTAAAGTCGCTGGTCACCCCGTGAATGACTTCCGGCAGAACCTTTTCGGTTTCGACAATATTGCTGTCCAGGCACACGTCGATGATCTCCATCCCCAGATCATCCACCTGGGAATGCGCCACCTCTTCCAGCACCTCCATCTGCAGGCCGCCGTCGGATTCCACGGCGTCGCGCACCTTCTTGCTGCCGCGCACGTTGAGCATTTCGCCGATGCGAACCAGCCCCTCGGCGCTGTCCAGCGCCGCCACTTCCTGCGGTCCGGAGATGTAGACGTGCGGATCGGTCTTACGCGCGAAGGGTTTCGCATCTTTGAATTTTTCACGCAGAACCCGGATATGGTCCGGGCGCGTGCCGCAACAGCCGCCGACGAGGGCCACCCCGTACTCCTTCACGAACGGTTCCATGATCTCACCCATCGCCTCGGGTTCCAGCTTGTAACAGGTCTGGCCGTCTTCCGACACCGGCTGGCCGGCGTTGGGCACGATGGAAATGGGGTGCCTGCAGAAATGGCTGAGGTGCTTGACCGTGGTCTCCATCTCCGCCGGGCCGACGTTGCAGTTGATGCCGAACACGCTGATCCCCATGCCCGCCACCGCGGTGTAGGCGGCATGGATGTCGGTATTGAAAATCTGCATCCTGGAAAAACCGTCGACCGTCACCTGCGCGATGATCGGCAGGCGCTTGCCCTTCCTCTCGAACGCACGCTGGGCGCCGATGATCGACGCCTTGAGTTCCAGGATGTCCTGCTGGGTTTCGAACAACAGCACGTCCGCGCCGCCGTCGATCAGGCCTTCCACCTGCACGCGGTTGTTGTCGACCACCACGTCGAACGTGGTTTTCTGCAGATTCGCCTGGGTGCTGGACAGCACGTAGTTCGACGGGCCGATGGAACCGGCGACAAACAGCGGCCGTCCGTCGTACTCCGGCATATCCTGGTAATGCACGATCGCCCTCTTCGCCAGGCGGCAGGCTTCGACGTTCAGGTGATGGGCGATGGTTTCCAGATGCCCGTCTTTCAGCGACACCCCTTCCGGAAGGCCGGCCATTTCCGAGGTGTCGATCTGCTGCCAGTCGAATTCCTTGAGACGCAGTGGCGACGCGCCGAAGGTGTTGGTCTCGATCAAATTCGCGCCCGCCTTCAGGTACTGGAGATGGATGTTCTCCAGATCCTCCGGCCGTGCGAAGGTCAGCAGGTCGGTCAGCATGCGGAACAGCGACCCGCCGAAGGTGGCGTCGGTCACGTCCAGCGATTGCACCATGGTGCCCATGGCGCCGTCCAGAATCAGTATTTTCTCTTGTATTGCCTGTTCAAAATCCATTCAACTCCCATTCGGGTCTGCGGCCGCTTCGGGGCGCATGACCCTTTTGCTTTAAGTTTCAATTAGTTACAGTTTTGGATGTGCCGGGTGGGAATTTTATTCTCCTGCCGGAGCTCTATTATATAAAATAAGCGGACATAATGCATCTCGACGCATTCCAGAAATAACATGAAACGGGAAGGATCCACTATGAACCGCATGCCAAACCCCGAAACCCCATACCGTAATCGTTGGTTCAAAACCACGCACATTCTACATGGTTTTATGATCTGGATGCTGTTTATGAACCCGGGGTGCGGCTGGGCCGGGAATCCCGGCGACCTGAAACTGAATGTTCCCGATGACATTCAGCTTACCGTATTCGCTCCCCGGGTTCGAGGCGCCCGGCATATGGCGTTTGACGATCAGGGGATCCTGTTTCTGAGCCAGAGGCGGCAGGGCAGCGTGGTGGCCCTTCCCGATCTCAACCGGGACGGCAAAGCCGACAGCGCCACTGTTATATATGAAGAGGGTGAGGAACCCCACGGCCTGGCGTTCGTGCAGCTCGACTCGGGATATTATCTGTATGTCGCCGAGGAACACCGGGTGTTTCGCCTCAAGCGCACCGGCAAACCCTTCACCTACGGCAAACCGGAAGTGATCGTACCGGACATCCCCACCGGCGGCCACTCCACGCGCACCATCAAAATCAAGGACGGCCGGCTGTATTTATCGACCGGCTCGTCCTGCAACGTGTGCATTGAGGACAATCCCCTGCGCGCCGCCATCTGGCGTTACGACCTCGACGGCAAAAACGGCAAGCTGTTCGCCGCGGGTCTGCGCAACTCGGTGGGCATCGAGTTCTCGCCGTACTCGGGAGAGTTGTGGGGCGTCAACAACGGCCGCGACTGGCTGGGCGACGACCATCCGCGCGAAGAACTCAACATCATCCGGGAGGGCAATCACTACGGCTGGCCGTACTGTTACGAGAACCGCACGCCGGACCCGGATTACGGCGATCAATTCGACTGCGCCAAATCCGCACCGCCGGCGCATACCTTCACCGCGCACATGGCGCCGCTCGGCCTCGAGTTTTATCAGCAGGGCAACCTGCCGGCGAAATACAACCACAGCCTGTTCATCGCGTTCCACGGTTCATGGAACCGGAGCGTGCCCGCCGGGTATAAAGTGGTGCGCGTGGTGCTGAACGACAAGGGTGAAATCCGGAAGCATGAGGATTTCATCACCGGCTGGCTGATGCCCGACGGCTCAAAATCCGGCCGCCCGGTCGACGTGCAACTCTCCCCCGACGGCGACCTGTACCTGTCCGACGACTTCCGCGGCGTGGTCTACAAAATCACCGGAAAGTGAATCGTTACCTTACTTTGCCGTCTTCGGAATTGATGGGGAAGGATATTGAATTCAGTAGGTTGAGGGTTCCTATCCAGCTAGAAAGCCCTTTGTTTTCATGTAACTATTGACTTATCCTAAAGATGAGTCATATTATAGGTAGCTCANNGATTATCTGGGCGTGGTCTACAAAATCACTGGGAAATAGTTTTTACTTTATTTTTTCGCCCTCTTTACCGAAGAGAAAGGATATTGAATTCAATAGGTTGGAGGTTCTAATCTAGGCCGAAAACCCTTTGTTTTCAAGTAATTATTGACTTCTCCTGCAGATGAGTCATATTATAGGTAGCTCATCTACCATGTGTGGAAGGAGTAACGAGGCCGTTCCTTCGGGGGCGGCTTCAGCCTTTTTGGGCTTGATCTTTCAAACAAGCTTCGTATTCTTTTTGTAATTTACGTTTCCTGTGAGGTTGTTCCACAAGGTAAGCCGTCCATGGCAGAAGATAGTTACCTCGATCTGCCAAAATCACCAGATAATTTTCTTTTTCATACCATAAGCAAATCCGCTTCTCGGAATTTCGTTGGTTCCACCAGATCTTGACCTCGTCACCACCAACACCCTCTATAATTGGCTTTATCCAGCGAATTCGTTCGCAACGCCGCAAATCCGGGGTACGGTCATCCTCTATACCTCCCTCTTGAATCATATGCCAAAAAGTTGCTTCCTTATTCAGACTAAGTGGATGCCTTTTTAATCCAAGCCGTCGGCCCTGGAAAACTGGCTTATAATTCACAAAATCCTGCTTAAAAAAATCATAGATAGCATCCAAATAAGCCTGCCAATCACCTTCAAAATCGTCAAGAAGAACTAAAGGTGGTAACCAGTCACGCGGATTATTCATGTTCAGTGCTCCGCTGCAAGCCAACGGAAAAGGTTAACCTTTTCTTCCCTAAGAAGGGTGGTCCGGGTTAAATCGTAACCTGAGCGCTTTTGAATTCTGGTAATTAATGCCTCCTTTGCGCTATTTCCGAACTTTTCGCGGTTGATGTAGGAAATTGCTCCCATCAGCAAGTCGGCTAATTGTAATTGTTCAACTTCATGAGAATGAACTAGCTGTAAACGCTCAATCACATTCCTGGAGAAATCGTACATGTTGTTGCAAAGCACATTGTGAAGCTTAGCCGCTTTTTCAGCTCCGCGGGTATCCTTGATATCCAGGTAAATTCGATATTTTGAGTCCGGCCGAAAAATAACTTTCAACATATCGAAATACATTTTGTAATACCAAGTGTCATGATCCTGACCAGGAAATTTCTCATGTTGAAGTTTATTCTTATCAGGAATAATCAATGCTCGAAAGTGGAGGTCATCGTCGTCGAAGAAATAATTAACAAGAGCAAGATAGAGTTCTACCTTGGCAGGAGAAACTTTGGTCCATTTCACCTCGAAATTTGGTGATAAACCATGATCTATCTTAATCTCCCGCAGACGCACGGCTATTTCACGCGACTTATCCAGGGGACACCAAATGGCACCCAACACCATCGCTTTTTGCTGATCATTCTCAAGGTGACAGGACTCGTCACAGTAAATATTAAAAACTTGACTCATCAATGGTCCCTTTTTCTAAAAACCTTTTTAATCCTTATTAAAAAAATTATTTTACCAGTAATATTCCAAAAAATATGTTCACTATCTACCGATTTGGGCTTAGGTGTTATTTAAGGGTAATCTTTTGGGGGCTCCCTCCAACCCCATAAATCATTACTTTTAAATGAGTTGCTTATTTAATCGTTTACTTATTAATTTCCTTTTAAGGTATACAGCTTTGCCTAAAATAGGAATTGCTCTTTTTTTCAATATTTACGCTATATTCTTTTTATAGGTCGTAATTATCGGAATTTTTCGATATATCTCGGTCGATCATTACAAAAACGGCTCTACCTATCGAGCAATTACATACCTCACGGCTTATCTTCGTCGGCCTTGAGAGCCACCGCTCGCAGAAACTCGTTTTGTCCTTGACGAAATGGAGGCCTGCGACGCCATCGACATCGTCTACAAAATCAGCGGGAAATAATTACTATCGGTATTTCCCAGCCGCCACCCCCCCCTGCAAGGTCAACCTTTTGTTTTTATAGGACCCGGGCCTTCCAATTCAGATGGCGCTTCACCCGAAGCCTTCGGCATGGGGAAAAAATTCCAGGAAAATCCACCCCCTGCTGTTGACAAATCCATTCGGCAAACCAATATTTGGGATATCGCTTATCCAATATCACCAGCTTGCTATGGATACCCAGGGAGGGAGTCCGTCCCGCCTGCAAGTGGGTTCCCCGGTTCGCCCGGCGCTTTGCGCCACACGGTTAAAGGGGGAAATCGTGTATGAACCGGTTAGCCAGCCGACCCTCTCAAAATCGAAATTCATAATCATCCCCCCGGAGAAAGGAAAGGGCCATGCCTAAATCCTACGGAGGCAATAAAGGAGGTACCGCGGATCAAACTAAATCAGGTAAGGGTATTTCAAAAGCCAGGAAAACCGCCAGGGAAAGCGCCAGGGAAAGTATCAAAGAAATCCTGGACCACACTCCCGATTCCGACTCCAATTTCCCGGTGACCCAACTGGAAGCCATCGCCGACCGGTTGAATCAGGAATGGGTCGGATTGCAGGTTTTAGGCCGGGAGCTGACCCCGGAGGAACGGGAGCGCTCGGCGGATATCCAGAAGTCGCTGGTTTTGATCAGGGAGATTCTGGAGGTTTTCCAAACCCGGACCGTTCCCGAACCGGAGCCCGAGCCGGCTCCAACCCCCGCTCCAACCCCGGTTCCCGAACCCACCCCGCCCTCCCCGGTGCCAACCCGGGCTTTAGCCGACGGCCGTTACGAGGGCGGCAATTCCGAGATTTATATTGAATTGAGAATTGACGAACAGGTGTCCGGTGTGATCAGCGCGGATATTTTCAGGATCGGCATAACCGGCAGAAGTTACGTGGCCTCCATTCGCACGCTTCCGGGAAAACGGGTCCGCCGGGAAGAGGGTTCCTGGTTGATCGCCGGGGAGGATGAACAGGGCAATAAAACCACCGGCCGATTGGCTTTGAACGCGGCGGATACCAACAACCCGGCGGTCGAAGGAACGATTTTTCTGGAGTCCACTCTGCACAGCCTGCCGGTTCAGAATAATTTTATTTTCGTGGCCGAACGGGTCTCGGGCTACATGAGAACCCTGGGTCTGGAAATCGAAACGGAAGAAACCGTCGATCCCCTTTCCTCTTACGAGCATAACGGCGTGGACATGACGATGGAAAAAAGCCTGAACCAGGCCGGGTTTGAGTTGGTCCGCGTTGGCGAGTCCAGCCAGATACCGCAAAACCCGTTGGGATGGGGCACGGCCCAATTGCATGCCCTGATGCAGGATTTCGCGGAAGCCTCTCTGGAAAGGCGGCTCTGGGAACTGCATCTGCTGTGGTTGGCCAAATCCAGCCGGGAAGGGTTGCTGGGAGTGATGTTTGATTCCACCCAGCCTCTCCCCCGGCAGGGATCCGCCGTTTTTGCGGAGACCGTCCGGACCCACTGGGATGAGGATGTGAATCGCAAACTGATCCAGACCACGGCGCATGAACTGGGACATGCCTTGAACCTGGCGCACCGCTTCGAGCGCGTGGTGGGCCGGGCGGATTCGACCTCTTTTATGAATTATGACTGGCGGTACAAGGGGGGCGACCGGGTTCATGAATTCTGGTCCAATTTCGATTTCAGTTTTGACGCGGACGAGCTGGAATTTCTCCGCCATGCACCCCTGCCCAAACTCATTCCCGGGGGGGCCGGTTTTCACAGCGTCAATTACTGGGCGGACGGCAACGGCGGCTACTCCCCCTATCTGCCGGAGGTGCCCATTCCCGGCTACCGGCTGACCCTCAATCCGCCGGACCAGGGCACCGTGTTTGAGTTCGCGCAACCGGTGTTGCTGGAAGTGATCTTCGAGAACTCCGGCGGGAAACCGTTCAGATTGCCGCGCGAAGTTTTGGATCCCAAGGCGGGCTTTCTCGAAATTGTCATTAAACGATTATCCGGGGCGTTCGATGGCGGGACGGCGCAGACCCGATCCTTTGTCCCGGTGGTGCAACGCTGTTACGACCTTAAAACGTTGAGTAAAATCACCTTTGCGCGGGGCGTCAGAATTCGAAACAACATCAACATCACCTTCGGTTCCGGTGGTTTTTCCTTTGCCGAGCCGGGGGAATACGAGGTGACGGCTATTGTCTCCCTGTACACCAAAACATCCAATCTGGTGGTGAAGTCCATGCCGCTCCGCATCCGGATCGCCACCCCCAAAACCATGGAAGAGGAGCGCGAAGCCCAGGTCCTCCTGCGGGAAGATGTGGGATTGTATTTCGCCCTGGGCGGTTCCCGCGCTCTTGAAAAAGCCGGCAAGGATCTGGAGGCCGTCATGAAACGGCGCCAGGGTAAGGAAAAGAACGTGAGAGATCCTATCGTCGCCAATATCGTCCGCTGTCAGGGGATCGATAAAGGACGGCCTTACACACGTTATAAAGAGGATAAATGGACCAGCATCGATGGCGATCGGTCGAAAGCCGCCGAGATCCTCGGGCAACTGGATAAGCAGGCGTTAAAGATATTCGATCCGCACACGGCTGAATTTACGGAGAAGCTGGCCAAGAGTCATGCGAAGGCTTAACCTCCCTCCCGGACCCTCTGAGAAGCAGGCACCGGCGCAAATGCCGGTGCCTGCGGGGGCGGGTCGCACGATGGCAACGTCATTTTGGAATCCGAAAACCTTTAAACGGAATCAAGTTTTTTTATACAGGGAGAAGAAACCATGCTTACCATTTCAAAATTCAAAGCGGTGTTGTTGATCGGACTGGCGGTTTTCCTGTTGCCGATGTTGAGTGCCTGCCGGAAAAACGGCACCACCCCTCCGGTCCTGAAAAAACCCATCGAGGAATACCAGAAGGACACTCAAAAGCGGGATGACGTCATGCGCCATCTGGTAAAACAAACCAACCCCATCCTGAACGCGCTGGCCGGACTGGAAGAAAGTGAAAAAGATGCCGTTGTGGCTTTGATGCTTCTCAACCGGACCGTCACCACCTACCAAATGGGAAATTACCAGACCGATCCCAAAATCATCGATTCCTATTTCCAGCAGGTGAACCGGTTCCGGCCGGGTTTTCCGCGGAAAGATTACAGATCGGTTATTTTTAGTTGCCTGGACCAATCCATCGCCTGCGCTTCCAATATCGAGGCCTGTCGAAAGGGGCGCTTCGGGAGCAAACCCAAAAGTACCGAGGAATGTGAAAGGGAGGACCCGGGGGTGATTGAGGCCTGCGCCAATAGCAGTATCTGTATGTTTGATGCCTTCAGAAAACTTTATGGCGGTTTCCCGCGTGTGCCCGGCATTGATCCTTATCCGGGTCCCCAGCCGCCATTCTGAGGGACGGACTATTCGACCACCCAGACTCTCACTTGAACCCATGAAGCCGCGAGGGAAATTATGGAATGCATATCCTACAAAAAAGGCTACAAGTATCAGCTGGTTGAAGATTATTTATCCAATACCGGCATCAAACCGGATGAACCGATTGAAACCGACTTTATCGATTTGACGGCGAAAGGAACGATCAAAATAAAAAAGGGATACGCCTGGGACGGCCCGAGTGGCCCGGCCGTCGATACCTTCGCCGCCGATCCGGAAGCGGTTTGAAGCGGTTCGAAAAACCGGTCGCCGATGAATGGAGCGGTATATTCCGCGGCCCCTGTTCATCTTTCACGGAGCGCCGCTGAGACATTGCAGGGTTATCCTTCGCACAAAAGATTCTTTATTACTTCTGGCAGGCTGAAAATCGTCGCGGGGACCGGGTTCATCGGGGTCGGGATCTGGGCCCTCGCCACCTCCGGGGTTTCTTAACCGGGAAAAATGGAGGTAGATTTCTACCTGGGAGGGTTTTCCATTCTTCGGGTCCCGAATACGGGAGAGAGCCCAGATCCCTTCCACACCGTTCATTGAGATAAGCGGAACAAAAGCATTTCTGGTTTCGAAACAAAACCATATCAGGAAGCGTACAGGGCGGTCAAGGTAATTTCGTATCAAAACCAAATTTAATTTGAAAGGAATGCCCGGGCGTATTCGGAAGGGTTTACGCGGTCAGGGGAAATTCGTGCTCGCGGCAGATGCGGCCGGCGTCGTCCTCGGTCAGGGGTTCCTGGGTCAGCGCGCAGAAGCCGGATCGGCCGCGCTTCTCATGGTGGCGGCAGGTGCGGCAGACGGCGAAGGTTTTGTGGCCGTTGGACTGCTGACAGGCCAGCAAAAGAAGTTTCAGCTGGTCCCGGATCGCGAGCCATTGCTGGGGGGCGAGGGCGGATTCCGCGGCGCTCAGCACCGGCGTGGGCCAGAAGTGCCGCACCATTTTCCGGCCGGCGGCGGTCAGTTTCAGATGCACCACACGGCCGTCATTGGCATCGGGTCTGCGGGAGATCAACCCGCGCTCTTCCAGCAGTTTCAGGGTCTGCGACGTGGTGCCCCGGGTCTGGCCCAGGTAATCGGCCAGCGCCAGCAGGGTATCGGAATATTTATTGCAGACTGAAAAATAATAAAGCGCATTCAGGTGCACCGGTTGCAGGCCGTATTCCCCGCCGGACCGGCGGGTCTGCGACCGGATCAGGTTGCCCAGGCGTTCCAGAAACTGATGAATCTCCAAAAGTGTCATGTCTTTATTTTAGCGGTTTGGACTCGAAACCACAATTGGAATGACGGGCGGAGGCCTTCCGCCTTAGGGTTCCGCCAATGCTTCGTTGGTTTGTTTCTGTTTTCCGAACCATTGTTCGATCAGGCCGGGCCTGTCCTTCGCGCAACGGAAACCGACGTCGATCGCTGAACGGACGGGTGACATCTTTTGCCGGTAGGACACCCGCGCCATCAGCGCCATCACCTTTTTGTATTCCTTCTTCGGGAAGTGGCCGATGCCGAGATACGACATTCCCCGCACGACCAGCCGCTTCCCAAGGTATTGTTTCGCGTCCCAGGTGTTGCCGGGGTACGGCTCATAATAATCCCATACCCATTCCCAGGCGTTGCCGATCATATCCTCCGCGCCGTAGGGGCTGGCCCCCTGCGGAAAGGAACCGACGGATTTGAGTCCATGTTCCTTCCGGGGTATCGGCGTGCGGCTGAGGTTGGCTTTGGAGAAATCGAACCCCACACCCCAGGGATAGTGAAAATCCTGCGAACCGCGCGCGGCTTTTTCCCACTCCTGCTCGGAGGGCAGGCGCTTGCCGGCCCATTCGGCATAGGCGGCGGCGTCGAAAAAGGTGACGCCGGTCACCGGCAGGTGGTCCCACCCTTCAGGATATTTCCGGCCGCGCCACAGCTTCGGCGGCCGGTGATCCGTCGCCTGGGTGAAAATGTAATACTGCTGATTGGTCACCTCGTACCTGTCGATATAAAAATCCGGGAGGTAGAGTCTTCTCTGCGGCGACTCGTCGGCGAACCAGGGCTTGGCGAGGCCCAGCGACACCGCGTGGTTGTCGGTATCCACCTCATCGGTGCCCATCAGGAAATAACCGGAGGGCACCAGCACCATCCCCTCCGGCGGCGGATCGCAGGCGGCCAGCAGGACCGCACAAAACAAAAAAATGATCGGTTTTCTAACCATCAGAGGTCACCCTGAGCCTGTCGGCAATCATTCAAACAAAGATTCTTTCCTTCGGCAGGCTCAGGACAGGCTCTGCTGACGCTCCTCGGAATGACAGAGAGATGGGTTACGTCTTGCTGAGCGAAACGGAGTGAAGCGAAGAATCTGTGTTGATCTGTGTTCATCTGTGGTTCATTATTCTGTTATTCAGTCCCGTCGGAAATCGGGGGCAATCTAAACTATACACGTTTCATGAGCTCAACGGCCAAACAAATCCAAAGGATTCCGCTGGTGAAGATCGGGCAGGACGCGCTGACGCGTTTTTCGCTGGATGCGCCGCCGGCGACGCTGGCGGAGTCCATAAAGGAACTGGGGATCACGCATCCGCTCCTGCTGGCGCCGCAGGGCGAGAATTATCAGATCGTGTGCGGTCACCGCCGCGCCGAATGCGCCCGCCGGCTGGGAATGGATACCGTCCCCGCGTTCGTGCCGGCCTCCGCCCCGTCCCCGGCCGATGCCATTTTACGGAACCTGACGGAGAACCGCCCCCACCGGGTCTACAGTGATATGGAAAAGGCCCTCATCATCCGCAAACTGGCCGGGGCGGCGGTTCGGGAGAAGGAAATCATTCAGGAATACCTCCCCCGCCTCGATCTGGAGCGCAGTAAAAAACTGTTCGAAGATCTGAAACAGTGCGCCGGATTTTCCGAATCCCTGGCTCTGCTTCTCCATCAGCTGAACCTGCCGTTGCGCGTGCTGACCCCCCTGTTCCGCTGGGATGCGGATAGCCGGAACGCCCTCGAACCCCTGCTGGCGGCCCTGCGCCCCGGCGTCAACAAATGCCGCGAGCTGATCGAACTGGCGGACGAGACGGCGGTGAAGGACGGCGAGCCGCCTCGGGCATTGCTGAACCGCGATGCCATTCAAAAACCCCTCCAGGACGCGGACCTGTCTTCGCACGAAAAGTATGACGCCATTCACAAGCAACTGCGCCTGTGGCGTTATCCGGTACTGACCGATCTGCAGCGCCGGGTTTACCGCGCCATCGACCAGCTGCAACTCGACGGCAGAATCCAACTGCGCACCCCGCAGAATTTTGAAGGCGACCGGTTTAAGATCGAGCTCACCTTCACCACCCGCGAGGAGCTGGTGCAACAGGTCGAACGGTTGTTCCGCGTCACCGACGCCGAAGCCCTCGATGACCTGATCCAGATTTTCAGGGAAATTTCTAAAGGTTAGAAACCCATATATAAATATTCCCCTCCTTCCCGGGGAGGGGATAAAGGGGAGGTTGGTTTTCTCCCCCTTGTAAAGGGGGCCGGGGGGATTCTTCCTCCTTCAAAATCAAAACCCAGATTCTTTCCTTCGGCAGGCTCAGGACAGGCTCTGCTGACGCTCCTCAGAATGACCAGACGTATCGCTCTGTATGATTCTATCGTTGCCTGATTCATCGGGCGGTTTTGAAAACAGCCCCATAAATGGGGCAGCTACAATTATTAAAATCAGCTCCGGGCCTTGCCCGCCCAGCGTGCCGCTGGACCCGGTTTGCTGACAGTTGACGGCAATCATTGACCGTTGGGCGCATTTGTAAAGTTAACAGCAGGCCACGCCCGCCCGGCGTGCCGCTGGACCCGGTTTGCTGACAGTTGACGGCAATCATTGACCGTTGGGCGCATTTGTAAATTTGCCGCGGGCC
>JABAHQ010010790.1_pt1 | contig 26796 bp, 25 predicted proteins | sample 7062091 | NCBI WGS metagenome assembly JABAHQ01 (sample SAMN14534359, study PRJNA622989) | marine sediment metagenome | biome: marine biome [ENVO:00000428]; feature: marine pelagic biome [ENVO:01000023]; material: deep marine sediment [ENVO:00002113] | place: India: Gulf of Kutch | collected...
TTAACTACTCCAACTGTCGAAGTTGGGCTAGCTTAGCTGAACTGTTAGTCTTTCTCACCCAACTTATTGGAAATCCGTACCGCTCGTAAGATCGCTTCAGAAACCATCATGGCGGCAACTTCTCCAATCACATTGATATTGGCCGATTTGTCACTATTGCTGAGCGCAAAGACGATGTCGCCATCGTGCATGGTATGCACCGGTCTGATGCTGCGGCTAATGCCGCTTTGGGCCATCTGAGCGATTTTGTTGATTTCCTCCTTATCAAATTGCGCATTGGTGGCCACCACCGCCAGGGTGGTATTGGATTGCGGCAACGGACTTCCGAATTCATCTTTCAGCATGAATTGAACGGCATCGGCAAAACCGCTTCCGTCGGATTTGCGCGCTCCGGCAACGATTTCTCCGTTGGAAGGATCGATGACATCCCCCAGCGCATTGACCACCACCAGTGCCGCCACTCGAACGCCATCCTTTAGCTCCATCCCGGCGCTGGCGATGCCCCCTGCCATACAATGCTCTAATCCTAAAACTTTCCCAACTGTGGCCCCGCGGCCGGCGCCGTAGAATCCTTCCTCAAAATCCGCTCCCGCATTTTGACAGGCCTGGTATCCCATCTCCACACTGGGATAAGCCGGATTGCGTCCTTCCCGCAAATCGAATATGACTGCCGCCGGGATGATGGGAATGATAATTCCCCGGGCATCATACCCGATATTGTTCTCTGCCAAATATTGCATGGCCCCGTCAACCGTGCGTAATCCAAAGGCACTTCCACCGGTCAACATGATGGCTTGTATTTTGCGGATCATAAACATGGGATGCAATAAATCCGTTTCGCGGGTACCCGGCGCCGATCCCCGGATATCCACACCTGCCACTGCACCCTCTTTACACAAAATTGCTGTACAACCGGTTTTCTCGGTAACATGGGTTGAATGCCCTACTTCAATACCCGAAATATCTGTAATTCTGAGCATAACTCAATCCTCATTCTATAATTTAAGTTTGGTAGAACTAAAAAATTACGCTTTAAGACGCTAAAGCTCGCCTATAAATTGTGTTTTTATTACGAATGAACAAATCATTACTCCCCCGGCACAAGGTGCTCCCTGTGGGAAAGGGGCTGCTGTGGAGCAGCACGCCAACAATCCATTTTATCCTCAGAAGGCCAGTTCAGCCAACCAGGCGGGAATAATTTGCATCGGTATATTATCCCATCCGTGAGGAGAGATTGCTTCCGTGATCATGCAGATCAGACTTAGTACCGGAACCCTCCAAGAATTCTGAGCGGATAAATTTAACTCGGGATTCGTCCATGCAACTATGATAATGGAAAAGCAGGAGGCCAAACACACCGCAGCGGATCCTTCCATGCTGCGAGTGGAGGGAACCTTTCCAAAGGAAGGCATGGTGTAAACATGTTTTCCGAAGCGTGTCCCGACCGGCTCGGCAATGGCATCGCCGATGCCAGTGACCAAATATCCAATCACTGCGGTTTCGGCAAAGAATATATTAGTTGCCACACCACCGATCAACGTCGCGAAATAAGGAATTACAATATAGTAAGTACGGTGCGGCGCGTCTTTTTCCCGGGCGATAGCTTCATACAGCAAATTTCCGGAACCCTGCATGATTGCATAAAAAATAACCAGTGAGGTCATCCCTCCAAATAGACAAACTGTTGGCAGGCCCCATATCCAGTGTATTATTGCAACGGTGGCAAAGATAAGAAAATGGAAGATTTTACGGCTGTAACCTGTTTTTATCCCCCTGTATTTTTTTAAATAGCCGGAAATATAAAGACAGAAATATGCCCACAATAATGCTATAGGGCCTTCCATTAGCAATTGGCTAAAAGACGGGAAGTTATCGACAAAAAAGGTAATTAGTTTTTCCATGCCAATTTTAAATCCTGTGCTGTTAAATTAATTTCGCTTGCCTTCTGAATAAGGCATTTTTAGAATTGCCGCGGTCGGAGAATAATGTTTGTCTTACGCGTATAAAAATTAATCTACTTTTTTAACAGAGGAAAATACAAGTTAAGGCATCGCGTTAAAATATGAAATTACCAAACTCATCAAAATATTATATTCTCTTTCATTATTCGGAGATCGGATTAAAAGGAGGCAATCGTAAAAGGTTTGAAGAACAATTATTAAAAAACATTCGTCAGGTTTTAAGAGGAGTAGTTGACACTCCCACTATTCGCTCTTATGGTAGATTTTTAACCCCTTTACCGGAAAATTTCGATTGGCCGCTGATTCAGTTCCGCCTGAAAAAAGTGGTTGGCTTAGCCTATTTTTCTCTGGCAGAAATAGTAGAGCAGGACACGGAAAAAATTACTGAAACAGCTTCCCGTCACATGTGCAGCTTGGGCTTTTCTTCTTTCCGGGTGACAACCCGTCGCGCGCAAAAGAAGTTTCTACTAAATTCAACCGAACTCTCTACTGTAGTCGGCAGCGCCATCCAAACCCAATCGGGAGCACGGGTTGATCTAGACAATCCGGAAGCTGTATGCTATATTGAAATTTTTAATGACCATGCCTTTGTTTATACGGAGAGAATAGCAGGATGTCGTGGGTTACCGGTTGGTAGTAGCGGAAAAGCAGTGAGTCTTCTATCCTCTGGCATTGACTCGCCGGTTGCTTCCTGGAAAATTATTTGCAGGGGAGTGAAGCTTGTTTTTTTGCATTTTCATAGTATACCCTTTACCACGCAGGCTTCTGTTCGTAACACAAGACGCCTTGTGGAACGCCTTACTGAATACCAACTCGCTGCCAAACTGTATACTGTACCTTTCCTGGAAATTCAACAATCAATTATGATCAATACCAGAGCAGATTATCGGGTGGTATTGTACAGGCGGGCAATGCTTAGAATTGCGGAAATGATTGCCCGTCGCGAACGCGCTCAGGCCCTGATAACCGGCGAGAGCATCGGACAGGTGGCTTCCCAGACATTACGGAATATGAGAGTGATTGGGGAGGGGATCTCTCTACCAATATTGCGTCCGCTTTCCGGAACGGAAAAAGAAGAAATTGTTAGCTTAGCCAGACAAATCGGGACATTTAAAATTTCAACCGAACCTTATGAAGATTGTTGCTCGCTATTTGTACCCGACCATCCGGTAACGAGCGCCCGTGCTGAAATTATTTATAATGTTGAGGAGCAATTAGATTTACATTCATTGGAGAAAAAAGCATTACGGGAATCAGAAATCAGCAGATTTGAATTTCCAACCAAAACAGAGGCGGTTCCGGCGATTTAGACAGATGCGAATTAGAATAACTACAGGATGTTTTTTTCGATTGCATGTTACCAAATTATTATAAAATAATGACTTATAACTTTTTATTTTTAGACTTGTTGAGCTTTATTAATAAATTTTTTAAACTTTTGCTTGCAAATTGCTAATTTTTTTATAAAATAATATTATGAAATTGGCTAAATGGACATTGAGCGGTATTCCAAATTTGCAACTAACTTCTTTATTTGTAGGTAGTTGCCGGTATATCCAAAAATTGATTTCGATTCAATTGAGGGAATATTTCGCTTCTACCTTCACTTAAGGCCCTGAATTTTTCAGGCTGTATGTCCATAAAGTAATTTCTCAATTTCCCCGAGCTGAACTAAACTGTTTATAAAAAAATCTTTCCACAATCTCTTTTGCCTTGAAAGGGCATACTGGCGATGCGGAAACGTAAATGGGGGATTACGCGTCGTTTGAAAGGGTAAACCCGCTTTACCTGAATTTTAAAGTACCACTAACTAAGAAAGGAGATGGTATGAAAAAGGTCAAAACTTTATATCAGCGACCTACTCATCGCATTCAAGGGAATGGTAATGGAAGAAAGAGTACTTCCAAACATTTGGAGTTGGCTTACAAGTATCAAGCATATACCTTGCATAATTTTTCTAAAATACCTCAGGTGGCGAAAATCTCAGCGGACACCAAATTTGATATTAGAGTGGTTGCGCACGTACTTCCTTTTAAATCCAACAGTTATGTGATCAACGAATTAATCAACTGGGATGATGTGCCCAACGATCCCATGTACCGACTGACATTCCCGCAGAAAGAGATGTTAAAGCCAGATCATTATGCAGAGATGGCAAAAGTTCTTCAACAGACCAACGATCGCGAGAAAATTGAAAGAGTTGCCAATCGTATCAGGAGCCAATTGAATCCTCATCCGGCAGGTCAAATGGAATATAATGTGCCGGTCATGGATGGGCAAAAGCTTACCGGTATTCAACACAAATATCGAGAAACGGTATTGTTCTTTCCCCGACAGGGCCAAACCTGCCATGCTTACTGTTCATTCTGTTTTCGTTGGCCTCAATTTGTCGGCATCGATGAATGGAAATTTGCCATGAAAGAAACAGAGCTTCTGGTAGATTATCTGCAGAGACACCCGGAAGTAACGGACATTTTGTTTACCGGTGGCGATCCGATGATCATGAAATCCCGAATTATGGCGGCGTATATCGATGCCTTATTGAACGCTGATCTGCCCCATTTAAAAACGATCCGGATCGGAAGTAAATCATTGGCGTTTTGGCCTTATAAATTTTTGATCGGTCAAGAAGCCGAACATATTTTAGAATTATTCCACAAGGTTGTAAGGTCCGGCCGACATTTGGCCTATATGGCTCACTTTTCTCATCCACGGGAACTAACCACACCTGCGGTTAAAAAAGCCATCAGACGAATTCGGCAAACGGGAGCGGAAATCAGGACTCAATCTCCGCTGCTAAAGCATATCAATAACAGTGCTGACATATGGGCAGATATGTGGCGAAAACAGGTTGAGTTAGGTTGCGTTCCTTACTACATGTTTGTGGTAAGAGACACCGGGGCTAAACATTATTTTGATGTGCCGCTGGTTGAGGCCTGGAAAATTTTCCGAGACGCATATCAACAGGTCAGCGGCATTGCCAGAACCGTGCGCGGGCCGAGCATGTCATGCAATCCGGGAAAAGTGCAAATTTTGGGTACCTCGGAAATTGCCGGTGAGAAAGCCATGGTTTTCAATATGCTGCAAGGTAAAAATCCCGATTGGGTGCAGCGCCCATTTTTTGCCAAATATGATGAAAATGCCTCCTGGTTAGATGATCTGGAACCGGCCTTTGGTGAAAAAAAATTCTTCTTTCAGGATGAGTTGCAAGAGATTGAAAATAAAAAAAGAGAGATGATGTCTGCAGATTGGCATTAGACCTGTGTTGACATGGTCAATATCTTATTTGAATTCATCCAATGCGGGTACGTTCTTCACTGAGCTTACTTACGTTACATTCAGTACTCCTGACTTAGTCGTTAAATCAATTTATCTGAATAAATATCGAATATAGGACAATTTGAATGTACGATAATGCACCATTAATTTTTTGCCTTACAGTGGTGGAGTCCTAAGAATGAGGTAATCAGTCTGAACATCTGATATTTTAATTTTGATGATGCTTATGAAGGGTTTGACCTAATGCTTTTCCGATGGATTCTAAATTAAATGGTTTCACGATACAGCCTTTAAAGCCATAGTCTTTATAATTTGACAAAACCGGATGGTTGGTGTAGCCGCTACAAACTATTGCTCTCACCTCAGGATCCAATTTGAGTAGTTCGCGCATGGTTTCTTTTCCACCCATTCCCCCCGGAATAGTCAAATCCAAAATTACCGCGTCAAAGGGGGAGTCATTTGTTTTAGCCTGCTTATATAGATCAACGGTTTCCGAACCATGCCGGGTTAAATACACCCTGTACCCCAGACGTTTCAACATGGTTTCAAAAACTTCACTGATCACCATATCATCGTCCATGACCAATACTTTCCCTTCACCTTCGACCATGGGTTCCGCTTGCTCCGGGCTCGGTACGGGCTGGTTAGGAGAAGCAGGCAAATAAATGGTAAATGTCGCTCCCTTTCCGGCTTCGGATTCTGCTTCAATCAAACCATTATGTTTTTTTATGATTGAGTACGTATTGGCCAGACCTAATCCGCTGCCTTTACTTTTTGTCGTAAAATAAGGATCGAATATTTTTTTTAGATGTTGCTTAGGAATACCTACTCCCTGATCTTTTATCGTAATTTTGATGTATTTCCCTGCCGGTAATGGAAGGTTGGGATCATTGTGACGTTCAAAATTTTCGGCTATAAGATTTATGGTGCCGCCTTCGGGCATGGCCTGATCTGCATTCAAAATTAAATTATTGAGCACTTGATTGATCTGTCCTTCATCAATCTCTGTTGGCCACAGATCAGTGGCGATGTCAAATTCGCAGCGGACATTTGACCCATGTAAGGCAAAATTGGCTGAACTATTTAGAAGTTTATCCAATGACACAGTTTGTTTTACCGGGGTACCGATTTTGGAAAAGGTAAGTAATTGTTGAGTTAAATCCCTGGCACGGTAACACGCATTTTCCGCCGCTTCTAACCGTTCATGCAATTTCTCAATATCAGTGGCGCTATGCCATCTTGCAAAAGAAATATTGGCCAGAATACCGGTTAATATATTATTAAAATCATGAGCGATGCCGCCGGCAAAAATGCCTATTGATTCCAACTTTTGTGTTTTCAAAAGTTCTTCTTCCATTTTTCTCTTTTCGGTGACATCCCTGAATGCAAATACTGCCCCGATGATCTTGTTTTCGGTATCTCTTAAAGGCGTATTGCTTACTTCAATTGCTTTTTCGTGACCCTGCCGATCGATCAACAGCAAATTATTGGGAAATTCACTGGTTTGATCTGGTTCTAAAATTTTCTCTACAAGATTATTGACAGGCTGACGATTTGCCCCTTCCACAATCTGGAAAATTTTGCTTACTGGTTCTCCAACACTTTCGGATTGGGTCCAGCCGGTGAGGGTTTCTGCCACTTTATTTAATAATATAATCTTCCCGTTTATATCTGTACTGATCACCCCGTCGCCAATCGAGCCCACGGTTACGGCTAATTTTTCCTTTTCTTCCGCCAGGGCATTTTCCATGCGGATTCGATCCGTTACAATATCAAAGCTTCCCAGCACACCGACGACGTCTCCATCTGCATTATGAAGCGGAATTTTATTTGTCTCCAACCAGGCCTGTTCTCCATTTGCCCGCCGAAGAGGCTCGATGATATGATACTCGGCACTGTTTGATTCAATTACCCGTCGGTCACATTTATGAAAAAAATCAGCTTCTTCCTTTTTCCATAAATCATAATCTGTCTTGCCAATTACGTCATCCGGTGAACTCACGCCGGCGTCTTGTACAAAATTTTTGTTACAACCCAGGTAATTTAGATTTCGATCTTTCCAAAAGATTCGTTGGGGGATGTTGTCCAAGATTAAACGCAGCATTTCCTGAGATTCTCGCAGGGCTTTTTCCATTTCTTTTCGTTCGGCTATTTCCTTGCTCAGCGCTGCATTTATCTTTTCCAATTCCAAATTTTTGTTGCGTTCTATATTGACTGCTTTATTCTTCAGACGGTATAAATTATAAATCAGGATTGTGATGATCAGAATTAAAAGCAAAGCAGCAAGAAGAAAGTTCTTTACGTTCATCTGCCGCTCTAAATCCATTTTCTGAATTTGTTTTTCTTTTTCAAAAAGCTGAATTTTTTGTTCTTTTTGATCAATTGCGTGTTGAGAACGAACCCTTGCGATTCGTTTTACATTTTTTTCCTCATAAAGTGAATCGCTGTATTCCTTGAAAAATTTGTGGTATTTTAAGGCCTGTTGGTACTCTTCACTTGCTTGATAAGTTTTGGATAGTTCTTCATAAATGGTAATTATTTCATCATCAAAATGAACCTCTTTAGCCAAAGCTAAACTTTTTTTCAGATACGCAAGAGATTCTTCAGGCCTGTTAACTTGCCGACAGGAAATGCCCAGATCACACAGGCTGTAGATCATCCCGAATTTGTCGCCGCTATTTTTTAGTTTCGCCAGCGCTTGCTTAAAATACGGTATAGATTTTTCCGGATCCCCCAAGCTGCGATAAGCCACACCCATCATCCCCAATGTATAGGCGATATCCCGATCAGCGTCCAGATTCTCTTTTAATTTGAGTGATTTTTCAGAATATTTTAAGACATTGTCGTAATCCTTAAGCGCATTATAGACAATCGCCATATGATGCAAAGCGTTGGCAAGAACACTCTTATCATCACATTTTTGTGCCATCGCCAGAATACGCGAAATATAAGTTAAGGCCTTTTCGTTGTCACCGAGGTCCAGATAGGTATACCCTAAATTATACAATGCACTGCGAGTGATTTGTTGATTTTCAAGTTCTTCTCCCAGGGCTAATGCTTGCCGGGCATATTCCACCGCCTTTTGGTGATTTCCCTGAAAACCGTAAACTGAAGCCATGTTTTGGTGGGCAAGCGCCATGCCTGGTTTGTCATTTACCGTTTGAGCCAGGGTAAAAGCCTTTTCTGCATACTCCAACGAATTATGTAAATTACGGGATAAATGTAATTTGCTTAAATTGTTCAGAATATCAACCTTTGCTGTATCGGATTTAACTGTATTGAGGCGGGATTTGAGGCTATCAATCTTATGTGTTTGAGCGAAGACTGAGCTGAGAAGAAATAAGAGCGCTAAAAATAAATATCGCATAGCCTGGCGGTTTAATTATTTCATCATCATGAAGGAAAACATTTTTAGTGGCTGTACGGTTTGTACTGCCAATTAAAAATGAAAAAACTTCCGCCAGAAATATTGACAGAACGCAATGAAAGTTTATTTGATTTTTGAAAATGCTCATTCTTAATGAGGTGACTTTTTTCAACCCTCATAAGTGACTCTATAAATTGCACCCGCTTTGTCATCGGAAACCAGGAGCGAGCCATCCGGCATGACCAGTACGTCAACCGGGCGACCCCAGTCCTCTTCTCCCTGAAGCCAGCCTTCTGCAAAAGCTTCATAGGAAACCGCCTGGTTATTTTCTAAGCGCACCAGGGTGATTCGATAACCGATCGGTATGCTCCGATTCCAGGAACCGTGTTCGGCAATAAAAATTTGCTGATGATACTCTTGCGGAAACATGTCACCGGTATAAAAACGCATGCCCAGGGCAGCGACATGCGGGCCCAATTTCATGGCCGGGGGCGTAAAATCACTGCACGGCCTTTGATTGCCAAATTCGGGATCGGATATATCCCCGCCGTGACAAAATGGATACCCAAAATGCATGCCCTGCTGCGGGGCATGGTTTAATTCATCCGGCGGCCGATTGTCTCCCAGGTAGTCACGGCCATTGTCGGTAAACCACAATTCTTTAGTTTCCGGGTGCCAGTCGAATCCTACGCTGTTACGAACGCCGTGTGCATACACCTCCAGACTGCTGCCATCGGGATTGATGCGGGTGATAGATGCATAACGCTGGTCGTCCTCCGCGGCATTGCAAATGTTACAAGGTGCGCCGACCGGGACATAGAGTTTACCATCGGGGCCGAAACGAATAAACTTCCAGCCGTGATGGCGGTCGTCGGGATAATCGCCATTGACCAGAACCGGATCGGGCGGTTTCTGCAGATTGGATTCAATATCATCATAGCGCCAGATGCGATTAACTTCGGCAACGTACAAATCGCCATCGCGTAAGCCGACCCCATTGGGCATGTTTAATCCACTGGCAATGGTGATGACCTTGTCCGCCTGGTAATTGTCATCCTCATCAACAATTGCATAGACGTTGCCTGCAGTGCGAGTGCCGACGAACAAAGTGCCGTTGGGACTCAGCGCCATCGAACGGGCATTGGGTACATCGCCGGCAAAAATGCTAATTTGAAATCCGGGGGGAAGTTCAATTTGGTCCAGGAGCCGATCAAGCTCTTCGACGTCAGTGCTGTTGGCATTGCAACTAAGGAGCAGCAAAGCTGACATAAAAGAAATCTGCAAAATGGCGATTTTGATTTTGGATTTTCTATTCACGTTCATAACAACGCCCTAGTTTTATCATTTATCAGTTAAGTAATGTTTTTTGCAACTTTATTCACCTAAATAAAAACAAACTCACGCTAAAGCGTGGTAATCTATATAATAAGTAAATGATTGCCACGCTTTAGCGTGTATTAATCGGGCAAGTTTCAGTAATTACTGGCGAATTTGATTAAGCAGCTCCTTTAATCTGGGTAGGGAAATGGCAGATTCAACGCTATCAAAAAATTCCTGCATATCCACATCATGCTGATGTTCGTAAATACCAGCCTGTAATCCCATTTCCAATCGGTCGATTTGCTTGACGAATTTCGCCTCCGGTGACTGTTCCAATTCAAATTCTTCCCAGAGTGCAACATAGTGTTCGCCGTTGGGCAGTTTTGAAAAAATTTCCTTTACTGCCTCCCGCTCAATTTTTTGTTTTTTCTCTGCACTGATACCGTCGCCTGGCGTGATATCGCCGGCATACACTTCTGCAATGTCGTGAATCAATGCTAATCTTAATACTTTATGATGATCTAATTCGGGGAAAAACTCGGTAGCGATCAGCCAGGCCATCATGGCGACGCCGAATGTATGATCGGCAACACTCTCCCCGTATTCCGAAGGAATTTTTTTCAGCCAACCCTTTCGGTATATTTGCTTCAGATGATTGATTTCATAAAACACCATCAGTAATGGAGACAGATTTCTGTTGGCAAACTCAGTGGCAGGATTTGTATTTTTGGTGCTCATATCAATCAACCTGGTTCTTTCATTTATTTCCCCCTGGATTGACCGGCAATTCTTCCCACATTTTGATGAATTCCTGATCTTTCTGGATTTCATGCAACGATGCGAATTGGGCCACTAAACGACCGACATCCAACAGCCGATTGATAATTTCAGCATCCGCTAAATTGCCGTCCCTGTCAAAATGATTTTGCACTTCCGGGATAGAAACCTGTTGCGGTAACACCCAGGCATGTAGAGTGCGTCCGATGCTTCTCAGGGTGTTTAACGCATTGATAGCGCCTAATCGGCCGCCGGAAACACCGATCAAACCAATCATCTTGCCTTCGAACTCATTAAAGCCCATCAGATCAAGCGCATTTTTTAAGACACCGCTAAGACTTCCGTGATACTCCGGCGTAGCCAACATAATTCCCTGCGCTTTTTTGACCTCTTCTCGCAATTTAAACACATCTTGTGGATATTCACTTTCCGTGGTGGCACCGTAAAAAACTAATTGGTAATTCCGCAAATCGATCAACTGTGTTTCCGCTCCTCTCTCTGCTGCTCCTTTTAAGGCCAGTTGGATCACTTTGCGGCTGTAACTTCCCTCTCGCAAACTACCGGCTATGCCAATCACTTTAATAGATGCTTTACTTTTGTTTCTGTTGTTCATTTTTACTCCTGATTTCGATTTGTAGAATAGGTGGCTGTCTGGCTAACATCATTTCCGTTTAATTTAAAATCAATACATGCTAAAGCATGGTAATCCATATATAATAGTATAGAGATTACCACACTTTAGTGTGTCTGTAAATGGTTCACTTCCTCCGCCAGTCTCACCACAATGCGTTTGTTAATTCGACCCTTACTCTTGTAGTCAACAATTTTCAATTCGCCGACTTCCAGGGTGTTGGCCACGTGAGTACCGCCGTCTGCCTGTAAATCCAATCCTTTGATATTCACCGTGCGAACTTCGGTGATGGTTGGCGGGAGCAGATTAATTTTGGTGCGAATCAGATCCGGTATTTGAAAGGCTTCTTCCCGCGCTAATATTTTTATCTCTACCGGTCGAGCTGCTTGCACTTCAGCATTGATTTTCTCTTTTATATCTCCAATTAAAGATTTGTCCATCTTTTCAAATTCAAAATCCAGGCGGCCCAGGCCGGGCTGCATGTTTCCTCCGGTGACCTGTGCACTATGATCCCGCCAAATGACTCCGCAAAGAATATGCAGCGCAGTATGGGTACGCATCAACTTATACCGACGCTCCCAGTCGATTTTTCCGGTTACGGTTGAATTGGATGTGGGATGTTTATCGCCATCAATGAGATGCACAATCCTCCCGTCAATTCGCTTTAAGCCACTTATGTTATACTCATTTCCATTTTCATCAATTAATATACCGGTATCGGCCGGTTGCCCGCCGCCACCCGGATAAAACGCTGTCTCCTTCAAAACCACTCCCTGCTCGGTATCCTCTAACACTGTTGAAGTAAATTCTTTCAAATAGCTATCGGTTTGATAAAGCAATGCGGTCATCTACTAATCTCCTGTTAATGCTTCAAAAATCTCAATCTTTCGGTTAGTAATATTACAGAGATTCAACTACCGGTTATCCCATTTTGGGATAGCCGTTTGCGAAAACAAATATTATAAGTTCTCCCGGAGGTCAATGCAAATGGGTTCAAAATCTATCGTAATCTGCTTTTTTCTGTTTGATCAAAAGCAAACTGCTTTTACATTTTACGCTTTGCCAATGGGCGGAAAATTACTTTGTTTAGGTGAAAAGAAATTGACTTCCTGCTAAATTTAAAGTCCCGTAAGGGACTTCCGACAATAGCCCAGCTATTTTCAAATTTCAGCCGCTCCTGGCGGGACTCAGCTAATTGTGGTTTGATTCCTTTCCTTCCCACCAATAAATTGGTGGGCTATTCTGCTTTTCGTACAAAAACCGGTACAAATTTAAGAAAAGTAGCTTTGATGAATTTATAAACAAAGAGGAAACCAAATGAGACGCCTTCATTATCATAAATTAGTTTTCTTCACCCTGATGGTCATTACCGGGCTTCTGCTCTGGCGATGCTCGAATGACCAAATCAAGAATCCGGAATTACAGCAGGAAGATTTTCATTCTTTTGCTAAACCGTACCAGGTGGTGGTGACGCACATGAATCTGGATATAAAAGTCGATTTTGATGAAACACAGATTAGGGGAAAATCAAGTTTTGAGATCACTAACAAGACCGGTGCGGATAAACTGTATTTGGATAGTCGGAAATTGATGATCCGCAAGGTCACCCTGGGGGAGAGGGAAGAGATGACCTCCTACAAATTAGGAGCGCCGGTGGAGTATTTAGGTCAGCCGCTTATCATAGACATTAAACCGCAAACGAGATTGGTCAATGTATATTATCAAACGCATCCCACTGCACCTGCCCTGCAATGGTTAACGCCTGAACAGACAGATAGCCGAAAACATCCGTTTTTGTTTACCCAATCCCAGCCGGTGTTGGCGCGGAGCTGGATCCCCTGCCAGGATAGTCCGGGAATTCGCTTTACCTATACCGCCCGGGTCGAAACGGATCCACAATTGATGGCAGTGATGAGCGCTGAGAATCCCACCGAAAAGAATGAGAACGGCATTTACAACTTCAAGATGACGCAACCCATTCCGGCTTATCTGCTGGCCTTGGCGGTGGGGGATATCGAATACCGTTCTCTGGGACCGACCACTGGCGTGTACGCGGAACCGTCCATGATCGCTGACGCCGCCTTCGAATTTGCCAATACGGAAAGCATGATGCAAGCCGCGGAAAAGCTGTATGGCCAGTATCTCTGGAACCGTTACGACATACTGGTTTTGCCGCCCAGCTTTCCCTTCGGCGGCATGGAGAATCCCCGGTTAACCTTTGTAACACCCACCATTATTTCGGGAGACCGCTCTCTGGTTGCTCTCATTGCCCATGAACTCGCCCATTCCTGGTCGGGAAATCTGGTCACCAACGCGACCTGGAATGACCTCTGGATAAACGAAGGATTTACGGTTTATCTGGAAGACCGTATTATGGAAGCAGTGTATGGAGAAGATTACGCCGAGATGCTGGCCGAACTGGGCTATCAGGATTTGGTCCGGGAGATGGAACATTTGGGTCGGAAGAGTCCCGATACCCGTTTGCATTTAAATTTGAAAGGCCGCGATCCTGATGACGCCTTCACCGATGTCCCTTATGAAAAGGGGCGCTTATTTTTAAAGTTGCTGGAACAAACCGTTGGTCGTGAAAAATGGGATGCCTTTTTGAGTGCTTACTTTGATAAATTCGCCTTCGAGACCATGAGTTCGAACCAATTCTTAACCTATCTTCGAAATCACCTGATTGAGGAAAATGAAGATCTGGCCAAAAAGTTAAAATTAGAAGAATGGATGTTTGCCCCGGGCTTGCCGGATAATTGTCCCGTACCGCAATCCGATGAATTTGACAAAGTGGAACAACAGATTTCTATCTGGAAACAGGGAACTCCGGCCTACGATTTAAATACGGACAATTGGACCACCCATCACTGGTTGCATTTTTTACGGCATCTTCCCCAACCCATGACGGAAGGGCAAATGACTGAGTTGGATCGGGCTTTTCATTTCACCGCCTCCGGCAATGCGGAAATATTATTTGCCTGGTTCATGAATGTGATTCGCAATCAGTATCAACCGGCTTATGATGAGTTAGAGGAGTTTCTGACCAAAGTGGGAAGACGCAAGTTTCTGCGTCCGTTGTATGAAGAACTGGCCAAGACAAAAGCAGGACTGCGGAAAGCGCGCCGCATCTATGAAATTGCCCGCGCCGGTTATCATCCAGTGTCTTACCATACCATTGATGAGATATTGGATTATGAGAGCTAAAAAAAGCGTTCCACATTACTTCTCGTTTCTATCCAGCAATTGCGCATAGGGCGTTAACCTTATGGATTTCGCCTGTCTGCTCAGGCAGGCGCTTCGCGGTATTCATTAATTCGATCCCGAAATTTTCAGTTTCGCATCAGAACCCCTCCTAAATAGTAAACATATGTTTTTTACTTTGTGTGCAGAGAGTAGCCCCCGCAACGGCGGGGAGGGAAATTTTTCGCTCTTGTTCCGCAATCTACACTAAGGTTAACCCCCATACGCAATCGCGGGATTGGAACGATTTTGTTATGGAAGCTTCAGTTTCCAAGTTCCTTATGGCATTTTTGCCCCCATTTAATCGTATTTTACCCTTGAAAATTTCGCTAATAAATATTAATTTTTTATTAATTCAAAAAAATAATAGAAAAAACTCATAGATGGCGGTTAAAAGATATTCTGAATTTTAATCAAATTCAGGTATAAATCTGATGATTTGTTTAGTTTCACATTCAAGAGATTTCTTTCCAACGGCACCCCTAAATTTTTTTAACAAAATTGTGGAGGACTTATGGAAAATATTTACTATTCTCCGGACCGCAATTTAATCAATTATACAGTTTTTTTTCTGGCAACACTCATTTCAGTTCTGTCTGCCCAGCAACCGCCTCCGGGATGGTCGGAGCCGCTATTGATTTCCGATGGCACTTCCGGGATTGCCCGGCAGCCGCATATTTCCGTATCCGGCGACCATATCGCCATTGTCTGGAGTGATTTTTCCACCCAAGTCCTTCCCCATGAGGTCTATTTAAAGGAATTTGTCAATGGGCAGTGGACCGCGCCGGTCAATTTTTCCCAGAGTGATACCATTCCGTCTTCCCTTCCGCAGGTGTACCTGGAAGATAATGGCGATATGCATCTCTTTTGGGGAGAACGCATCGGGCCACAGAGTCCCCGGCCCACCCAACCGCCAACCCATCTACTTTACAGTTATAAAGATACAACTTTTTCCACCATTCCCGATACTGTTTACAGTTATGTTGATTCGATAGCAGGTTATTCTAACCTTGATGTGGAATATTCTGCAGATGGTGAAAAATTATTTGCCATTTGGGAACCCCCGCCTCAACCGACGCTAAATACGGGCCCTTTGTTTGCGAAAAAAGTAAACGGTATCTGGACAACACCAACGAAAGTCGATACAGGTAGCCGTGGCACCATCGCAGTAGATTCCGGTGGCAGAATACATGCGACTTTTACCTATGTTGTCTTTGACACCAGCCTCGGCGGTGATATAAATAGCCTGTTTTACACCTATTCTGATGATGAAGGCGAGACCTGGATTGAGGGGATTGCAGTTGACACCTCCGGCCCGAACCGGCCTGTATTTGACCCGGAAATTATCGTGGATTCCCAGGGAAAAATTCACCTGGTTTATTCCCGTAGCATTGACGGTGACCTGTTCCCCGATTTTCTGTTCCACCGCTGGAGTCTCGACGGTTCTCAATGGTCGCCCCTGGACAGCTTTCCTGACAATTTTCCCGGCCGTCATTACCCTGCAATTATTCACTTAGATTCCCTGGATCGACTTGATGCCATCTGGTATCACGACTCAGATGTTGGCACCGATGGTTTGATGCATAGTGTGTTTGAGAACAATTCCTGGTCAGAGCCGGAATTTTTGTTTCAAACCAGATATAGTTTCCATTATGTCATCGATGAAAACGGTATATTACACCTGGTCTGGTCAGGAGAGTGGAATGGTGTTCAGGGTGTTTATTATTCCCAAAAAGATTTAATCACCGCAACTGATCCGGTGAAACCCGTGGCAGTGAAAGGATTTAAATTAAACCAGAATTATCCCAATCCCTTCAATCCGAGCACCTCGATCACTTTCCAACTTCCTCACCAGGCTTCGGTTGAGTTGAAAGTTTTCGATATTCAGGGGCGATTGGTGAGAACGTTAGTTAACAAAACCCTGCCGGGTGGGCAGCACCGGGTAAGCTGGAATGGCCGGAATGATAGGGGCATGCAGGTCAGTTCCGGGGTGTATCTCTACCGGCTGTCTGCCGTGGGAGCGAGCAAGGGAGAGAGCTTCACCCAAACCCGCAAGATGGTGTTAATACGGTGAAACGGAATGAGTAGAAAAAAAGCGTTCCACATTCTGTTTCCGTGGAACGCCTTTGTGCATAAGGTGAGGAACTACAAGCGATTACAACTTAGAATCTTGGGCAATCTCCGAAGTGAGGTCCGTGAGGGCCGTGGCCAAACCCGCGACCTTTTCCGGGGCCGAATCCATGCCCGTGACCCCAGCCGCGGCCAAATCGTTTACCGGACAGAACATGCAGATCAAATTTCTTTTGCTGTTCCGGGGTTAACATGTCCCGAATCGCCCGGTGATGCTGAATTCGTTTGGAATGAATCTGAGTCCGCAAATCCTCCATGTCTTCCAAGATGTTGTCCACTTTACCCTGATCGAATTTTTCCGCTGCCATTTGCATACGCAATTCGGAATGCAGATTGTGCATTTTGGAACGCAACGGGGCGATCTCTTTTTCCAGATCCAATCGCAAATCCTGGAATTTGGATTGCTGAGCGTCGGTCAGGTCAAGCATTTGCACCATGCGATAACCTCCGCGCTGCATCATCCCTTTTTGCGCGAAAATGCCAGTGGTCAATACGAACAAACTCAGCAGACTGAGAATAATCATTAAGCGTTTCATGATTAGTACTCCTTTTAATTAGGGTTTTGGATTGTTTAATTAAATTTATCGCCATTACTTTTTAATTCATCGGTCCTCTGTGCATTCCTCTTCCGCGGTGCCGGTGCGGTCCCGGTTTGCCCGGGCCGGCATGCATGATCAGTGCCCGATAAAAGTGCTCTTGCTGTACCGGGGTTAAGAATTCCTTTGCATTAATCAACTTTTGGGTTGCTTTCTTACTGATCTCCAGGCGCAAGTTTGCAATATCCGCCAATTTCTCATATATCTCTTTTTCTGGCACCGATTCTCTTTGCATTAGTTGGAATATTTTTCCCTGTAATTGCAAAATTTCTTCTTCCAATGATTGCGTATCTTCTTTGAATTCCCACAATAGCGCTCGTAGTTGTTGACGTTGTTGCTGATCCAGTTGTAAGCGAGGCGGCGGCCCGAATTGTCCTGAGCCTGGTCCCGGCGGTTGAAAATCTTCCGCATGAGGCGACTCTGGTTTGTTAATCTGAAAATAGATGTAGCTACCAATGGTTGCCAGATTGAGTATGATGAGAAAGATAAGGATACCGACTAATATTTTTAGTTTCATAATGTTTACCAAATGCTATTCATAGTTTTAACAAAATCCAATTTTATCTATTCTTCTTGTGATGCCAATACGGATTCCCACCCATCTGCCAGGGTTTGTTGAGAAAACGCATCATAGTAAGCGCTGACAATTTCTGTCTCCTGATCCTGACTGAGAGTGCTGTGTAGTCCTTTGCCCAGAAAGAAACCGGCGGATAAGGCCAATGCTAACATCAATGTGCTGACCGCCCAACGAATCTTGCTGTTTTGCCAGACACCCCAAAAGCTGCTCTGCGATTCTGCACTGAGTTGCGTGTGCCCGGCTTTGATTCGGGTCGGTAAAAACGGATCCGGCTCTAACTGCGGGAAAATTGACAAATCCGCCTGATCAATAACATTCGCCATTTTTTGATAGTAGGATTGGCAATCAGCGCATACTTGCAAGTGTCGTTCAACCTCATCTCGTTGTTCTTCGGAAAGTTTGCCTTCCTGCAAATCCAAAAACATCTTTTTTACGTGTCGTTGCTTCATTGTTCTTCTCATTTCGTTTTCATTTATTTAGACACACTTACTCTTTCAAAACTTGCAACTATTTCAAAATTCCTTTCATTCTCTTTCATCTTTCACACAGTGACCACCATGCGGTAATCTTTTATCTTTCTTTTACCTTCTCACTTTTACCTTTTGCCTTTATAAGTATTCCATCCACGGTTCCAGCTTTTTGATCAACTCCTTCTTAGCGCGATGAATCCGCGTCTCCACCGCACTTAAACTCAATTGCATAACATCCGCAACTTCCTGATAGCTCATCCTCTCATACCGATGGAGCATTAATGGGACTCTATATTTAACCGGCAGCGATTGCACCTGTGCATGAACGATCCTTTCCCGTTCCAATTTTTCCAAATGGCTTTCCGGCGAGGGCACTCCGTTTCGTCCCCAAAAAGTGGGATCGATATCTTCTTCTTTAAATAATTCACTGATGTTTTTATCCATTAAATTCAACCAGCGAAGCCGTTGATTCTTTTTGAGGTGATTCAAAATGTGGTTGACCGCGATTCGATAAATCCAGGTATATATCTGCGATTTCCCCTCAAAATCGCTCAAATGTTCGTAAACCTTGATGAATACATCCTGAGTGAGATCGCGGGCAGCATCTTCCCGGTGGGTCATTCGATAGGCTAAATTAAGAATTCTGCCACTGTATTGTTGATAAATTTCTTCAAAGGTCATCGATTGTGAGTCTTCCTGCAAGGTTGTGTTAAGCCGTTTTTTCTCTGTTCCCATATTTTCAACTCAGTTTCAGTTTACCACCCCATTAGACAACAATTCAATGAGTTTCTTGCAAAAATAAATTGATGGAGGTGAGCAATGTAACTTTACCAAACTTCTAAAGTTTGGTAAAGTTTTGGTGAGACCAGATCATGTTAGGCTTTATGGAAGGAAGGTGTCTATGGCTAAAAATAAAAAAGCCGCCCGGAGGCGGCTTGGATGTGGACGGAGTGGTTCCATTATCCGAATAATTGAAGGATGCCCTGTGGCTGGGCATTTGCCTGGGCCAACTGGAGCGTCGAGGTTTGTTGCAGTATTTGCAGTTTGGTTATTTCCAATTGCTCTTTGGCAATATCTGCATCCATAATTCGACTTGCTGCTGCATCGGTGTTCGTAATCGAGGTCATTAAAGTAGATTCCTTGACACCTAAGCGGGATATTAATGAGCCAACTTCCTGCAACTCACCGCTTACCCGGGAAATCGCCGTATCCAGACTATTCAACGTAGTAGTCAAACTGCTTCCCTGCACATCAGAAGAAGTGATGCTACTCAAACCGAAATCAGCAGAATCAATGGTGGCGCTCAAACTCACAGAGAGCGTATCACCGCCATCGGCACCAGTCTGGAACTGCTTGCTTGTGAACTGAGCATTTAACAGTGCACTGCCGTTGAACTTGGTTTGGGCAATGATATCATCAACTTCGTTCAACTGATCCTGAATTTGAGTGACCAGGGCTGCCAATTCTTCGCTGCCGTAGGATCCATTCCCGGCCTGAATCACTTTCTCTTTAAGACCGACAAAAATGTCGCTGATATTTTGCAGACCGCCTTCAGCCACGGAAAGAATGTTTTTCGCTTCACCCACATTGTTGAGGGCAGCCGACAAACTTTTTGACCGTGCCTGAAGTTTTTTACCAATAGTAAATCCGGCGGGATCATCGGCAGCAGAGTTGATCCGCTTACCACTGGCGAGTCTCATTTGAATGGAGCCGATTTTGGAATTGATTTTGTTTAGTGCATTGAAAGCATTCAATGCGCCAACGTTAGTATTAATGCGGGAACCGCTGTAAAAAGCCATAACAACCTCCTTGTTTGTTTATGAGAATCCCTTCTCTACAGCCTTTTTTTAATGAAGTAAAAGCGACTGCGAACTCTTACTTCTTTTTTATTTTTAAGGCACTTCCTATTGCCTTTTTCTTCAGCAGATAATCGATCCTAATTTTACGAACTTTAGTAACCTTTTGAATTTATTACTTCTTGCATCCATAATATTAATCTTACTCCTAAAATACTTTCTCTTGAGCACTCCCTTTTGACCGATGTCGATTGGCAGTTAACTGTCGTTTCTTTTTGGCTTCTAATATATTCAGTGCATAATGTTGGGCTTGTTCAACATCACCGACCTTCATATACAGGCCTCCCAACAACCGGTTAGCTGCTTCCCTATTTTGCGGAAATAACGTTTTTATATTTTCCAATGCTAATATTGCTTTTTTATAGTCACGCCGCTTGATGGCTACGACAGCTAAATTATAGTGGATTTCATAAGTCGATTGGGAGTGTTGTAGTGCGATTTTATAATATTTTTCGGCTTCATCAAAATGGTTCTTTTCCAGAAAAATATTTCCTAACCAGTAGTAATACCTGGCCTCTTGCGGATACAGTTCGCATGCTCTTCTGAAAAGCTCTACTTTAAATTGCCATACCTGATTTTGCTCGAAAAAAGAACCCAATAGTCGAATTGCTGTATGGACATCGTCAAAGGCAGTTAGATTTTCCAAAAGATGATGAAAGATTTTATTAGTTTGAGAAAGTGAATGGTTCATCTCCAGCAGGGCATATAAAAATTTTTCCAATATACCAATCCGAAGTTGACGACTCTGCATCAAATATTGAGCTAAGTGACGAATCGCTTCAGAATACACATTTAGCGAAAAATAGTAAAGTCCTTCCCGTTGCGAAACCAAGGCTTCATCGAAAAGTTTATCGACACTGACGTCCGAAAAAGCAAGATTTTTGTGTTCGCGCATTTTCTTCAGGGATGCGAGAGCATTTTCAAACTGTTCTAACTTTGCAAAACATTCCGACTGCAGGAACCAGCCCACTCTTTGCCGGGGAGCAATCCCGGTGGCTTGTTGGGTTAGATGAATGGCTTCTTGATAATTTTTATCCAGATAGCGTTGGTTGGCTAAAATTAACAGGGCGCTGGCTTTTATGGATTCATTTAGCTTACCTGAGTCAATCGCTTCCCGTAAGTGCTGTTCCCCTTTTTCATCATCTTTGGCTAAAATGAAAGTTTGTCCCAATTGAAATTTTGCGTAGGCATTTTGCGGTTCATCTTCAACCTGCTTTTGTAAGGATTGCAAATTCCGATTAATCTTGGCCTTCATTTCTTGTTCGGAAAGATTATAACCAAGATGCGCGATCTCTGCATCCAGGAGCGAAAAACGTCCGTGTTGACGGCGAATTGAGGGTGTGATTTGCTCGTGAATTCTGCCTTCAAAGCGGAAAGCGGGTTTATTGCGAAAGAGGCGTGGATATGCCTGTATGTGGGGAATGTCACCCAGCACACTTCCGACTTCGCTGCGAACCCGGATATAATAGGCATCAAATTTATCTGTGGAAACTGCCTTGCCGATCGCCTCGTGATAAATCGGGTGAAGTCTTTCATCTGCGTCTAAATATAATATCCAGGGTTGAGATGCTTGTTGAAGGGCAAAATTACGGGCTTTGGCAAAATCATTTTGCCATTGATAGGAATACACCTTGGCAGAAAATCGGCGGGCAATTTGGACTGTTTTATCAGTAGAGCCGGTATCAACGATAATGATTTCCGATACCAGATCATTGATGCTTTTCAAACAGTCAAATAAAAATCGTTCCTCATTCTTTACAATCATGCAAAGGGAGAGAGGAGCTTTGTTTCTCCCTCTTTTATTTGTTTCTTGATTTTCTTGCTTTGCTAGCGAGGCTTTGTTGTTTCCTGATTTTTTCTTTCGCTTGCGTTTCGTCATAAAGTTATCCGATGACTTCCGATGTCATTTTCCCCAGAGCTTCCTGCCGCGAGGGACTTGCAAAAACTTTTGGAAAGATATTGTTAATATCAGTCTGAACCTGGTCTTTATCTCTCTGTAAAATTATAGCGATTTCCTCTACCGTCAACTCTTCATAATAAAAGAGACCGATCAACGTACGCTCAGTCTGATTTAACTGTTTCAATCGGCCCAACGTGATATCAACATGAAATTGCGTCTCGGGCGCCTGTTCTTTGGATTGCATGGTGACTCCCTTTTTATGTATGAATAAATCCTTTCAAAAATCTGGCTGCTTTCTTTAAATGATTATGATCAGTTCTCGATGCCAGTTTGTTAAGTTTGGAAATGTTATCAACCAACTCCTTGCGATAGATAATAACATTGTCAGGAGCTGTAATTCCCAATTGAACTTTGTTTTGTTCAATATTAACGATCTTGACCGCGATGTGGTCACCAATCTTTATTGTTTGTCCCAACTTCCTTGTTAAAACTAACATCTCACCATCCTTGGCTTTGAGTAATGAACTTTGGGAAAACTTTTAATGAATAATGTCAAATATCATGTTTTGACACTCAGACAGCACAGACTTCTGATTATTGACCTGATATTGTCTGGCGCCAGTCAGGTCTGCCCCAAGCAGACTGGTTAAGAAATTGGTAAAGCAACCGGTAATTCATCTGACAGTAAAATAATTTGTTCGCCGACTTTTTGATTGTAATCAATGATAATGGGGCTTTTTAAATTGATGGTAACCTTTCCATCTTCACCGTTTAAGGTTACCACACAAAATACATCGATCAAGTCATCGGAGGTAAACAATTGCTTTACCAAATTTCCGGGGAGTTCTTTCCCAAATTCCGGCGCTACCAGAAAAGGATTTAATACCGGAAAACCGATTTCTTTGCTATCGATTGAAATTAACCAACGAAACGGTTCGTAATCGGCGTCATCAACAATCACAAATCGATGACACTCTTCGAACCCGATTAAACCTTTCCTGAATGCAACAATTAAATTTTCAGAAACTTCAATTTCACCAAATTGTTTTGTCACAACTTTCATCCGTCTCTCCACTCCAATTTCAATCTCTATATTGGCAACATATATGCCAGATTACGTCAAACTGTTTAATTTAAGTAAAATCAGTCAATTGCGAAAATTGAGCCCTCGGTCAAAATGTTGAAAATCATTGAGCATTTCAACACCTCGCTATCGTATATTCCAACACCTGGGCTTAAATAAAATCAACCAGCGAAATCTTGACCGTCTGAGAAAGCGTCTTTAAGGCCGCTTCCAGAGCCATCTGTTCGCTCTGGAGTTCAACAATTGTTTTGGGAACGTCGGTATCTTCCACAGCGGACAAAAACTTCTGTAAGCGAATGTCCTCATTCTGATATTGTTCGAGTAATAAATTGTAACGATTAATTTTAGCGCCAACTTTAGTATTGGTTTGCAGTAATTGGTCGAGGCTCGCATCTACCTGTGGTATTAAATTAGTGAGCGCTGCGGAATCCTGATTAGAAAAAGCGTCTCTCAGATCAATCATGGTTTGGAATATATCAACCTGACTCAGGTAGGCTTCCTGCCCGGTGATATTGTATTGGTCAATTTTTCCCTGACCTAATTCCACTTTTAATTTTCCATCAATCCCATCCGGATTTACATTAACCGCACTTAGATCCGGTGCCATTGTAAACGGCGGTGAATTGACATTATTACCACCAAAAATATAGCGGTCTTTAAAACGGGTATTACCGATATTAACCAGTTGTTGGATAAGTTCATCCACTTGCTCGGCAATCGCATTAAATTCATCGCTACTGGTGCTATCAATCCCTTGAATGGCGAGTTCCTTTATACGAGCAACAATTTCGGCACTATCATCCAGCGCATTTGAGGTGAACGTCAAAAATTCCGCAGCGTTATTTATATTTTCTTCAAATCTGCTATTGTATTTTAGCAGATTCCGGTACCGTAAAGCCGTTTCAATCTTCTCCGGATCATCGGAAATTTGATTGATTCGCTTTCCTGTGGAAAGATTGCGCTGGAGGGTGCTGATCCTCTCACGGTTCAGGTTGATTTGCCGCAAGAGGCTTTCGATACTAAAATTTTGAGTGATTCGCATAACTGTCGTCCTTGACAATTGTTAATGAATCCGTTCAATTAAATTTTGCTTAAGACTTTCAAAATTATTACAGCCACGAAGACACAAAGTCACAAAGTCTAACTAAGATTTGTGAGGCAGTTCTTTATTTTCTTGGTGATTTCTTTGTGCCTTGGAGACTTGCTGGCATATGAATCTCCAAAGTCTTAAAATAGAGTTAGAATCTTACAATAATGACAAAGAACAAAATGTATTTCTCTCGACTGGTGAAAAGGCATTCTGAGATCAAACCATATTCACCACGGTCTCCAATATTTCATCAACAACTTTGATGACTCTGGCCGATGCTTCCAGAGAATGCTGATATTTGATCAAATTGGTCATTTCTTCATCCAGGGAAACGCCGGACTCCGCTTCACGCTGATTTTGAATTTGATGGGTCAGCATTTCCTGATTTTGCCGATTGGTGCTCGCCACTTGAATATCGCTGCCCACATTGGTAATCAAGTTGTTGTAATATTCATTAAATGTCTGAGTTTTGCTCCCAAAAACTTTCTTATTGCGGAGATTCGCAATCGCCAATGCCACATCTCCGTTTCCGGGCGAATCATCCAGTGAAGCGGCGATATTGGCCACGTTGTCTTTAATCTCTGATGTCACCTGGATAGATGTGGCGTCGTTTCCATCAAAAAAATTGAGTCCGGTGGAAATTTGCGGAGGATCGCTTTGCTGTGATCCTAACCCCCTTCCGCTCTGATGTAGGCGATTAACTTCTTCTATGAAATTTTTGGCCAGCTTGTTCAATTGATCTTCGATTCCGAAAATCGTCTGATTGTGAATTTGTAACAATCCGCCCAATTTGCCGCCGCCAATGGCTAAGTTCTGGTTATTGGATCCCTTGATGCTAACCTTTATTCTATCATTATCATCGGCGGTCTTTGCGGTTAATTCACGATACTCATTGCCACTGACTAAAGTCTGTCCGGCAGTGGAAACGGTGAGTTGGCCGTTATTATTTTCCGTATAGCGGATATTGACATATTCGGATAGCCGATCCAGCAAAAGATCGCGTCTGTCCTTCAAATCGTTTGCATTGCCAATCATGTTTCCGGCAGCCGAAATCTTGCGATTCACATCGGCGATTTCGCGGCTGATTTGATTGATTTGATGCACGGTTGACTTGAGGTCCGATCTTAGCGATTTTTGCACCCCTTGCAGCCCCTCCTGCCGGGAACGGAAGGCTTCCGATAAGCTAATCGCCTTTTGTACCAACACATTACGAATCGTGGTATTCTCCGGCTCGGTTCCCAGGTTGCTGAACTCGGAAAAAAATTCGGTCATCAAATTGCCGATGCTGTTCTCGGACGGCTCCTGAAGGATGGTCTCCACTTGATAGAGGGTGTTTTCCTTGATTTGATTTTTCCCCAGGCCCTGTTGAGCAGTGCGAAACTGCCTGTCCAGTAACTGGCTGCGCATTCGTTCGATGTCGGTCGCCTTAACGCCTAATCCCAATTGTCCGTAGACCGTCTGGATGGGGGTGGCTGCTTCCAGGTTTACGCGTTGACGGGAATAGCCAGGGGTATTGGCATTGGCAATATTATGACTGGCAACGTCCACTCCCAATCGATTCGCCCAAATCGCACGGCGCGCAATGTCCAATGTTTGAAATATGCCTGGCATCCCATGCTCTCCTACAAGGTCCGGTTAATTAATCGATTGGTGGATTTGGATTTTTTATGGGGATGATAGACGTTCTCTTTCGTCACACCGTTGCTAATGTTGTTCAGTAAGCTGCGAACGAAAGATAATGAATTTTCCATCAATACCTGATTGCTCTCTTTCAAATCTTTGATTTCCAGCAGGATGTCACGTAGTTGTTTCTGCCAGCGGCGAATTTGCAGAATTTCTTTTTCGGAGAAGTTTAATTTTTCCGGAAAAACTTGAGAACTTTGGGAAGGCTCAATCGAGGGGAATTGTTGTTCTAAGAAGTCTCGCCAGGTGTTTTCATATTCATTGATTTTTTCAAGATATCCCAGTTGCTCGGCAGAGATTTCTTTAATTTTAGCGATATCATTATCAATCAGCGCCTCTTGTTGATGCCGCAAGACATCTTTTAACTGACTGTAAACTTCGATTCTTTTTTGAAATAAATCCAGAACAAACTGTCCCTGTTCCATCTTCTTTCCTTCCCTGATATATGTACCTATCCATATTCGGTTAAGGGCATGGCATCTTTAATGACAAATGAGATGGCCAGACCTTCCAGGTTTTCGAAACCTGGAAGGTCTATGTATGAGTGCATCGCATAAAGGTGATGCACTCCTGTTCCCCCCACCCTAAATTTGAAGTTTATACCTCACCCTGGCGCTCCCCTTAGTGAAGGGCAGGGTGTGAGAGGCGTTGTAAAAACAGACAAAAGAAATCCGACAAGTATCCCCGTAAGAGCAGCTAAGGTCTCGCAACGGTGGGATTATGAAAAGGATTATTTCCATCCCTCACCGAGTTCCTACCCTTAATTGTGTTTCTCTCTTGGATCTCCTCCCGGACTCCTTGCAAAGCTGATCTATATCATCTCTCCGCCAGACAA
>JABAHQ010000467.1_pt2 | contig 26747 bp, 25 predicted proteins | sample 7062091 | NCBI WGS metagenome assembly JABAHQ01 (sample SAMN14534359, study PRJNA622989) | marine sediment metagenome | biome: marine biome [ENVO:00000428]; feature: marine pelagic biome [ENVO:01000023]; material: deep marine sediment [ENVO:00002113] | place: India: Gulf of Kutch | collected...
ATGCGCTCACGGGCCGCCAGTCCCATGTGATAAGTCACCTGCGGATCTTCAATTGCTTTCTCGATGCATTGCGCCAGCCCGTGCACATCACCTAACGGAGCCAACCAGCCGGTCATCCCATTTTGGATCACCTCGGGCACCGACCCTGCCTCATACGCTACAACGGGAACCCCGGCGGCCTGAGCTTCTGCAAACGTCAAACCGAATGCTTCGCGATGTGAGGGCATGATCGCTAAATGCGCCTGCTCGAGTTCATTACGCAGACCCCTATCATCAACCGCATCACACACAAGAACCTTATCAGCAATGCCATGCTCACGGGCCACCCGTTTAGCCCACTCATGTTTCCCCTCACCCACCATTCGAAAAATCCAGTTATTAATTCCTTTTGCCGCCAGCTGACCGACAGCCTGCAGTGCATCAATAAACCCTTTCGCCGGAACGATTCTGCCAAAAAAAAGAAAGTGGGTAATTTCCTTCGGCCGGGTTCTCGGTATTTCTGTGAAGGCGGGGTCAACTCCCAGATAGCAGACCACAACCCGCGATTCATCTACTCCTACTATCTCCACCAACTGACCGCGTGTATGATGTGAAGTCGCACAGATGATATCGGCCTGCTGATAAGGCTTGACAATCAATCGATCGTTTTTCAAGTTTTGCAGGAATCCGCGAATATTCCAAGGTCGGTTTCTCGCCATTCTCTCATAAGTGATCCAGGTGGCAATGTATCCAAACTTGACGTTCTGTGATCGCAGATACGATGGTAAAAACGCCCCTTCGTGAAAGTAGCTTAACACGATATCCAGTTTTCTTTGCTTGATGAGATTTGCCACGGCCTTCTTTACAGAGAGGCCATCGAGTTGAAAATATAACGGATTCTGTGGAACGCGAACGATACCGACAGAGTCCTGTGCAAGATCCGCATCAAACTCAATACCCAAAAATTTTGCATCAGGTCGTGATCTCGGGAAACCGCGATCAAGACCATTTGTCGAAACTGGAAGGATCGTAACATCTGCGCCCAACTTGCCAAGATGTCGGGCGATTTCACGCGTCATTCTGGAACCGCCGCTTGGCTCTCCGAGAGGAAATGGATAGGTAATGGCGATGCCGAGCCGCGTTGAAATTCCCTTGGGTCTATTTTTGCCGTCGACAGCTACTGAATCAGGTGTGGGCAGTTCCGCTGCTGCTACCCCGGTTTTCATTTCGTCATTTCCGCTATGGTTTTCTTCAAAACCTGCACTCTTTTATTTGGATTTAGACGTCCATTGAAAGAATTGATTTTAGCAAATCTTCTCAGGAAAGAATTGGGCGCATGAAAAAATTTTTGTACTAATTTCGATGTGCCCTCGTAAATCCGAAGTCGCAACGGCTTGCGTGTCAACTTTTCGCAGGAAAGCTCGTATCCCAGCTCTTCCATGAGGTCGGCAGCGATATACTCGATAATCCTTGTTTCTGATGCAGACAGCTCATCGCGCCATCCTTCTGGACTGCCTTTACGGAAAAACCCCTGTGGCGCCAAGCCCTTTTGTTTCCGCAATCTTTCAATCGTACCAGCTTCGATCACCTGCTCACAAAAAGAGAAATCAGCAGAAAGATCCAACCAGGAATATATTTTCGCTAACTCTGAGCCGCCATTTTTAAACAATGCCTCATAATGAACTTCACGATACTTGTTCGTAATTTCTTTTAGCTTTTTGCCGCGTTCGATATAGGAGCACCACCCGTTAGCCACGTCGATCACATTTGGAGCAACAGGCAAGTTCTGAACCGGTGCCCACGAATAAGCAGCATTCCGAAATGACGGGAATATGCTTCGGGGATCCCGAATAACATGTAGAACGTAGGCTTCCGGCAATATGTTGAGAATCCAGTCAGAAAATTCCAGATTCTCCGGGGTCTTCTCAACAACAACCTCAGTCTCAGCAGCACAACTTGCCATTTGGTCGAAAACATGACTTGCTAAAGGACGTGAGCGTTTATAAAACTCTTCCATTGATAAAATGCTATGTAACTTGACTTTAGATTCATCTATCTTTCTGTCATTTTTAGAATAAGTATAAACGCTCTTACCAAGTCCACCCTTATCTTCCCACCATTCTCGTAGCGGTTTCAAAGCATGGAAAAAACCGGAGTGAAAGCAAACAACCGTAGCCGGATGTTGACCCAGCAGCCACATCATCCAGGTCGTGCCGCTGCGCGGGAACCCGACAACGAAAAGAAGTTTATATTTGGATTCTTTGGTCAACATATTCCTCGATGCTGGATTCCACAGCATCATCCTGTGTCTCAGTAATGATACGAGCACGAAATAGCCTATCGACAATATAAATTGGACGATGACGAATTTCTTCATATACGCGAGCCAGATACTCACAGAGGAACCCCTGACCCAGCATAATCATGCTGCTGAAGAAGGCGATCGATGTGACCGTACTCGTCCATGCGACAACTGCGAACCCTGACAATTTCGCAATTAGAGCGTATGTTACCAGACCCAGGCTTGTGAGCAGAGATATTCCACTTAGCCAATAAAAAATTGTCATTGGGGCCCGAGTTTCCGCAAAGAATGCCAGGCCAGCCAAACGGACGAGCCCCTTTAAGCCAACTCGGCTGGTCTGATCGTAGCGGGCTCCTCGCTCTACTTTTAGCTCAACTTGTTTGAAGCCTGCAAACGCTCGCAAACCCGGGAAGTAGCGCAGGCGTTCGGTCATCTTTCGTACCTCACCCAGAGCCCGAGCGCCTAACAAACCAAAGCTGCCAGAATCGCGAGGGACCGGATAGGTCGCAGTGCGCTGGAGAAGCGAGTGAAACACCTTGAACAAAAGGCGCATCATCAACGGCTCCTTACGGTTTGTTCGCACCACATAAACGACTTCTGCGTCTTTTTCGCGCCGGATACGTAGAAGCTCTGGAATTACGGCCGGGTCATCTTGCAAATCGGCATCCATGACGATGACGCTCTCGCCGGCGGCGATTTCAATCCCAGCCGCAAGTGCGGCCGGATGACCGAAATTCCGACTCAGCCCAACAACACTCACGTGGCTATCCTCCTTGGCAAGCTTTCGTAAGATCTCTGACGTCCCGTCATTGCTCCCATCGTTGATATATAGGACCTCGTAACTACCCCCGGCTTCAACACAAGCCTTGGTAATGAGGCTGTGCAGATGCTTCAGAATAGCAGCCTCGTTATACACAGGCAACGCTACAGTAAACGACACGATGTTATCGCCGTTGTAACCGGTGGCCTTCTTTGCAATAGATTTATGCATTGAGCGAACTTCGGCCAAATGTTTGTATTAGCTGTTAACTCAGCACCGAGTGGCTCAGGTCAGTTTTATGTGAGGTTTTCTGCCCATTTTCGATTACTTCTAAGGTCGAACTGCTTATTTTAATCAAACTCTTGCGCATTTGGATCCAAAAGTGTATTCCCAACACGATGGTGAAGGAGATCAAGAGGTCGGTTGGCGCTCGATGCCTGGGGTTGCCTACCTCAACCCCCACAGAGACAAGCATAGTGTAAACAATGATTGTAACAGCAACGAGAAAGCCAAAAAGAAAAATGGTATCATTAGCCATTTGAAACCTGCGGCGTTCCTTAATTTGAGTTGGTAGCGTACCAAGAAAAAATCGACAGCCAACCAAAAGCGGTACTAAGATGAAAAATAGCGTAATAGCAACAAAATGAATTGCCATCCAAAAAAATTGAATTATCTTTGAGTGAAAATTTGAAATATCTGTGGTTAAGGGCAACCAGTAAGTTGGTAAAGCAATCAAAACCTCTTTCAGGTACTGAAGGGGGGCCTTTCGGATTAGAAGCAAATTCAATTTCAACAGGTCATTAGATAGTTCCGGCAAGTTCTTAATATTCGTAATTCTTTGCAATTCCGGTACTGTCAGCCAAATATACAATAAGCCATTGTGAGAGCTATTATGCCATGGTCTTTTAGACCCCTCAGTCCGGTAAGCAACTCGCTCACGGTCCCGAATTCGGATGAGTGTTTTCCGGACTTGAGCGTATTCGTCCGGCAATTCTTCAATGAAACGAGCTGTTCGTGTGCTTAGGTTAAATCCCAACAGTGGCGTCAGTCCAAAAAAATGATGGTTTTTATAGTTAGACCAGGCAAATCCTCCAAGAATAAGACTGGGAAAAAGCAAGATAATAATAGCGCCTAAAATTAATTGTCTCCGAGCCTTTCGCGTCAGAAACATGTATAAGATCACAAATCCGAAAGGGATGATAAAAACCAGTTGGAATGTAGGACGAACAAGTGCGGCTAGAGACAACGCTATACTTGATATGATAATAAAAAATACTTTACCTTTATCAATGCCCAAAAGCAAAAACACTACTCCCATTATAATCAAAAATTGTGTCAAAGTCTCGGTGAGCACATAAGCAGTCAGCACCACACTCGGAGGAATGAGGGCAAGAAACAAAAACAGAGCAATGATTTTCTTTGAGATCGTAAGGTAGTTAAGAAAATAAACTAAAAGAAGGACGGCTCCAAAATGCAAAAATAATTGGGTAAAAAACAAAAATCGTGTTGGTTCTTCAGAAGAATTAGTGAGCAATAAAAGAATTGGGTATCCTGGTACACGGCCATGTACCTCATCCAGTTTCAGGTTGTCCTGCAGATCCTGTGCAATCCTCAGATAGGCCGAGGAGTCGGTTACCATGATCGGTGCATTTTTCCAGACCAAAATATAAAAGAGACATGCCACAAACATGAAAAGGAATAACAGTCTTATTGGATAGCGATCAATATTTTCCTTAAGAACGCTCTTGAGAGCATGCCAAAATTTTATTTTTCCAAGCATCGTTTAGATTACTATCTTTTTTTCTTTTCTAACTGTTTAGTTGACGGGTATTGCTCTCATACGGCTGTGCAAGTACTTTGAGAGCATGTATCGTTTAAGCTCGGCAGCCATGAGCCGATGTCCCATTTGAGTCCAATGCATATCGTGGTCATAGTACAGAGGAGATTTGCCAGCGTATGAACGGAAAGCCGGAAAGACATTGAGTAAATCTATGCCGTTGTTATTTGAAAACTCATTAATCACATGAACACTTTTATCTGAAACCACGGCATCGGCAGACATGAAAGCGAGCCTTCCATGTCGCCATTCATTCTTACTTACTTGATGACCCCAGGGGTAGATTGTCAACAAAAAGTCTATTCCGTTTTCGTTACAATAATTTTTGATTTTCACTATGCTATCGAATAGGTTTTGCCATTGTTCCTTTCTTTGCCGCCTGTCTTCAACTAAAGTATGCCTGAGGAGCTCGGGGCTGGCCATGGTAACCACATTTTCAATATTAATTGCTTTAGAAAATTTGTTGACATTTAAAAGGACCAGTCTCGTGACATACAGATTTCTGTTGATCCAACGAATGACTCTGGCAATAAACTGCTTTTCTTCGTTACATCCATCGACACCAATAATGTCACCATCGACGCCATAGGTTGCAATTTTTTTATAGACCATCTCTTGTATTAAGTCGCTCATATCAAGGTTAAGCACCACCAAGTCCGGTTCAAGCGGACTGAGATATTTCGTAAGCTGGAAATAAGATAAAATCGGCGAATAGCTGACAACACCCGCGTTTACAACTTCGACGGATTGATTGTTGATTTTCGTGCATTTTTCGTTTAGCTCTTTTTCAAGGACAACTGAAAACGTCTTATCGTCCTCTACACCTTTCCCCATGGTAAATGAATCACCAAGCATTACGATCCGGTAAAGACTTGCAGGTTTTTTCAATTCAATATGACGTCCTCGAAGAGCGAGATTGTTGATTCTGGCGATGTAGTTATATTCGCTAGTCACAAATGCCAAGGTCGTGTTAGGTATGAGCTTATGGTGAACGTATCTGTCCGGCATATTTCGCGGGGAATGTGCAGGAATTAAGAAGTATCCTGAAGCTAAATCAACAATAAGGTAGGTCACAGATAAGGACATAACAACCAGCCAAATCTTGCCCAGTAAATGACGGTGTCTATCGTAAAGAAGCAAAGTGATAAGTAACAGCAGGAATACAGATACAAGAATAGAAACCACCAATATTATGACAGCAAGACCAAAACGATATTGAATTGATTGCCTGGCATACAAAATCCCTGCTGCTGCGGTAATCCCGATTGCCAGTGAGGCAATTATGATCTTTTTCAGAGGAGTTAACTTACCTGGAATTCCTGGTAATGATGAACGACTTTCCATGCCAACTATATTCGGAAAAAGGTTTGGCTGTGATGTCAGGATGAAGCGCTAAAAACTGATTAAACGCGTGCTGCTCGCCGTGATCGGGTCGGCCTTCATAGCAATACCAGTCATCGAAACTGATGATGGTCCCTTGTCCGATGGACGGTTCACACCAGTTCAGGGCCGTGACGGTCGATTGATACAAATCACAATCGATGTCGATAAGACTTGCTTTTTTTATTCCAAGCTGCTTTCGAAGATCGGATGTCAGCACGTCCTCGTACCAGCCTTCTACTATGTGTACCTTCTCGATGTTTACTTTAGCTTTCCTGAGCCTCTGCAAGAGATCCTCTTTCGTACAGCGATATTTGCCCCTGCGAAATTCTGGGTGCTTGGTATCCTTCCCTTTAGGCTCAGGCAATCCTTCAAAACTATCAAATCCGTATATTTGCGGACTTTTTTGGTGTTCTCCATTCATGATTCGCTTTATGATTTCATCTATAATGATCAGGGTCGCTCCTCGAAAAACCCCGAATTCCAGAATGTCGCCCTCGATGCGATTGCCTCGGATGAACTGAAGGCATTTACAAAAATGACGCAAGTTTTCATCATACTCGTAATCATAGAAAAATCGCTTTGCAGTCAGTCGCCTGCGAACTCCCCGCATCAATCCGTAATCAATCATAAACCCCTACACCATCTGCTCTTGTGCGTCAACGTGCGATGGTAACAAACTGTGGTTTTGTTGTAAGCTGTGCAGGTAATGCTCATAAAGCGCCTGATATGTTTCACAGTCAAAGCAATAGAATGCTTCGGCGTAACCTTGCGTCTCACGCCTGCCGCTATCGACATACAGAGTATAATGTACCGCATCACGATATTTGCATAACTTGATAAAGTCAGTGGCTTTGAGCGGAGTTTTATAATAGCTGAGTATTTCGGCCTTTTTTTCAAAGCCGGAAGAAATATTTAAAATATAGTTCGGAAATGGCATATTGTCCCAGACTTCATAACCGAGGATGGTCATCTGCATCGACGGCATTTTTCTTACCGCGTCAACCAGAATCTGATTTGCAGAGAAATGGTCAAAATGATGATCAAAGAACGAAGGCAAATAAACCACATCGGGTTGTACATTTTCTAAAACATTAATCAACGCCGAAACCGTCTGGCTGTCGTTGGTCAGGCATGTATCCTCATTATCCCAAAAGATTTGCTCAATATGAAACTTCTCACCCAGCGTTTCGGCCTCCTTTCTTCGAATTTCTATGAGCTCACCATTTGAAGTCCCTCCCCCCCCACCGTTGGTCATATACAAAACGGTTATCCTGGCTTTCTTTTCCACATGCTTGCTCAGCGCCCCACCCATCCCGATGGCTTCATCGTCGGGATGCGGAGCCAGGACCAAAACCCTTCCCCTGGGTACCGAGTCGGTGACAAAAATATTTTTATGCGGAAACGGTGGCCCATTTTTTGATTTCTGGTGCGCGTTAAATGACTTCAACAGCACAATCATCTCCGGTGGCGCATACTTGAGCAGCAGCTTGGTTGTGGTTCTTTGCAGGATAGAGCGCAAAACTATTTCTCCTCTTGTTTTCTTGCCACCACAACCATGTCGTTTCCAAACCGTTCGATAGGTAGAAACTTCGACAGCCGAGTAAAAAACCGATGTAGAAAATGTTGCCCGCGTGATGTCCAATCCCTAATGATAGCAAAATTGACAAAACCGTGCCCTTTATAATCAAGCAATTGAAAGCCGGCCTGCCGTAGCAACCCTCTGAACCGCCCAAGGCTGTAATAGTGCGTCGAAATTTGGTGCAGAACTGCCAACTCCCCATTATTTTGTAACTTCTGCAAACTATTCTTCACAGCATAATAGATTGTGCCAAGTCCGAAATAGTTCGAAAGCTTGACCTTCACTGGACCAGATACCACCAGTATACCGCCGGGTTGAAGCAGTTTGTTTAGAGCGAGGAGCGCGCGATGTTCGTCCATCTGGTATTGCAGAAATCCGAGCGCCACAATACCATCAAACGAGTTTTCTCGCAACTCCGCCTGAAGCAGATCGGCCTGAGTTAAAAGATAACGGCTCGGCAGGATATCTTTCTCAGACAGGTTTTGCTCGCAGAGATCCAGCATTCTCTGAGATATATCGACTCCATGGACAAAGAAACCCTTTTCAACTAAAGCCATGGTGGTTAAACCTGCGCCACAGCCAGCGTCCAGGACGGTTGCCTGAGGCCTTAAATAGGAACACAGGAAATCAACGGCAATTCTGTTGCGAGCGATCAGAACAAAATCATTCACATAGCGAGGCCTCAAATAGGCATCCGACCAGTATTTGGAGTGGGTGTCAAAGTAACCTTCGACCAACTCCATATGAGCATGTTGTGTTTTTTTTTGTGAAATTGTGCCCTTTTCTTGCTGCATATCCAGATTAAGCCGCGGCAATAGATTCTATGGAGCTTGCCCCAGAATCTTTGGCCGAGTATTTGGCCTTTATTTCTTCAAGCTTTTTTAGCGTTGCTTCCGCAGTTCGTGACCATGAGAAAAGTCGGTTTACCCGTTCGCGTCCAGTTAGTCCCATTTCAAAGGTTTTTTGCGGATCGAAAATGGCTTCCACAATCTTTTCTGCCAGTCCATCCACACTTCCCTTCGGTACAAGCCATCCAGTGACATCGTGTTCGACAATTTCGGGTACGCCCCCAACCTCATAACCAATGACTGGCAAGCCCGAGGATTGGGCCTCAGCAAACGCAAATCCAAACGACTCCCCATGAGAAGGTAAAATGGCCAGATGGGCCCACTCCAATTCACGAAGCAGGTCGGACTGAGTTAAATGACCGACCACTTCAATGCGATCCGCGATTCCATTTTCGCGAGCCTCGTGTCGTACCGGCTCTTCATCGCCCCACCCTGCGATCTTGAACGTCCAATTTTGTTTTCCCTGAGCCGCTACGCGGCCAAACGCCTGCAGAGCATCGAATAGGCCCTTTTCTCGACTGAAACAGCCAAAGTAGAAAAACTTTGATATCTCTTCTGTTGCATGGCGTCTTGCTTTGCCAAACAAGGGGTTCACACCACAATAAGACACGCTAACTCGCTGCGAATCCAGACCGAACAAGTCGATAACCAATTTGCGCATAAAATTCGAACGAGCAAAAACCACATCAGCTTGTCTCAGCGGTCTGACGACCATCCAATTACGAAGAAACCGACCGAGGCGGCTGCAGTTCTGATACCATTCAGCAAAATATCCGTTTGAGGCAATCATGCCCAAAATCACGCTTTCGGAGCGCAAAAGCGGCGGCAGAAAAGCAACGTCGTGCTGCCAGCCCAAAACGGCGTCTACTCGCTCCCGGGCAAGAATCTTGAGAAGCGCTTTCCTTACCGAGAGCCCATCCAAAAAATAGTGAAATAAATTCTGTGGAACATGTTCAACTTGCACAGACTTGTCTAGTAAATCCTGTTTTTGCCATTTGTGTAACAGAGACTCGGATACGCGAGGTCTCGGGAATCGACTGGGACCAGAGGAGGCGATCGGGAGAAGAATGATCTCGGCTCCGGCCGCTCGTAAATAATGCGCCGTTTGATAGTAATCTATCGGGCCACCACCAGGTATTTGCGGAGCCCATGGAAAGGTAAAGACGATGCGCATGCTAATTTATGCTTTCTGCAAACTGGCCTCTGAACCACGAGCTTATTTTTTAGCTTCTGCCATCTTCTTTCTCAAACTGAGCGGCCGCATATCGGTCCACACTTCCTTTATGTAAGTCAGGCACTCTTCTTTTGGCCCGCTCTTGCCCGCGTCCTTCCAGCCGAGGGGATTTTCGCGATCGGCTGGCCAAATCGAATACTGCTCCTCATGATTGACAACGACTTTATAAATGGTGGTATCTTCTCTTTCTTCTCGATTCATGGGTGCACTCCTGAGTTTTTAACCTTAACCTTACCATTTGTATGCTTCAAAAAGATATCGTAATAAAACCGTTCCATTTGTGCGATCGATGCTCCAATGTTAAACTCCTTTTCAACACGCGCTCTCGCGTTTGCGCCCAACCGCTGCCTGAGGTCTGGAAGCTTATGCAAAGTAATGATAGCCTTGACCAGAGCTTCCGCATCATTCGCGGGAATAATGAGTCCGGATTCACCGTGGCAAATCGCCTCGCCACTGCCGCCGACATCGGTAGCAATCACGGCTTTTCCCAGAGCCATTTGCTCAAGAATAGCGTTGGAAAACCCTTCATTGCTGACAGGGGTTAAACAGCAAACATCCATTAAACTGATGTACTCTAGCACCTCTGCCACATAACCAGTAAAGAACACAACGTCGTCCAAACCCGCTTCTCGAACCATGGTCCGATAATAGTTGAGCCATTTCGGTCCCCCGCCAACCGCTAACACCCGCAAATCAGTGATATAAGGCCTCACTTTGCGAATGGCGTCGAAGAAAACGCCATAGCCTTTTTCCGGTCGAAAATGCGAGACATTGCCAACCACAAAAGTGCTCGGACTTATGTTGAATCGCTTCACCAGCCTCGAAACCTTTTCCGAGTCGAGGGATGATAACTCGGCTAAGTCAAAGCCGTTGTAAATCGTTGTGACCCTTTCAGGGGCCACCTGTTCTCGCTCAGTCAAGTTCCTGGCCACGGCATTGCAAACAGCGATGAAATGACTCACATAGCGATGTGTGAATTTTGAAAGCACCAAATGACGCCTCTTGCGATACACACCGAGGTCGCGGCGACTAGAAACGATCACAGGCACGCCACACCATTTAGCGAGAAGGGTACCGTAAAGATCTGAATCAATGTTAAAGGTCTGTACGATATCGATGTTGCGTTCTCTAATGAGGTGATAAATCTTCGAGGCCTGTTTAAGCGCTGAGATACCATAAATTCTGTTAAGAGGAGCCGGCTCCACTTTAATCCCGGCTTCCCTAAAAATTTGCACAATGTGCGAATCAAAACGAAATGGACAAATGGTAGTGTCAAACAAGTTACGGTTTAGACGACGGGCCAAATCAAATAGATGTCTTTCTGTGCCGCCGAAGCCATAAAGATAATCCAAAAAAAACAGGATGTTAATCTTCCTGTCGTGTTCTTCCACATTCCTCAAATCGCGTACGCTTTTATAAATTGTCACTTTCTGAGTTTCAAGTCGAAGTCACTATCTTTTCAGAAAAAGATGCCATGCCGTGATGGCCGAAGAAAATCGACTTTTGGCATCCGTCACGTTGTCATCGGAAATGTTGATCCTTTTCAGTTTAAACAGATTGCCGTTTATGGAATTTAAGCCTTCGTCGCTGTTGCAAGCACAGGCATAACCAGCAGCCTGCACCAACCGTACGATCTCTTCACTATATTTTCCACCCGGATACGAAAAGCAAAAGACCTCCAGATTCAGGCGTCTCTCCACCTCTTCTTTTGATCGCGTCAACTCTTGCAGTGCCGCGTCGCCTGGCACAGATGTCAGAAATTGGTGATTCACCGTGTGCGAACCAATCTCCCAACCTGCCTGGCTCATTTCTTCGATCTCATGCCAAGTCATAACTCTGGGCAGGTAGGGCTGGTGCTTTTCCGAGGAGAAGACATGATCCAAGAAGCGTTCTCTTAGTTCAGCATTGAGCTCCTGCAACTTATCGATGAATTGATAAATTGCTGGCCCTCTTGTATCTTGCTTCTTTGCAACGATGGTGTCCATCATTTTCAAGTAGTTTGAAATGGCAGGATCACTTGATCTTTGCCGAGAAAATTGTAAGCCAGTTGACGCCGTCTGAAGCAAAGCGTGAAGAGCATCCCACCAGAAATAGCCGCCGTCGTTAATAGCGCCAGTAGGAACGAACAGCACCGCTGGTAACTCATATTGCCTCAGAACTGGAAGGGCGTTTTCTAATAGCTCTTTATATCCATCATCAAAGGAGATTATCATGCTGTTACCGGGGACTTTTACACCCTTGATAGCACAATTGACAAACTCCCGCATTGAAATGATTCTGTAGTGTCTGATCAGGAACCTGATCAATGACTCGAAGTTCTCTGCAGAAATGCTTATCGTCGGTAACCCTTGTCTATCTTGCTCCTCCTTTTGCGCGGTGACTCTGTGAAAGGTGAGGATCGTCACCCTTTTCCCGTTTAAGATGTTCCACCATCTGATTAGATGGAAGGCCGCCGCATAATAAAAGATGGCGCTCAGGAAAAACTTAATTCTTCTCTTAATCATTAAGGAAGGACTTGGGCTCTTCAGTCACTAACAACAAGATTCTTCTTAGAATACTTAGAGGTGCTGAGTTCTAATTGGGCCGCATGGACGGTCGCCATTTCTTCTGGAGCGAATGAGGGGTTTGTGAAAGCATCGTACTGTGGCACGATCTCTTGAAGCTTTTGCCGGAGCTTATCGTGATTGAACAGGCAATTTCGATTGGTCAAAGCCGCTAATTGCTTCTCCAGGTGGGCTAAGCTAACGGCTCGCTTATATTTGAGTCTTTTGATGCCTGTATGCGACGTGGGCAGGAGTTCTTCGTCACCGGCCATCAGCTCTTCGAAGAGCTTTTCCCCCGGGCGTAGTCCGGTGAACTTGATCGGGATGTCCTCGTACGGTCGCAATCCTTGATGCTTAATGAGATCGATGGCCAGGTCCAGAATAGAAATGGATTTTCCCATGTTCAGAATGAAGACCTCGCAACTATTCCCCATGGTGGCCGCCTGCAGGATAAGCTGGACCGCCTCAGAAATGCTCATGAAATAGCGTTCAACCACAGGATGGGTCACGGTTACCGGTCCTCCCCTTTCGATCTGTTTCATGAAGGTAGGAACCACGCTGCCGTTGCTGTTAAGAACATTGCCAAAGCGGACGGCGACAAATCGCGTGCGGCTCTTTTGTGAAAGCGCCTGAATGTAGAGTTCGGCAATGCGTTTGGTCGCCCCCATAACGCTCGTGGGGTTGACGGCTTTATCGGTGGAAACCAAGACAAAAACACCGACCTCATATTCATCAGCTAAAGTCGAAACCACCTTGGTGCCGACGATGTTGTTCCAAACGGCTTCTTCGGGATGTTCTTCATTTAAGGGAACATGCTTCTGCGCGGCGGCGTGAAAAACAATATCTGGCTTATAGCGTTCAAAAAGCTGCCGCTGTTTTCTTTTGTTTGTGATATCGCTCAGACTGCAGGCGATCTGTATGGATTCCGCATCGGACTCCAAATCACAGCGCGTTTCGTGGAGATAGTTCTCATTTTTGTCAACTAAAATGATGCGTTCTGGCTGGTATTCGAAAATCTGTCGGCAGAGTTCCGAGCCGATGGATCCTCCAGCCCCGGTCACCAGCACGGTTTTACCACTGAGAAACTTCTCGATGGCGGAGAGGTCTAACTCCACCAGGCTGCGTCCAAATAAATCTGATATTTCAACTTTTCGAAATCTCGACAGGTGAACGGCACCGCTGAGCAGATCGCTCACGGCTGGTACCATGCGATGCCTTACTCCGGCCTGGCTGCAATAGCTTAAAATCGCTTTCATCTCCTCAGAAGAAAACTGATTTCCCGTGATCAAGACGTCGTCGATGCGCAGCAAGGGGGCGATTTCCGGGATGTCTTCGCACGAACCTAAAACCTTCACCCCATGGATCGTTCGGCCATGCTTATCTTCATCGTCATCAATAAACCCGATGACGTTATATTTGTTTCGGCCATTCTTGTCCAATTCGCGCAGGAGCATCTCGCCAACGTCACCGGCTCCGATGATCAGAACATTCTGCCTTAAGATTTTCTCCACACGATAGGTCTCATCGAACATCCGCAGCATGAGTCGTGAACCACCGATGAAGCTGATACACAGCAGCCAGTCGATCAGAAGAATAGATCGGGAGTGACTGGATATGCCCAGGAGAAAGATCCCCGCTACCAGCAAGAGCGTGCTGATGGTACAGGAATTAATGATAGAGACCAAGTCTTTGACGCCAACGTATTTCCATAGGTTTTTGTAAAGCCCACAATAATAGAGGGTTGCAACGCGCAGAACAACGAGTAACGGCAAAGTCTTAAGGAATATAAAATATTCCTGCGTAGGTACCGACCACTCGAATCGCAACTGGTAAGCAATAAAGTAGGAAAAGAAAATGAGGAACAAATCCAGCGGCAAGAAGAAGTTGCGATCTTTGGCTTCTCGCATCAACTGGTCGTGAATCGTCCTCGTGATTTTTTTAACAACAAGAGCGATCAGCACCTTAACGTCTTTACCCAGAAATCTGTTCTGGACATATTTAAGCTCTACTTTTAACTTCTCCGGCAAAACATGGTGCCGATAGTATTCCTCCCAGGTGGATGACTCCCCGTCTAAACCATTCTTGCCGTTGCTGTCGAACCGTTGGTAGGGCCCCCAGATTCCGGGCCTTACACACAACACTTGCTTTTGTTCTTCTGAATAATCTCGGACAAATTCGGACTTCTCTGGCAGAGGTCCCACCAGACTCAATTCACCTTTTAGGACATTAAAGAGGAGTGGCCAGCCATCGAGCCTCAAAGCGCGGAAGAGTCTGCCAGCCAAGCTGGGACGGTGCCTGGTCTCCTCTGCTTTGCTACCGGGAAGGCCCCCATTAGGAACACGAAATCGATACAAGCGAACGGGCTTTCCATCCCGCCCCACACGGTCGTCTTTGACAAAGACCGAGGCCTTGAAACTTAGTTTTACAAGCAACCAGACCCACGGAAAAAAAGGCAAGAAAAGCACCAAGCCAAGCAGTGCGACCAGAATGTCAATTGTGCGCTTAAGCATGAAGTAAAGTCTCCCCCTCATCTACAATTTATCTGTTCTTCTACGGATTTTTTTTGGGTTAAAGCACCTAATTCCCTAAGACCGCTCCCACCGGCAATTTGTTAACTTGTAGAAATGGATACCATTGGGCTTCGACGTCGTTTTCATAGTTCAAACGACGCAGATTCAGCAATTCATTTTGGCCCGTTACCACCAGGATTCCGTCTGAAACCGTGAGGACTTGACCGGGCTGAGCTTGTTTGGAGAGGCGGCCATTGGACACGACGGGAAAATGAGCGATCTGGGCCTCCCAAACGAACAGCTTTTTCCCCTGAAAATAGGTGAATGCTCCCGGATAGGGATGTGTTAGAGCGCGCACCCAGTTGAATAATTCGAGAGCAGATTTGTTCCAATCGATTAAACCATCTTCTGGAGAGCGCTTGGGCATCACACTGGCCTCGGCGTCATTTTGCGGTTTTCGCGGCAGTTGGCCTCTTTTCAGATAAGGGATAATCTCACGAATCATTCCTCTGCCCGCCACCGACACTTTGTCATAGAGCGTTCGGCAGGTATCAGACAGGGTGATTGGAATGGTTCGCTGTAGAAGAATGTCGCCCGTGTCCACCCCTTCATCAAGCAGGATCATGGTATTGCCGGTTACTTTTTCGTTGTTGATGAGGGCCCAGTTGACAGGGGCTCGGCCTCTGTACTTTGGCAATAACGAGGCATGCATACCGATGCAGCCATACTTCGGAATGGCCAGAACTTCGGCGCTGACCAACCGAGTCCAGCCAACGACAAAGATGACGTCTGGCTCGATCTCTCTCAAGAGTGCCACCGATTCAGGGGTGTTCGTGCTTTTCACCTTATAGAGCGGGATATTGTATGATTGGGAAATGTGTTCAAAGGAGACGGCTCCAGAGGTTCTGGCAGCGAACTCATCTGTAAACGTGAGAATAGCTACGACGTGCCCGTCAGCCTCGAGGATCTCCTCTAAGCATTCCTTACCCTCTTGTACACAGCCGATAAAGACAATTCTACATCTGTTGTTATTGTATTGGGCAGCCACGATCTCAAAGCGGGTTAGAAAACAAAGTTTAAATTAGGGTACGGATCAATTGAAAGGCTTCAGCGGCCCGCATCCCCACACGCGCTCCCCAGTCTTTTGCTCGCAATTCCAGGCCCTCGAGGGAACGGGGGTGCGGATATTCCCGCAGTTCTGAAGTGTATTGCTTGAACGCTTCGAGCTTCGGTTCGATAGTGGCCGAGACATCAAAAAATGTATTGGGATTGAATCTTGCGTAATAATCCGGTGTGGCCCATTCTGTTGAAGAGACCGTTTCATAAGTATAGACGGTACGCACACCGTTGGTTGGCGTCGGCCGAGCCGCTACCAAGGTGGCTTCGAAGATGATCTGATGATCCTTGTTGATGTCCCCACCATGGTGGGTAAACACGATTTGCGGCTGAAACTCGCGGATGGCCTTCTCAAGTATTTGTGCCATCTCCAGGGCCGAATATGTATCAAGTTTTTGGTCTGGCATTCTTAAAAAAATCGGTTGTGAAAGCCCCAAGAGCTTCGCACTGTTCATGGCACACTCTTCTAAATACCCTTGCATGTTGGGATCGTAACGCACCGACACGTTCTCACAAAGGATGATCGGTGTCACGGTATGTCCCTCCTGTACGAATCTGGCGGCCGTGCCGCCGCAGCCAAGCACCTCATCGTCCGGATGAGCTGCGATCACTAATATTTGCATGGTGTTCGTCCTCCTACGTAAACACTATTAATACCTATTTCCTCTGGCCGTAACGATGGCAGGAATGGTTTTTAACAAAATCTTCAGATCCAAGCCCAGAGACCAACGGTCGACATATTCGATTTCATATTGCAATTTTTCGTTAATCGGCAAATCATCCCGACCGTTGATCTGCGATAGACCTGTAATGCCAGGTTTAACAGAAAGCGCCCGTGATTGCTGTTCCGAGTAAGTGCGCACAATTTCCGGAATTTCCGGCCGCGGTCCGACCAGGCTCATCTCACCGCGCAAGACATTGAATAACTGAGGAAACTCATCCAGACACAACCATCGCAAATACCTGCCTACTCGGGTAATCCTCGGGTCATTATCTTGGGTCAGTCCCGGTCCTATTTTATCTGCGTCCTGTTTCATGGTGCGAAATTTCCACATCAAGAAGAGTGAGCCGTCTTTGCCTGCACGGAAATGTCTGTAGAAAACCGGACCCGGGCTGTCCACTTTGACCAATAAAGCAACTAGCAAGAATAGCGGAAAAAGAAGCACAATTAAAACAACCGCTGCACAGATATCAAAAATCCGCTTCAGCAAGAATCTTAATTGTCTTTCCATGAAACTTTTAGCCCGCAAAATATCGCAACTGGCAAGAGGCCGATTACACCCACTACATGGCCGCTACCGGTTAACATGAAAAGATAGTGAGAAGGGTCACACAGAGAAAATAGGGACCGGTGATTTGTAAGCTCTCTAAAAGCGAAAATGTTCAGTCACTTCTTGCACCGCGTCAACGATACGTGTCACGGCCTCACGAGTCAGCCTAGGGTAGAGAGGTAAGGATATGATCTTACTATAAACGGTTTCCGCCGCTGGAAAATCCCCCTTATGGTAGCCATACTTTTTGGCATAGTAGGGTTGCACGTGAAGCGGAATGAAATGCACGCTCGTTCCGATGCCGCGTGACTTTAACTCCACGATGAAGCGATCTCTATGGATTCTCAGTTTCGACAAATCCAACATTAAGACAAAGAGATGCCAGGAATTTTTAAAGCCGTTGTTACGTAGTTTGTCAAAATAATGATAGTACCATCCCGGCATTTCCAGTCCGGGGATGTTTCGGAACGCTTCAAAATAAAACCATGCGTGTTCTTCTCGGACCGCGTTGAAATAGTCCAGCTTCTTTAATTGTCGTGTTCCTAGAGCTGCCTGCAAATCGGTAAAATTATATTTGTAGCCGAGATGATGGATTTCATAATACCATCGGCCCTGATTGGAATAGCGTTTCCAAGCATCCTTTGAAATGCCATGCAGACTAAGAACCCTTAGCCTTTCTGCCATCTGCTCATCATTGGTCGTTATGACTCCGCCCTCCACAGTGGTCATATTTTTTGTGGGATAAAAACTAAAGACCGTGGGATGGCCAGAACTTCCAATTTTTCTGTGGGCATCGATCGAGCCTACAGCGTGCGCCGCATCTTCTATCACAGCCAAACCGTGTCGCTCCGCAAGACCATATAGGCTCTGCAAATCACAAGGAATGCCCCCATAGTGCACCGGTAGGATGGCTTTGGTGCACGCTGTGATTTTCTCTTCGATCAATGTGGGATCGATATTGAACGTTTCGGGATCAATGTCGACAAACACGGGCCGTGCCCGTTGATATTCAATAACCTCGGCGGTCGCACAAAAAGTGAAAGGTGTGGTAATCACTTCATCGTTCGGCCCGATGCCACAAACGTTTAGGGCCAGGTGAAGGCCGGCTGTGCAAGAACTCACAGCCACAGCGTATCGGCAGCCAATAAAGTCTGCAAATTCTTGCTCGAACTTTAAAGTCCTGGGCCCGGAGGTCAACCAGTCCGATCTCAAGGTGTCGACGACTTCTTGAATCTCGTCCTCATCAATCGAGTGCTGACAATAGGGTATGAAATTAGAAAGATCCTCTTGATAGGCCGAGATCTTTCTTCCTGCGGTGGTTACCATGATTCCTATGTGAATCTATCTTGACTTCACCGTAGCGCTATTCGTTTCAGTATAATAAGGGTACCCGTAATACTTATAATCATAGTAGGTAGGCAACACGTTATTGACGTCATTTAATATGATCCCTGAAACATTGATCTCCACACTATTCAGCATGTCAATAGCACGCTTAACGATCCGCTTTGATGTTTCACCAACCCGCACTACCATCACCACATGATCGACAACTTTCCCAAGTATAAGGGGATCGCTCACAGGAATAACCGGTGGAGCATCAACAACTATAAAATCGAAATAGTTGTAGACTTGTTTGAGAAATGCCTTTACATTTTCCGAATTAATAACCTGCAGAGGACTGCCTTGCAAAGAACCGCTGGTCAAAATCTTCAGGTTTGCAATAGAACTATTTCTTATACAGGCATAAAAGGGTACTTTGTTACGCAATATCTCTGCCACGCCGGGCCCTTTGTTCTGTCTAAAGATATGGTGAATTCGAGGCCGCCTTAAGTCAAAATCGATTAATAACGTTGGACTTTTTCGGTTTCGAGAGGAAGCCATAGCGATGTGTGTGGACACCGTGCTCTTGCCTTCCCCCAGCACAGCGCTGGTAACCAATACACCCTGCTTCTCCCGCCCTCTGCGAAAGGTGTCAATTTTCGCTAAGACCCGGTCCGTTTCGGCATTATCCGGGGAATCGTGATAGTATTGACGCTGGATTTCCTCCCTGCTTTTCTTGGCCGATACTTCATGAGGTCGATGTTTTAAATCAAATAAATTAAATAAATTCACTTCTCAAAAACGAATAAAACGTAGTGGATTGACATTCAAATACCACATGATTAAGCTCACAACGACCAACGACACTCCGAACCCTATCCACACTACCCGCCTTTTTCTCTGCATAGCGGTGTGTGCACCGCCTAAACCCGGTAATACTCCGATGACAGGCAGTTGGAAAGCCTCCACGGCTTCGTTTACCGTTCGCACCGATTGGTCCAAATATTCACGCATGATGACTGCTCCAAGCCCACAACCAAAAGCCGTAAAAAGGGTCACCATTAAGATCATTCTCATACCAGCATTGATAGGCTGGGTGGGCTTGTTAGGGGGTTCGAGCATTTTAAATCGATCGGAGGCGTCCGCCTGGGCGATACGCTCCTCTATTTTCACGCCCTGATTTTGCCGCAAGAACATGTTATAAAGTCGGCGATTGACAGCCACGTCAGCCTCCAATTTCGACAAGGTCATCTCATTAGAAGGATTCTGCGACTTCTCCTCTCTAAAGGAAGCGATCAACTCCTGTAGCGCCATGGCTTTCTTGTTTTGAATCTCTAAATCGATATCCGTTATGGCTTTTTCCAGATGGAGATTGCGGGTCTTCGCTTCAAGATAGGCATATTTTTCTTTAAGGAATTCTCCGATTTCATCCCTAATCTCTTCCCTGCTATCGTTAATTTTACGATTAACATTAATCACTTCCGGGCTTTTCCAGGAAAATCGCTGCATCATGCCCGCCATCTCTTGAACTTTTTCATCAATCGTCTGTCTAAGTCGTCTAATCGTTGGATCGTTGCTCGTGAACTCTTTGGTGAGATCCAGACTATCTAATCTGCGGCTGAGATATTCCAGGTAGTCCTTCTTCTCTTTTGTGATAATCTCGATCGCAATCAGCGCATTCTGAATGCGATTCAAGGACTCCACGGTCAGGCTTTCATTTCCAACTTTGCTGCTGATTAATTCTCTCTTGAAGCGTTCAAGGTTCTTTTCAGCTTCTTCAAGTTTCTCTTTGTAAATAGATGTCTGTTTATCATTGAAACTCAGGGCATCTTGGACGCCTTTCATCGCCCTTTCCATGGAATCACTGATATAAATCTCCGTCAAAGCCTTGACCAGAGAATAGGCCAAGTCGGGAGTCGATGCCTTCGCTTTAATCGCGAGAATATTCGGTCCAATATTTCCAGCCTTAATCGAGCTTTTCAGCCTTCTGAGGAGTAAGATCTCAACTATCTCGTCAACGCTCTTGTCTGGAAATGTCGCTTTCATTAGCTTGGCCCTGTTGCGCAAGGCCTGATCTTGATCTAACTCAAGGTGATCGATTAATTGCGTAAAGTATTCTTTGCTCAAAACGTGCTTGTTCAGAGAAAATCGACTCACTCTAGGCAATGACTCTTTGATGGAAGAAGGCAGCAAATGCATACTGCTTGGTTGAGTGTAGATGTAGCAAGATGACTGATATATCGGTTGATTTGAGGTGATTTTGTGAGCACCAACGGAGACTACGAGTACAAATGGCACCAAGAAGTACCATATTCTTCGACGCAAGATCTTAAGATAATCCCGCCAATCGAAACTATTTTTTGAATCAAATATGTTCATAACGATCTTATACCTATGAAAATGGCAGAAGTCGCTATGGCTGTCAAGGTCGTGGTCAGCACTGTTGTGACCAATCTGCCACCCAGGGATGATTCCTGCGGTACGATGATCGTATCCCCCGGACCAACAGGCATGGGAACGGGAAAGCTCTTCTCAAAATAGTCGTTCAGATTAACTTCAACCACACTGGCCGTACCATGCGATACCGAAATGTGCTTTACCTTATTGAGATTAGCGTTGGATCTTGGTCCCCCGGCCCTGCCGATAACATCTAGCAAGTTGGAATCGGCCTGCAATCGCAACGGACCTGGTCTAGCAATGGCGCCAAAAATGTAAACCACGTCTTGTTTTACCAAAGGAGAGGTAGCTGTGCCGGTTGCTGTCGTACCGGGGACCTGAATAGTATCGCCAGGATAGACTTCTGGGAGATCGCTCAGATTGGCATTCCGCAAGGACTCCGTTACATCCACGGTGTATAGTTTTCCATCTTCCTTCTTGCGGACAATAACTACCTGGTCTAGATTAGCGGTTTCTAAAGGTCCCCCTGCTTCTAATAGGATTTCCCAAAGATTAGAGATCTCTTCAAAGGAATACTTGCCTGGCTTTGCAACCTGCCCGGTAATATGAACCACGTTACCGCCATATTCAAGCACATCGATACTAAGCTGAGTAATGACTTTGTTGTATTGCGACATTTGTGAAATTATCTTTTCGCGGAGCACGTTAATGGTCAGACCTGCAGCGGTCACTCTACCGATGATGGGCAGATCAATCTTACCGTCTTTGTCCACCCGAACCTGAGAATTAAGTTCAGGATACTCCCAGAAGGATACTTTTAGAAGATCCTTCACCTGGATCTCGTAAGTGCCGCCCTGGCTTAGTCCATCTCCTGGCAGCAGAATCAAAACCAAAGTAAACAGGCAAAACAAGCTTATTACCCACTTCATTCCTGCCAGGTTCTTAAAACGTACTTCCATACGTATGCTCTCTTTTATATTGATTATGCGTTAATTATCCGCAATTCGTTTCAAACATCCTGCGTCGATATTGATAGACATAGATTGGCAAATACCATCGATAAATATGGAAAAATAATGATGCCCCCGAGGTTCGCTCACAAAGCCTTTGAGTCCAATCAGGGGACCGGCAATAATTTCCACTCTGTCCCCTTTCGAGAGGTTATTGTCTACGGTGGGCAAGTATCCCGAGTGCAGAATCCGTCGAACTGCTTCGATTTGCTCGTCCGGAATACGCGCGGGTCCGCCACTAAACGTCACCATCCGAACCACCCCGTCTGGCTGAAGCGCTTCGTAACGTTGTTTTGAATTTGCATAGACAAACACATACGAAGGGAAAAGGGGCTCTTCGAGCAATTTCTTACGGTCACTCCAATATTTCGTTACGGTCTTTAAAGGAAGAAAACATTCAATATTCAAGTCTGTTAGTTTCTTCTCGATTTTCTTTTCGAAACGAGGTCGAGTATACAAAGCGTACCAGTAACGGTTATTCTGTATGTCACTTTTTTCAAAACATTGTCTCATGTTCACGCTCCACTGTTGTTGCAGATGCCAATCTTTGCACAGGGACATTAAATCGTTCTTACGAACCTTTCTTTTCTAAGTACTCCAAGATTACTTGCGAATTTCTTCTGGAGTACGATTAACAGTTTTAATAGTAATCTCAGCATGAAGCGGCGGTTCATAAGGGTCGTCAACGCCAGTAAACCCTTTGATCTCTCCTCGGCGCGCCTCGCTATCCATTCCCTTGGCGCCCCGCTGTTCACACACCTCCAAAGCAGTATCAATAAAGACCTCGACAAAATGCTCTTTACCAACCATGTTGCGTACTTCGTTTCGAGTTGACCGGTAGGGACTTATCGCAGCACAAGTATCCGAAGCGACAAATCCGATGCGACGAATATTCGTATCGCGGTCTTCTTTGCTAAATGAGAGGCCTTTTGACAAATGAGTCCTCACGACATCACCATCCAGAACCGTAACCTGTCTTCCCGTTCCAAAAGAAATGGTGTGAGCACCTCCGCGGTTGTGGACTTCCCCGCAGTACTTAGGCCAGTCAACCAAATGCATACGCCTTGCCTGTGTTTGGATGGATGGGTGTAGCACAAAATTTCTGCCACTTCTGGTCTGGTGAACCATGTCCGCCCTGTCGTGATCGGTTATTCCCTTTGCCTTTTCTCTCATCTTTGTTTCTAGCACCGCTGTCACTGTGCTGCTCTCCTCTAATATCATTATCTTAATTCAAATGTTTCTCTTCACACAGCTTCGCCTGGTGAGTCCCACCAAGAGACCCATAAAACACACCTCTTGAAACTTGTAAGGGAGGATTATGAAAACTGGTTATCCCCCTGCCCCCAGTAATTCCCTGACCTCTAATCGAAACTTATTTGACTGATTAATCTAAAGATAACTTCCCAATGATATCAAAGCCTCAAGCTAAGTTGTTGCTCTTTCTGGGAGATAATCAAACCCAGTAGTTTAGTTGTTCGGATTGGTCGTTCCACTTTTCTCATTACTCCTGGTAAAAAGGCCGGTAACATCGTATACAAAGACACGATAATAATAAGTCGTATTTGATGCTAACGTTGAATCGGTATAAGTAACGACATTCTGGTTCTGGGTTATTGTAACTAAGGGGGATTGGTTCGTAACCCCGGGCGTAAGAGAACGGAATATTCTATAGTTTGAAAAATCAATGTCCGAATTCTTTGACCAGAAAAGATTTAAAGAAGTTGAGGAACCGATTACAGCGGCAACCTCAATCAGTTCGACAGCTTTTGGTGGCTTTCTTATCGTAACCCTGGCTGGCGCATCTAAATTTGCTGCAACATTACCTGCCTTGTCTCTAAAATGGCCGACAACCAAAGTACTTTCGACCTCAGGGCCGGTTGGGATAACATAGTCAACTTCATAAATGCCATCATTGGGTACCGAGTCGCCGTCTTCACCATTATCAAATAGTTCTAAACCAATACGAACATTGTTTATGTCTACCGAAGCCCTTCCCCCTGATTCACCCGTATCCATTATAAAATGGATAGTATCAGCCGGAGTTAATATTCTTTTATTTGCGTCATGGGTTATTTGCCTTATGACTGCCTCCGTATCAAGAATGATACGATCCGAATTGGCCTCCAAGGTTTCTATATCTTGCACATTTCTAAATTTAACAAAAACAGTTTTCTCCCCGTCCCCAGGAGACAGAATCCAACTTTTTGGGGATGAAAAAGCTTCCCATTCAGCATTGGTGAACAATGAGTCATTGCTAACTTTTACCAAGGTAGTGGTCGAAGGAGCGGTTAATGATAAATTCACGGCTAATGAGTTCGTATATTTCTGCCCAGAATTGATGATTACTCCGTAAATTGCCGGTACCGCTGACACAGCCTCTGAAGTTCTTCCTTCCAATCCATTTAATCCCACAGCCGAGATTTTATATCTATAAGTTCGATTATTTTGTAAATTTACATCAATGTATGATAATTCGTCTGATGACCCTATGCTTCTGAATGTCTGTGCGGTTGAATCCTGTCGATATATTTTATATTTTGTGACATTGCCGGAGTTAGGATGACGCCAACTCAAACCAACTACTCTATCTCCTACCGATGCCTTAATATTAATCGGCGGAGCAGGAAAATCTTCGATACTCGTGGCTGTTGGACCAGAAGGTTTCTCCCCGCAACTCAGGATCCCAACAACTGACAAAAGAAGAAGAACATTAATGCTTTTCTTAACTGAGCTTATCCTCATGAGCGTTAAATCCCAATTTTCCATGTGACCATAAGATTATTGTCATTTACATTCTGCGACAAAGGATTCGTCCTGATTTCTATATTAGGAGATGCTCCTCGGAAAAATAATAAAGAATCGAAAATATTATATATCCAAAAGGCCGCACTAATGGCAATCATCGTATTGCGAAAGTCATAATCGTCCTGCGCTTTCATCAATTTATCCTGAACATCCAGAAAGGATTTTTCATCCATATTTCTTTCGAATACTTCTAAGGCTCTTTCCAATTCATTTTGGCGGTGGTTGTAGTCATTAAGAGCCCAAAATGTCCCAATCCCTAAACCAACCTGGACAGTGCTTATTATAAAGCCTCGAAGTTTATTTCCGCCATAAAATTGTCCCCAACCTGGAAATAACATAGAGCGAAAGGCAGCCTTAGCACGTGTTTTTCGTTTTAATTTAATTAGTACAGAATTTTGCCCACCATCGGTAAAACTCGTGTTTGAAGTTACAGACTCATAGCCTTCCTTCGTGGCTTTAATTTGATATTTCCCATAAATAGGATAAGGTACAACAAAGGGAGTTTTCCCGGTAAAATCATAAAGCCCCTCCAACTCTACAATTGCCCCCGACGGTTTTGATTCTATTGTAAGAAGCTCTGGCGGTTTTAATTTAATGGTGTCATTATGGGTGCCATTCTCTTGTGCAGTCAGATCCACAACATAAACTGAAAGCAATAATATGAGTACTAAAACCACGCACCGATAAACTTGATTTCCGATTAACATGATACCTCTACTATTTTCAATTTATTTTGGTGTAGTATGTGGATTATGCCTGGGCTTAACAAAGTTTAGGAAACATTCCAATTTGTCTGTATCAATTGGTTTTAGTAAAAATGACCATATACCGTATTTTGCTACTTTTTGTCCGGTTTCAAAAGTATTATCAGACGACACGACTATAAGAGGGACACTTGGCCTTATCTTCTTAATTATTGGAATAATCTCGAGCCCAGACATTCCAGATAAATCGATATCTAATATGAGCAAATCTAATCTCAGGTCTAATATTCTTAGCAAAACTTCACTAGCTCGATTTAAATAAATTGGACAAAACTGATCCTCATCTATTATATCCGCAATACACTCGGACAATTTCAGATCATCCGTCGCAACTAATATGGTTCCTTTATTCAAAACTAATCTCTCAAATAATATTCAGGCTAAGAACCTTGATATTGATATTGTAGATTAGTGTTCACTGGCAACTGTTATGCCGAAATCCAGAGAATCCGAATCAAACAGATTCATGCACGAAATCTTGATTTATTTTATTTTTTTAAATTCAAAGGGTTAAATATAAATCTTTTACCTCATAAAAATAAATCAATACACTTTAGATGGTTCAATCTCGTCGTAAGCAATTTGTTACACTAATTATACAAATCTTTGTTTTCTTGATTTTAATTTTTAATAAATATGAAGTTAACTTCATGTAAAGTTTTCTACCCAGTTGTTACTAAATTGCTACAATTTACAAAAACACACTTGTGATCTTAATAGTGTTTATTCGAATCGTAAATAGTGAACGAAAACGGACTGTTGCTGTCATTCCCGAGATCTTTTGTTAGGGAATCTCCTACCTAATTCTCGGAGATTCCGTCCCGACGCTTCGGGACGGAATGACGTGCACTAACGAGTTTTCGTTCAGCCATTAAATATTTGTTCTAGTAGACTGGCTTTCCAAGTATTTTATAATTGTTAAGACCGTGCTTCTGTAAAATATTATAGATAGTTTTACGACTAACCCTCGCTTCTTTTGCTACTTTTGAAATATTTCCATTATTTTTGTCCAAGAGTCTTGTAAAATATAGCCTTTCGAAACTCATTAGACTTTGTTCTTTCGCTTTATGATAGGGTAGGGTTAAT
>JABAHQ010000375.1_pt1 | contig 26718 bp, 22 predicted proteins | sample 7062091 | NCBI WGS metagenome assembly JABAHQ01 (sample SAMN14534359, study PRJNA622989) | marine sediment metagenome | biome: marine biome [ENVO:00000428]; feature: marine pelagic biome [ENVO:01000023]; material: deep marine sediment [ENVO:00002113] | place: India: Gulf of Kutch | collected...
CTACTCGACCTTCCTGCAGCGCGCCTACGACCAGATGGTCCACGACGTGGCGGTCCAGGGGCTGCCGGTGCTGTTCGCCATCGATCGCGCCGGCCAGGTCGGCGAGGACGGCCCGACCCACGCCGGCAGCTTCGATTTCAGTTACCTGCGCTGCCTGCCGGGCTTCACGGTGATGGCGCCGGCCGACGAGAACGAGTGCCGGCAGATGCTCTACACCGGCCTGCAGCTCGACGGGCCGGCGGCCGTGCGCTACCCGAAGGGCAACGGGCCGGGCGTGGCGGTCGAGCCGGAGATGCGCGCGCTCGAGATCGGCCGCGCCGAGATCCGCCGCCGCGGGCACGGCGTCGCCCTGCTCGCCTTCGGCAGCATGGTGGCCCCGGCGCAGGCGATCGCCGACGAGCTCGACGCCACCGTGCTCAACATGCGCTTCGTCAAGCCGCTCGACGAGGCCGCGGTGCTGCAGGCGGCCGAGGAGCACGACCTGCTGATCACGCTCGAGGAGAACGCCCTGCCCGGCGGCGCCGGCGAGGGCGTCAACCGCTGCCTGCTGGCCCACGACGTGCGCGTGGACGTGCACAACGTCGGCCTGCCGGACCGCTTCATCGGCCAGGGCTCGCGCGCCGACCAGCTGGCGGATGCGCGCCTCGACGCCGACTCGCTGCTGGCCGACATCCAGGCGCTGCTGGCCGAGCGCGCGCGCCGGCGCCAGGCCCATGCCTGACGCCGGCAGGGTTGCGCCGCCGGTGGCGCTTCACTAATATCCTACCGCTTCGGTCAGGTACCTCACGAGCCACTCATGGCAGCCACGTACACGCTTCGGGTCCTGACGGAGTTCGCGGCCGCACACAGCCTGCGCGGCTACTCGGGCTCGTGCAGCCGCCTGCACGGCCACAACTGGAAGCTCGAGGTGGAAGTCCGCGCCAGGGCGCTCGACGAGATCGGCATGGCGGTGGACTTCCGCGAGATCAAGCGAATCGCCCGCGAGGTCACGGACGAACTGGATCACCGCTACCTGAACGAACTCGAGCCGTTCACCGAGGTCAACCCGACCGCGGAGAACATCGCGGCGCACTGCTACCGCGAGATCGGCAGGCAGCTGAACGGACCCGGCCTGGCCGTCGGCGCGGTCACGGTCTGGGAAAACGACCGCGCCTGCGTGCGCTACGCCGAAGAGGAGGCTTGACACCGACATGGCAGCCCACGTCATCCACGAAATCCCGGATATCCAGGGGACGCCCGACACGCGCCGGATCGCGATCGACCATGTCGGCATCAAGGACATCCGTCATCCGGTGACCGTGCGCGACCGCGGTGGCGAGGTGCACTCCACGGTGGCCACCGCGAGCATGACGGTGCACCTGCCCGAGCAGTTCAAGGGCACGCACATGTCGCGCTTCGTGCAGATCCTGCACGAGCACGACGACGCGCTGTCGGCCGACACCTTCGGCGCGATGCTCGACTCCATGCTCGACCGCCTCGAGTCCGACTCCGGCCGCATCGTGCTCTCGTTCCCCTACTTCGCGCGCAAGAAGGCGCCGGTGACCGGGGTCGAGAGCCTGATGGACTACGAGGCGACGCTGATCGGCGAGCGCGACCTCGACGGAATGCGCCGGTTCTTCATCGGCGTCGTGGTACCGGTCACCAGCCTGTGCCCCTGCTCCAAGGAGATCTCCGACTACGGCGCCCACAACCAGCGCTCCCACGTCACCGTGAGCGTGCGCACCCGTGGGTTTATCTGGATCGAGGAGGTGATCGATTTGGTGGAGACCGAGGCCTCGTGCCCGGTCTATGGCCTGCTGAAGCGTCCCGACGAGAAATATGTGACCGAGCGTGCCTACGACAATCCCAAGTTCGTGGAGGATATGGTGCGCGACATCGCGGTGCGGCTGAACCGTGACAAGCGCGTGGCGGCCTATGCGGTGGAGTCCGAGAACTTCGAATCCATCCACAACCACTCCGCCTACGCCCTCGTCGAGCACGACAAAGAGCGCTGAGGCGAGCCCGCGATGGGCCGGCACCGAATTTCAGGGGCGCGCGGTCGTCACGGGCGCTGTCTCAACACCATCGCCTTTCCGTCGTGCTCGATTTGGAGTCGACCCAGGAAGCTCATGCCCAGCAGCGTCACGCGCGGCGCACTGCCTTCCAGCACCACGGCATCCACGTTGTGTAGCAGGATCTCACCGACACCCACGCGATCCAGGGTGACCCGGTAGACCCGGGCCGCCCCGGAGGCGGTGTGTGCCATGCCCTGCTCGCCCTCCAAACGGAAATCGATGCCCAACAGGCGCGCCTGATTGGCGTTCATCGCTATCATCGTGGCGCCCGTGTCGACCATGAAATCCACCGGATGGCCGTTGATGCTGCCCACGGTGGTGTACATGCCGCCGGCATTGCGCCAGATGCGCACCTCATTGGAAGGAGCTTGAGCATAGCGCGTGCTCACCTGGGTGCCCAGGGAATAGGTCCGCCGTTCCCCGCCCACTTCCAGCACCGCCCCCTCGCTGTCCGCCGAGATCAGCACCACCCCCTCCGGGCTGGGCTCCCCGGCCCGCAGCAGGCGCCGCTTTCCGTCGATGCGCACGACCGCCTTGTCCTTGAACAGCCCGAGCACGGTGATGCGCTCGACCTCGGCCATTCCCGCCCCGGCCAGGACCGCGATCAGAATACCCGCCACCAGAGAGCGCAAGCTCTTCCCAATCGTTCCGTGAAACAACCGCGTTGAGCCCGGATAGAGGCCGTCGATTGCGCTGTTTGCGCCATATCGGTCATTTGGCGCCGGGCTGCACCGACGGTTGGACCGAGAGCCGCGGGCCTTGCGAAGCGGCATGCGACAGCGAATCGCACAGGGAGCGTGCGATTCGAGCTTGCCCGCAGCGAGCGGAGCAGGGACAGCGCAGCGAGGGTAGGCGGCGTTCATGCCCTTCAAGGTGCAAAACCCCCGCTTCTCGGTCCACTCATGCAATGATTGGGTCTTTCCCTCGGCTAGCGTTTCACCCGAAAGCGCTCACCGGAGGCCTGCCCGAGATCTACTCGCACGCGATCCGGGCTCCAGCCGTGCACCTTGTCGCGGGCCTCCACGAAGATCACCTGCGTACCCGCCGGGATCTCGATGTCGTTCAGGCTGCGGGTGAACGGCTGCTCGTTGACATGGGGGTGCCACAGAGTGCGCGTCCCCAGCTCATCCCGCTGCTCCGCGACCACGCGCCAGGCGTCGGCGTAGTGGTCCCAACCGGTGTCATCGTGGCGCAGGGTCACCGCCGCACGCCAGTGCCCATCCTGGCGGCTGAGCTCCACCATGCGGATCTCCACGTCACCGCCCGCCGCCGGCCACCCCAGGACCATCGCGACCGACAGGGCAAGCCCTCGCGTCATTGCCATCGTTCCCTCCGTCGAATTCCATTGGTTGAGCGCGAAAAACCGCCCGCGGCGGAAACGCCAACACGAGGCCGCGCGAGGGCCGCCTCCGCGAGGCGCGCGGCCAGCCCCTGCGCTTGCGCGGACGTTGCCCTCGTAACCGTACGAGCTAGGACGCGAGAAAATGCGCCCCGACCTGAAGCGCCGCCCAAGCGTACACCCCCGCGACCACGTCGTCGAGCATGATACCCAGGCCGCCGCCCACATTCCGGTCGACCCAGCGCCCGGGCCATGGCTTCACGATATCGAAAACCCGAAACAGGAGGAAGCCCGCCGCCAGCCATCGCCAACCCGCCGGGGCCAGCGTCATGGTCACGAAGAATCCCACGAACTCGTCCCACACGATGCCGCTGTGATCGTGCACCCCGAAGTCGCGTGCGGTCACGTGGCACACCCACACCCCCAGGCCGAACAGCGCCCCCACGGCGGCCAGATACCACCCTGCGGGAAGCAGCCGCAGCACCAGAAACAACGGGATCGCCGCCAAGGTCCCGGCGGTCCCCGGAGCGAAAGGGGCGGCACCGGAGCCCAGGCCGCAGGCCAACAGATGCACCGGATGCCGCCAGAAATCCTCCGGCAGGGTGTTTCTCTTGAGGAGCGTGGCCTTACCCATCCCCAGCCCCGTCGAAGTGTCGATACCCGGCGCGCCCGGGAGCCGCCACGGGGGCACCGGCACCGTCCTCCAGCCGCAGGCCCAGGTCGGGCTCCACCGTGCCGATCCGGGTGAGCCGGACGTCCAAGTCGGCTGCGGCGGCCCGCAGCGCCGTCTCGGCACTGGGCGGTACGGTAAAACAGAGCTCGTAGTCATCGCCGCCACCCAGGGCGTGGCCCAGCGCCCTCTGAAGCGGGACCGCGGCGCGCAGGGCCCCGGAGAGGGGCAGGGAGCCGACCTGGACGCGAGCGCCTACCTCGCTGGCCTCGAGGATATGCTGCAGGTCGGCGACCAGCCCGTCGGAGACGTCAATGGCGGCGCTGGCGATCCCGTGCAGGGCGCGCCCCACCGCCACCCGCGGCTCGGGATAATCCAATCGCCGATTGACATGCACACCTTCGCGGCGAGGCAGCGGGGCCCCGGATCGCCGCCGCTCCACCGCCAGGCCGGCGTCGCCGACGGTGCCGGTAACGTAGATCGCGTCCCCCGGACTGGCCCCGCTCCGGCGCAACGTGCGGCCTCCCGGGCTCAGCCCGTAGGCCTGCAGGGTTACGCTCGTGGGACCCCGACCCACGCAGGCGGCCCGGATTTCGACCCCGTGGCGCCGGGCGAGCGCGCCCAGCCCCGCACGAAATGCCTGCATCCAGCTGCGGGGAGCTCCCGGCAGCGAGAGGGCTGCGCTCACCCATGCGGGCTGTGCCCCCATGGCCGCCAGATCGCTCAGATTGACCGCCAGGGCCTTGTGCCCGACGGCATGGGCCGGCGTGCCCGGAAAGAAATGCACCCCCTCCACCAGGGTGTCCACCGTCATGACGAGGTCGTGGCCCGGCGGCACACGCAGCACGCCTTCGCCCTGCCCGGGCCGTTCCACCTGGCGACCCGCGTCGAGCAGTCGGCCGCCGACGTGATCAAGACTCAGGGACGACATGGCCTGCGGGGCGAGCCGCTGCCGGGACGGCGAGCCCATGCAGCCGCCTTGGACACCGTCGGTCTCAGCGCGCCGGCTCCCGGCCGATCTCCACGGCCCGCAGGCGCCGGGCCGCCTCGTCCAGCACCCCGTTGACGTAGCGGTGACTCTCCGACGCGCCAAAGGTCTTGGCCAAGGCGATGGCCTCGTTGAGGATCACACGATAGGGGATGTCGATGCGGCGCAACAGCTCGTAGACGGCGATGCGCAGTATGGCCCGCTCCACGGGGTCGAGCTCTTGAACCGGTCGGTCCAGGACCTCGCCCAGGGCGCTGTCCACCTCGTCGAGGTGGGCCGGGACCTCGTGCAGCAGCTCGTGGAAGTAGTCCATGTCCGCGCCGCGTACATCCTGCTCTTGCCGGAACTGGCGCTCAATCGCCCCCAGGCTCTGCTCGGAGACCTGCCACTGGTAAAGCGCCTGCATGGCCAAGCGCCGCGCGCGCCTGCGGGCGTGCGCCGGATTGGGACGCTGCGGCGCGGTCGTTCCCATGGTCTGTTGGTCACTCGCCCAATCGGCGGAGCAGGCTGACCATCTCGATGGCCGACAGCGCCGCCTCGGCGCCCTTGTTGCCGGACTTGGTGCCCGCCCGCTCGATGGCCTGCTCGATGGTATCGACGGTGAGCATGCCGAAGGCCAGCGGAACGTCGTGCTGCAGGGACACGCCGGCGAGGCCCTTGGTGCACTCACCGGCCACGTACTCGAAATGCGGCGTGCCGCCGCGAATCACGGTGCCCAGGGCGATGATGGCATCGTAGTCGCCCGACCTCGCGAGCCGGCCGGCCACCAGCGGCATCTCGAAGGCGCCGGGGACGCGCACCACATGGATGGAAGCGTCATCGGCCCCGTGCCGGCGCAGGGTATCCAGCGCCCCGTCGAGCAGCCGCTCCACGATGAAGCCGTTGAAGCGCGATACGACGATGGCGAAACGGGCGTCGCGCACCACCAGATCGCCTTCCCATTCCTTAACACTCATAGCACACACTCGCGGTTGTTATTTGGTTTTCGGCTGCCGGCCTGGGGACAGACCCTGAAGAACAGTTCGTGTCCCGCTGCAGTTCCCTAAAGCCCAATGATTGCATAGTAAACAGTTCACAAGTAGCTCGACCTGGCGTTGGATCGTGCCGGTGGTCCGATCGAGGACCGCGAGCGGAGCAAGGACAGCGCAGCGAGCGTAAGCGGCGCAAGGCCCCCGGTTCTCGGTCAATCTACGCAGTGATTGGGTAAATTGATCGAAACGCACAGCGCCCCGCCGGGCCCGGCTCATTTCGCCCCCTCTGCCGGCTCATCGCGGACATACTCCACCACCTCCAGGCCGAAGCCCGAGAGCCCGTGCATCACCCGCGGGGCGCTCAGGACCCGCATCTTGCGCACCCCCAGGTCGTGCAGGATCTGCGAGCCCAGGCCAATGGTGCGCAGCTCGCTCTGGGACTGGGGCGCATTGCCGTAGGTCTCGCCCATCCCCAGCCCGATGTTGCGGATGCGCCGCACCAGCTCGCGCTCGTCCTCGCGCTTGCGCAAGAACACCACCACGCCCTCGCCCTCGGCGGCGACATGCTCCAGGGCGCGGCGCAGTGGCCAGCTGCACTGATCGGGGCATTGGACGGCCAACAAGTCGCACAGGGTGTCCTGCAGGTGCACTCGCACCAAGGTGGCGCGCTCGGGGCCCACTGTGCCCTTGACCAGGGCCATGTGCAGCTCCTGGTCGATGGTGTCGAAGTAGGCCACCAGCCGGAACGGACCCAGATCCGTGTTCACCGGCACGTTGGCGACGCGCTCCACCGTGGTCTCGTTCTCCACGCGGTAGCGGATCAGGTCGGCGATGGTCCCGATCTTCAAATCGTGCTCACGCGCGAACAGCTCCAGGTCGGGGCGCCGCGCCATGCTGCCGTCCTCATTCAGAACCTCGACGATCACGGCGGCCGGCTCCAGACCGGCGAGCCGCGTGAGGTCGCAGCCGGCCTCTGTATGCCCGGCGCGCGTGAGCACGCCGCCGGGCTGGGCCATGAGCGGAAAGATATGACCAGGCTGGACCAAATCCGCCGGCTTGGCGTCGGGTGCCGCCGCCGCGCGCACCGTGACCGCGCGGTCCGCGGCCGAGATGCCCGTGGTCACACCTTCGGCAGCCTCGATGGATACCGTGAAGTTCGTCGCATGCTTGGCGTAGTTGTCGCTGACCATCAGAGGCAGCTTGAGTTGCTCGCACCGCTCCCGGGTCAGGGTCAGGCAGATCAGGCCTCGTCCGTAACGGGCCATGAAGTTGATATCCTCGGGGCGAACCATCGGGGCGGCCATGAGCAGGTCACCCTCGTTCTCCCGGTCCTCGTCGTCCATGATGATGACCATCTTCCCTCGGCGGATATCCTCGATGATCTCTTCGATGCTGTTCAGGGCCATAGGCTTACGAATGCGTTCGGGAATCGGCCGACGTGACGTTGCGGGCCCGCCGCCCCATTTGTGAGCGCCTTGGGACATTCGAAATCCAGGGTCCGGAATTCGAACCGAAGTCGGGCGACTTGTCGCCACCGGCGGGGGTGCCGTTCTGGACCTTGGACGCCGCGTTTCTCATTCTTTGACGAAGCCGTGCTCGCGCAGCAGCTCCCAGGTTACACCGGATTGCGACTCGCCGGCGCGATGCCCCAGCACCAGGCGCTCCAGATAGCGTGCGACGATGTCCACCTCCAGATTGACCAGTCCCCCGGGCTGGAGCTCCCCGAGGGTGGTCCGGATCATGGTGTGCGGCACGATATTCACGTCGAACTCGGCGCCGCGCACCGCATTGACCGTGAGGCTGACGCCGTCCACGCAGATCGAGCCTTTCTCCGCGATGTAGCGGGCCAGCTCGTCGGGTGCCTGGATGCGAAAGCGCACCGAGCGCCCTTCGGGACGGCGGTCCACTACGGTGCCCATGCCGTCCACGTGGCCGCTCACCAGATGGCCACCCAGGGGCGTGGCCAGGGTGAGGGCCTTCTCCAGATTGACCGCGTCGCCCACCGCCAGGGCACCCAGCCCGGTGCGCGCCAGCGTCTCCCCGGAGACATCGGCCCAAAAGCCCTGGCCCGCGAGGTCCACCACGGTCAAACACACGCCGCTCACGGCGATGCTGTCGCCGAGTGAAACGCCGCCAAGGTCCAGGCTGCCGGCGTCGACGCACAGGCGCAGATCGTCTCCCTTGGCCTCGGTCGCCACCACGCGACCGACGGCCTGGATAATTCCGGTGAACATTATTCGCCCTCAACCCGCATTGCTTATGGAAGGTCCTGGACGATGGCGGGCTTCGCAGCCGGCCTCGCGCCGCCCTGGAACGAACCCCATAGCCGTAGCTACGGGGTGAGTGAAGGAAAAGCGAGGCCGAGCGAGAAACCGCCAGCGCCGGGACAGGCTGACAGCGTGTAGAACCCCCGCACCCCCAGGTACCCTCGCAACCGCTGAATCCATCCGCCTTTACTCTACCTCGATGCAACTGCCAGCCGCCTTCGTGAACGATGCGGGTTAAAGCCGTGACCCAAAATACGCCACCATGGACCGTCCGACGGCGGCTGCACCCCCTGCGCGGGCCTCATCCTGCCTCGCCCGCACGCCTGACCCGCGCGCGAATGCGCCAATCCTCACCCACGGCCCGCACCTCGTCGATCTGCAGCTCCACGCGCTGGACCATGGACTCCAGGCCCGGCAGGTGAAACAGCCCGCGAGCGCCGTCGCCCATCAGATGAGGCGCCACATAGACGACCAGCTCATCGATCAGACCGGCCCGAAGCATGGCACCGCTGAGCGTGGCCCCCGTCTCCAGCAGAGCCTCGTTGACCTCCTCGCCGCCCAGGCGCTCCAACAATGCATGCAGGTCCAGGGCGCCAGCCCGGCCGGGCACCTGCAGCACCTCCGCGCCCGCGGCGCGCAGCGGCTCGGCCACCGTCGGCTCCCGCACCGCGGTGGCGAGGAGCGTTCGCCCCGGCAGGCTCAGCATGCGCGCTTCGGGAGGCGTGCTCAAATTCGGGTCCAACACCACCCGCAGGGGCTGGCGCCAGCCCTCCGGCGGCGCCGGCTCGTCCAAGCGCACCGTAAGGCTGGGATCGTCCGCCAGCACGGTGCCGATGCCGGTGAGGATGGCCGAGCTGCGGGCCCGCAGGCGGTGGACGTCGGCACGCGCCGCCTCGCCGGTGATCCATTGACTTTCCCCGGAGGCCATGGCGGTGCGCCCATCCAGGCTCATGGCCAGCTTGGCGCGCACGAACGGCCGGCCCTGGCGCATGCGCATGACGAATCCGGGGTTCAGGGCCTCGACCTGCTGCGCCAGCACACCCGCCTCGACCCCGATCCCGGCCGCCGCGAGCCGCGCCAGCCCCTGTCCGGCCACCCGGGGATTTGGGTCCTCCATGGCCGCGACCACCCGGGCCACGCCCGCCCCGATCAGGGCATCGGCGCACGGCGGCGTGCGCCCATGGTGGGCGCACGGCTCCAGGGTGACGTATACCGTGGCACCCCGTGCCCGCTCACCTGCCTCGCGCAGGGCATGGATCTCGGCGTGGGGCTCCCCCGCACGCGCGTGCCAGCCCTCCCCCACCACTGCGCCACCGCGCGCGACCACGCACCCCACCCGTGGGTTCGGATCGGTTCCGTACAGCCCGCGCTCGGCCAGGCGCAGGGCCCGGCCCATGAGCTCGTGGTCAACCGCGCTGGCCATGGTCGATCGCCTAGTCCTCCTCCCCGCGCCGCTCCCCGGGCAGGAGCGGAAGCTGGTGCCTTTTCAGCTCGGGGGTGGGCTCGCTCTCCAGTCGCTCGATCTCCTCGCGAAAGGCGTTCACGTCCTGGAAGCTGCGATAAACCGAGGCGAAGCGTACATAGGCCACCTCGTCGAGCTCGCGCAGCTCGTCCATCACCCACTCCCCGATATCGCGCGAGTAGACCTCGCGCTCCCCGGCGGCCCGAATCCGGTGCATCACGCGCCGCAGGGCCGCCTCGATTTGCTCCGTGTCCACAGGGCGTTTTTCCAGGGCGCGAAGAAAGCCCGTACGCAGCTTGTCCTCGTTGAAGGCCTCGCGCAACCCGTCGGTCTTGATCACCCGCGGCATCACCAGCTCGGCCGATTCGTAGGTCGTGAAGCGCTCGCCGCAGGACAGACACTCGCGGCGACGGCGCACCTGATCGCCGTCGCTGGCCAGGCGCGAGTCCACCACTCGCGTGTCTTGTGCCTCACAAAAGGGGCAGCGCATAAGTTCAGTATCGAGTTGCGATTTGCGAGTAGCCAGTTGCTGCCAGTAGCTGCTCGCCATCCGCTACCTTTCGTATACGGGAAACCGCTTGCAGAGCTCCAATACCTGGCCCTTGACCCGCTCGATGGTTGCCTCGTCCTCGAGATCGTCGAGGACGTCGCACATCCAGCCGGCCAGGTCGCGCACCTCGGCCTCTGAGCAGCCCCGCGTGGTCAGCGCCGGCGTGCCGATGCGAATCCCGCTGGTGACGAACGGGGACTGGGGGTCGTTGGGCACGGCGTTCTTGTTGACCGTGATGTTGGCCCGGCCCAGGGCGGCATCGGCATCCTTGCCGGTGATCCCCTTGTCGATCAGGTCCACCAGAAACAGATGATTGTCGGTGCCCCCGGAAACGATCTTGTAGCCGCGCTCGGCCATCACCGCGGCCATGGCCCGGGCGTTGGCCACCACCTGCTCCTGGTAGGCCTTGAACTCCGGGCGCAGGGCCTCCTTGAAGGCCACCGCCTTGGCGGCGATCACGTGCATCAGGGGCCCGCCCTGGGTCCCGGGGAAAACCATGGACTGCAGCTTCTTCTCGATCTCCGGGTTGGCGCGGGCCAGGATCAGACCGCCGCGGGGCCCGCGCAGGGTCTTGTGGGTGGTGGTGGTGGTGACGTCGGCGATGGGCACCGGGTTCGGGTAGACGCCCGCGGCCACCAGGCCGGCGACGTGGGCCATGTCGACCACCAACAGCGCCCCTACCCCGTCGGCGATCTCCCGGAAGCGCTGCCAGTCCACCACGCGGGAATAGGCGCTGAAGCCCGCGATGATCATCTTCGGGCTGTGCTCGCGGGCCAGGGCCTGTACCTGCTCATAGTCGATCTCGCCGGTCTCCTCGTCGAGGCCATACTGGACGGCATGGAAGACCTTGCCCGAGAAGTTCACCTTGGCCCCGTGGGTCAGATGGCCGCCGTGGGCCAGGCTCATGCCCAGGATGGTGTCGCCCGGTCTGAGCAGCGCCATGTACGCCGCGGCGTTGGCCTGGGAACCCGAGTGGGGCTGCACGTTGGCATAGTCGGCGCCGAACAGCTGCTTGGCGCGGTCGATGGCCAGCCGCTCGGCGACGTCCACGAACTCGCAGCCGCCGTAGTAGCGCTTGCCGGGATAGCCCTCGGCGTACTTGTTGGTCAGCACCGAGCCCTGGGCCTCCAGCACCCGGGGGCTGGTGTAGTTCTCGGAGGCGATGAGCTCGATGTGCTCCTCCTGGCGGGCCTCCTCGTTGCGGATCGCCTCCGCCAACTCGTCGTCGAAACCGGCAATCGTCATATTCTTGGCGAACATAGAGGGCTCCTCGCAGATTTCGGGCTCTATTTGTCCCGATCTTCCTGGATCGCGCACGAACGCGCATGATCCGTTCCGATTTAGTCCGAATGTGGGATAGACCGGCCGCCCGGTGCCGCCGTCGCACGGAGCGGCGGGCCCTCAGGCGGCCCCATGCGCGGATACGGGTACAATGCTGGCCGGGGCCCGGGAAAAGGGGGTAAGGATACCCGATTTGGTGGCCGCTTGCATGGCGCGGCCCCGGGTCAGCCGGTCTCGGCCAGTGCCTCCACCACGGCACACCAGGCCTCGGCCAGGTTCTCGGCACTGTAGCCCCCGCCCCCCAGGGCCACCAGCCGGCCGCGGCAACAGGCGTCGGCCAGGCCGCACAGGCGCCGGGCGGCGTGGGCGTACGCGGCCTTGGAGTAGCGCAGGTGGGTGATGGGATCGCCGGCCAGGCCGTCCGCGCCGCACTGGAACAGGATGAACTGCGGATCGCGCTCGGCGAGAAACGCCTCGGCCCGCTCCCAGGCCGCGAGAAACTGCGCATCGTCGGCCCCCGGGGGCATGAGGATGTTGAGCTTGGTGCCGACAGCCGCGCCCTGCCCCGTCTCCTCGGCGAACCCGGTACCCGGATAGAGAAAGCGGCCGTCCTCGTGGAGGTCAACGATGTAGACGTCCGGATCGCTAATGAAGGAATACAGCACTCCGTCGCCGTGGTGGGCGTCGATATCCACATAGGCCACGCGCCGAACGCCGTGCTCGTGGCGCAGGGTCTCGATGGCCACTCCGCAGTCGTTGAACACGCAGAATCCTGCCGCCTCGCCGCGCCGGGCGTGGTGCAGCCCGGCGATGGGGACGAAGGCCCGCCGACACGCTCCCTCGAGTACCCGGGCCACGGCGTCCAGGGTGCTGCCCACGACCGCGGCGGAGGCCTGATACACTCCCTCGAATGCGGGCGTGTCGCCGTAATCCAGGAATCCAGCCCCGGTCCGAGACTGGGTTCGGACCCGGGCCACATACTCGGGCGTGTGGAAACGCTCAATCTGGTCGGCGGTTGCGACGGCCGGCGCGCAGGAGCGCACCGCCTCGTCCAGTCCGCGCGCTCGGAAGGCCTCCACGAACGCCGGGTAGCGGTGCGGGCCGAAGGGATGGTCCTCGCCGAAATGATAGCGGGCGAGCTCCTCGCCCAGATAGACGCACGCCTGGCTCATGGGTCTCTCTGCGCAGGTCCCCGCAGGCACCGGCAATAGCGAAATCCTGCGGACGGCCACGCCACCGCCCTGAGGGCCGGCCTACGCACTACCGAAGGCCGGCCCGCTGAAGTATAGCTCCTGGGATCTGCGATGCCGATGCACCATTTGAACGGCTGGCTACACGCCGCAAAGAAGCGGATTCGGGCCGCCTGCTCCTGATCCGGGCGCTCGCGACGGGGATCTCGGCTTTGATCGTTTCGAAGCGACCTCACCCGCACAAGCGCTGCAACTGATCACAGACGCTGGCGTGCTCGCGTTCCAGCTGCGCGAGCTTCTCGCGAAGCTGATCCATGGATCCGGGCAGCGAGACTGCGTGTTCCATTTCCCCGCACAACTCCGCAAGGTACCCGGCCCCCACGTTGGTCGCCGTTCCCTTGAGCGTGTGTGCGATACCGCGCGCGCTCTCCAGGTCCTGCCCCTGCAGCGCATCACGCATGGCCTGCATTCTCTGTGGCGTGTCGCTCATGAACAGCTCGACGAGCCGGGGAAAATCGTCACCCATCACATTGCGAAGCTCCCGCACCGCCTGGACGTCCAGCGACTGCGCCGCGGAAGCCTCCGCCTGCGGCACCCCGTCCATCGGTGGCTCGCCATCACCGCTCCGCAGCCACTCGGCCAGCACGGCGCTCAACGTTTTCAGGCTCAAGGGCTTGGCGAGGTAGTCGTCCATGCCCGCCTCCAGGCAGCGTGCACGCACGCTTTCACCCGAGTGCGCGGTGAGCGCCAAAATTGGAACGGGTCGTGTCGGCGCCATTCCTTCGCCTTCAAGCTGCCGAATCCGGCCCGTGGTTTCGTACCCGTCCATGCCGGGCATCTCGCAATCCATCAGAACGATGTCGAAGGTTTGTTTCGACAGACATTGCAGCGCCTCAGTGCCGCTCGCGGCAATGGTCACTTCCTCACCCAGCTCCTTCAGCATCTTTTCGGCTACACGCTGATTGACCTCCTTGTCCTCGACAAGCAACACACGGGCGCCCCGAATCGAGGACGTGTCCGCCGTCCCTCGTGCAGCCTCGTCCCGCGCACGGTGTGACTCTACCGGATCACCCGAAAGGCCCTGTCCCTGCACCGGGATACGGAACCAGAACATGCTTCCTTTGCCGCGCCTGGACTCGACTCCGATCTCGCCCCCCATTCGAGCCACCAGCCGCTTGCATATACTCAGCCCCAGCCCCGTGCCTCCGTATTTGCGTGTCGTCGAACCGTCCGCTTGCGCAAAGGTCTCGAAGATGCGCTCTTGGTACTCGGGTGCAATACCGATCCCCGTATCGCACACCTCGAAGTACAAGTGCCTGGGCTCTCGCGGCGCTCCGCCGAGCCGAGCATTCACCTGCACTCCGCCCGACTCCGTAAACTTGATCGCGTTGCTGATCAGATTGGTAAGAACCTGGCGTACGCGCGTGGGGTCTCCGAGTGCGAGGGGCGAGCTTCGCCGATCCCATTGGCAACGCAGCTCCAAGCCCTTCGCCGCGGCAACCGGGCTCATGAGAGCGATGACATCTTCCACGATTCGAGCAGCATCGAACTCGATACACTCCAGCTGCAAGCGTTCGGCCTCGATCTTGGACAAATCGATGATATCGTTCAAAAGATTCATCAAGTTGCCAGCGGATCGATGCGCGGTTTCGATATCGTCCCTTTGTTCGGACGGGAGATCGCTGTCAAGCACCAGCTCGAGCATGCCGAGTACACCGTTCATCGGCGTTCGGATTTCGTGGCTCATGGTGGCCAAGAACTCCGACTTTGCACGAGTTGCCGCTTGGGCCTCACTCAGCGCCTTATTGAGCTCGGAATTGGTGCGCTCCAGCTCGCCGGCAAACTGTGCCAATCGCTCTTCGGCTTGCCTGCGGCTGGCCTGCTCCAAGGCAAGCGCGACCAAGTCCGACACGGCGCTGCAAAAATGCTGCTCGTCTGTGTGCCACGGGCGTAAATCCCCGAGGTGCTCGCAGCAGACGACACCGGCCGATCGGCCCTCTACGCGTATGGGGGCACTGACCAGTGAACAGACTTTGCGTTTGCGAAGATAGGTGCGCTCTAGCTCGGCGGTGCGAGGGTCCGAGGCGGCATCAGAGGCCGCGATCACGCGGTCCCTGTCCAGCGCCTGAAAGAACCGCGAATAGCTGTCACGTTCGATCAATTGTCCGCTTGTATGAGCGCCGCGGCTGAATGAGAAGGATTCCGCACAGCGCATGGCGTCGTCGCCATCCCCGAGAAGCCAAATACTGACGCCTTCCACGGACAGTGCCTCCGCAGTGGTTTTCGCGATCGCCTTGAATGCCGAACGCAAGTCCCCCTGCCGAAATGGCGTTCCCTTGGTGAGCCGAACCAAGGCGTCTTGCTGCCTCTGCATGCGCAGGTGGCGGGCCTCCTGCTCCGCCTGGGCGGCCTTTCGATCCGTGATGTCGGTACGGATACTGACATACTGGTAGGGCCGGCCGGCATCGTCCATGAACGGGACGATGGTGGTATCCACCCAGTATAACGACCCGGCTTTTGTCCGGTTGCGAATTTCCCCCTTCCACACTTCACCTCGACGAACAGCAGCCCATAGCTCCTTGAAGAAACTCCTCGGATGGTAACCTGAGTTCAGCATCCGGTGGTCGCGCCCCAACAACTCCGCGCGGGTATAGCCGCTGATCTCGCAAAACCCGTCGTTCACATACGTAATCCGGCCCTTTCGATCCGTAATCGCGACGATTGAATGTTGGTCCAGGGCAAACTTCTGATGCTGGACTTCTGCAGTGCGTTCGCGAACGCGCGCCTCGAGGTCTTCGTTCAATTGGCGCAGCTGCTCCTCGGTTCCTTTGCGGCCTGTGATGTCCCGGTCGATGCCACGATACCCAAGTAGCTGGCCATCGGCGCCGAAAAACGGTACTCCGCTGGTCTCAAGTATGACCTCGTGTCCGTCGCGGCGCAGGTTGCGGTTCTCGAAGCCAGAGAACGGGGCCTGTGCGGCGATGATCTCTTGGAATGCTGCGGCAAGACGTTTGGCCTCCACCGGCGGCATCAGGTCGAAAGGTGTCTTACCGAGCACCTCCTCCGGCGCATAGCCGAGCAGGTCGTGCACCTGCGGACTCACATAAGTGTACACACCCTTGTGATCGACCTCCCACACCCAGTCATTCGTGCTCTCGACCAGTCCGCGGAATCGCTCCTCGCTGGCCTCGAGCTCATTCTGCATACGCCGATACTCAGTGATGTCCATCGTGTAGCCGATCATCCCGACCGGATCTCCGGACTCGTTTCGGAGCAACGACATGGACAGGTGCCCATGGAAGTCCTCGCCGCTGCGTCTTTGCATCCGCACGGAAATCTCGTGCCGCCCCCGCCCCTTGAGCGGTGCCATCACTCTGTTTGCGAGGAACTCCTGCTCGTCTTCCGGGTAAAGTATCGAGACGTGTGCGCCCACGGCATCTTGCGCGGGGTACCCGAAGAGGCGCTCCGCGCCTCTATTCCAGCTTGTTATGTACCCGTCCAGGTCTGTTGCCACGACCGAGTCGTGAATCTGGTCGATGACCTGCGCCTGCTGCCGAACGAGTTGTTCGGCCTGTTTGCGCTCAATAATTCCGGCAAGCATGTTTGCCAGCGCCCAAACAAACTCGCGCTGTTGCGGATCCTCGTCAAGTCCATCACGGGCATGGAGGTTGATCACCCCGAGAAGCTTTTCCTGATTCGTGATGGGCACCACCACATGACCCTGGGGCCGCATCCCCGGCGCCTGGATCTCCAGCCTTGCAGTCCGCTCATCGGCAATCACCATTTCCCGCCGTTCGGCGGCCTGCCCGCACAGACAAGTGCCGAATGGCACCACGCTGCAGTGAGCCGCGACGCTCTCCGGAACGCTGTATTGTGCAATCATGATCAGCACGTCGTCCTCTGCCAGGAATACGCAGCCGTGGGGCTCCACCGCCAGCCACGACAGCGAGAATACGCGGCTCAATACCCGTTCGAGAATCACCGGCAATGGCGCGGGCTCAAGTGAAATTTTCAGCACCTCACCCAGGGCGTGTTGTACCTCGTAATCCCGCTCGATCTGCTCCTTGGTTCTTCGGTGCTCTTCGATCTCGCGACCGAGCTCCCTCTGTTTAGTCTGGATCGCGCTGCGCATACTATGAAAGTTCCTGACCAGAACCCCGATCTCGTCATCCCGGGCAGCGGGCAAAGATCGTTCAAAGTCGTTTTGAATCACACCTTCAGACGCCGACGCCAGCTCCGAGACGGGCCTTCTGACCTGCCGGTCGAAAAACACGCCGATGAACAGCGCGGCAACGGTAAACACCGCAAAATAGGTCCATTGAAAATGGTGCAGATACAACCTGTCTTTCTCCAAGACAGGGCCGAGATCCACGACGAGGGAGAGTGTTCCCAACGACTGGTCGGCATAGGTCACAGGTTGCGTGAGGACCTCAAGGGATCCCTCAGCATTCAGCTCCCTGGGAGTATCGAGCGGGTAGAGCGTTTTGCCGCTTTCATTCACCAGCGTGAGCGCCATCCAAGCGGGGTTTTCCGCACGCAGCTCGTTCAGTGTGGAATAGACCGACGAGAGATTCTGCTCCAGCAGCGGCTCGACCAACGCGCCGGCAAGGATACTGAGCTCGTTCTGAAAGTGATGCGCATGGTGATGCCGCTCCTTCTCCACGAAGCCGGGCACCCATATAAGACTGCCGTACGCGGCAAGCACGGCCCCCAGGGCGAGGAGAGGTAGGAATATCTTACTGCGCAGCCCCATCGCCTACAGTACCTCGTGCAGCCGGAAACAGGCCGAACGGCGGGAATATCAAATCCGCATCCCCATTCGCATACCCGCTGCCCCTGCGTTTTCGATCGTATCCGAAGGCCCACAAGCCCTACGGCCTTGGGCACGGCTTCAAGGCGCCAACAGGAAGACTCGGCGGTAGCGGTAACGTGAAGGCCCTCCCCCAACTCAGCTGCTCTGCCGCTGTGTCATGCCGCATCGCATAGCCCATGCCGGTGTGCAACCAGGCTTCTCAATTCATAGACCGCATCTCGTGCCGCCTTCGCCAGGTAAACTCCGCCGCGACGCGCCGTCCTCGTCCCTCGAAGCTCACCTTGTCGCAGAGGGACCGCACCAACGCGATGCCGCGCCCTCTGTAATCGCGATCTTCGGGTGATGACCCATCCGAGGGACTCGTCTCGTACCCCTCGCCGCTATCCTCGACCCGAATTGCCAGGGTGCCGCTTTCATCGCCGTATCGGCACTGCAGATCGATGGTCACCCACCCATGGTCCAGACAGGCCAGCCCTCGCTCTCGCTCCAGGTAAAACCTCGAAAAGCCTTCGGGGCTCTCCTTCACCGCCGGGTCCAATCCCAACACCCCGTACTCCAAGGCATTGGAATACAGCTCCGCCAATATTGCGTAAAGCCGCGTTCTATGCTCCCGCAATTCCTCCACTGCCGTTATCAAGGGGACCAGCAGCTCCATGGGATCGAACACCTGCAGCGCCTCCGGACCGAGTGTCAAAACCAAACGCCAGTCAGGTGCGGCGGAGCCCCGAGATACCCTTCGCGCCGTCGCCTCGGCTCTGCCCTGCGACAGGCCGTTATCGCACAGGATCTCTAGCAGAGTAATATCATCGTTCTGTAATTCGGCCTCCCGAAATTCCGTCAGCGCCCGCACGACCTCCGTGAACAGCTTATTGCGGTCGACGTTGGCTTTGATGCACGCCTCGAGCCCGTCTTGCGAGAACATCTCGCCGAGCGGGTTACACGCCTCGATCACCCCGTCTGAATATAAGTAGACCCGCTCACCCTGACTGATCGGATGTTCCTCTATGTCCACCTGAAGACTCTCATTGGGCACGATTCCCAACGGAAGGCTGCGGGAAGGTATCGAACGCAGATCCCCATTCTGCGCCGGGATGATCAGGACGTCCGGGATTCCCCCGTTCCACACCCTCACCAACTTGTTTCCCATGTCCAGCTCCACCAGACAGGCCGCCAAAAACAGGTCGGTTGGCAGCTTCTCGTGCAGCTTTCGATTGAGCTCCAAGGCGATATCGCCGATGCCGAACCCCTTCGACGTCATCGCATAGAATGTATCGGAAACGGGAATTGCCCCGATTGCGGCCGCGAGCCCGTGCCCCGTGAAGTCACCAATCATCGCGTGCTGACGTCCGTTCGGGCCGTGTGCAACAAGGACCAGATCACCGTTCACAATCGCCATGGGCGATGCAAGACACCGAACATTTGGAACGTCGAAGGCGCCGGTGCGGATGATGTTCATGAACACGCGCTCCGCGATTGCGTGCTCCCGTCTCAGCTGCTCATGATAATAGCCGAGCTCGTCTTTCTGTTTGCGCAAAATCCCGTAAAGCTGCTCAACACGGGCAAGCGCGGTGATCTTTGCATTCAAAATGATGCGGTTGTACGGCTTTGTAAGGAAATCGTCTCCCCCGCTTTGCACGCACTTGAACAGGGATTCATCGTCCGTGAGCGCTGTCAAGAAGATTACTGGAACGAAGGCGTCCCCCGAGCTCTCCTTTATTTTCCGCGTCGCCTCATAGCCGTCCATTACCGGCATCATTACGTCCATCAATACCATGCTCGGCCGCTCCGTCAGAAAAATTTCCACGGCATCCGCTCCGTTCTCCGCCACGAGGACGCGGTGGCCCTCGCGCCGCAGCATCGCCTGCAGGAGCTGCCTGTTGACCGGGTCGTCGTCGACGACAAGTATCCTGAGACCGTCTATTTTTTCTCGATACGGCATGATGCACCCACTCGCGCGGAAAGGGCGCGACCCGACAACAACGACACGTATGAATTGGCGCCTATGGGATGTTGAACAGTTTGTGAAAATTGGAAATCAGCATCACCTTTTTTATTCCGTCTCTACAGTTGACCACGTTTATACGCGCTCGCTCGCCGCCAAGGTGCTCTCGGAGCAGGAGCAACATGCCGAGGGCAGAGCTGTCCATATATTCCGTATTCCTGAGGTCGACCGTAAATTCCACGCCCGATCCGGAGAACTGCTTGTATGCGTCGCGGAACTCGCGATGCACGTTGAAATCGAAACGTTGTCCTAGCCGGACAGTTACATGCTTGCCGTCGTCCGACACCCTGGTATTGACTGACATTGCACACCCCTCGTCCATTCTTTGCCCCGCGTCTGCACCAATACGGGCCTCCCTGCAGCGGCCCTTAGAAAAGCTCGACGTCACCCTCGGACATCGAGTTTTGGCTCACGGCCCTATGGGCCTGCCGATCTGATTCCGTTTTCATTTCGACCAGCTTGTCCTTGAGGCTGCGCAGGCTGTCGCGGTACTGGACGAGCCCGATGCTGTTTCGCGAGACCGCGCACTTTATGCTCGCGCTCAATTCTCGGCTGATCTCCTGCAGCCGCGCTACGTCGCCCTGCGTACGCTCCAACGTTTGGAAGATGATGTCCTCGAACTGCAGCGAACGCACCGCGCCTCCAACGCTTTCCTGGATCTGGCCCGCAAGGTGCGAAACCTTTTCGAGGGTCGACTCCAACTCAGTCTCGAATTGACTGAGCCCGGACAGCATCTCGTCGATCTGGCCCTTCGCTTCGATTGCGCGGCTCATATCCTTGGACGCCACCTGGCGAACGATGTCGTGGGCATCCTCGATCGCGCCCTTTGCCTGGGTGATTTGCCCGGCGATCTGCTCATTTAGCCCATTAGAATTCTGGGCGAGGTTGCGGACCTCGTCGGCCACAACGGCAAATCCCCGGCCGGCCTGCCCCGCGCGCGCGGCCTCGATCGAGGCATTCAGCGCCAGCAGATTCGTCTGATCGGCAATCGATTTGATGCCGCTCAGGAGAGCGAAGATCGACTCCGTCTGGCCGGAAATCTCTTCGATCTTGTCCACGACTTGGATGCTGCCCTTGCACATGTCCACGATGATCTCTATGAAGTGCGTCAATACCTCGCCGGTCTCTCGGATAACGTCTTCCATACCCACTTCCTTGCCCTCCGCATCCGCGACCGTCCGCTTCATTTGCCCGGCGAGCGAAACCACCAGGCCCTGCTCATAGTTGCTTTTCTCGTACAAGGCACTGAAGCTGCGGTTCAGCGTGGACACGGCGTCGCTAATGAGGCTCTTTACCTGGCCAAGGTCGTGCTCAATCTCTTGAAGGTATTCCTGGTTTGCCGAATTCATCACACTGACGATCTCACCGAATCCGTCGACGCTCTGTTGCACGGTCATCGCCTCGGCGTGTGCGGCCACGGTCTTCTCTGCGTGTCGCAGCGCCTGACTCGCCGTCAACGCCCAGGCTAGCGCGGCGGTCAGCGTCGCGATCAGGGCAGCGGTGGACTGGAGCCACAGGATCTCTGCAAGCAGTACCAGCACGGTCGTGAGAACTGCCGGCCAGTGTGACTTTATGAGCGCGGTCTTCATAACTTGGAGATCCCCATCGACGCAGATCATCGCGCCTCGGTAAAGATGCCCCTCGCCAACACAGGGTCGCAGATTGCCCCGGGGCGCGGGGTAAATGGCGGACCGGCCGCTGCGCACGCCATCACTGGCCGGCCCTCTCCTATTGGGTCGCAGAGCGGACTGATGGCGGATCGCCGCCGGGTCGTGCAATTGCTGTGATCGCGGCCGCGATTTCTTCCAAGGGCAGCACACAGCCCGCCCCGCCCAGCGCCACCGCGGCCCCCGGCATTCCCCAGACCACACTGGTACGCTCGTCCTGCGCGATTGTGGAAATACCGGCGTTGCGCATTTCGCACATACCGCCTGCGCCGTCCTCACCCATGCCCGTGAGCAGCACACCGATGGCGTTCGGGCCCACGTTTAGAGTGATGGAGCGAAACAAGACGTCGACCGACGGCTTGTGACGGTTTACCGCCGGCCCGTCATGAAGCCTGCAGCGATAACGCGCGCCGTCGCGCACCACCATTAGGTGTTGGTCTCCGGGGGCAATATAGACATGACCCGCCAGGATGGGCTGATTGTCTTGCGCCTGGTAGACGGTAAGCGGAGTCGATCCGTTCATGCGCTCCGCGAACGCCCCGCTAAAGCCGGCCGGGATATGCTGAGCGACCACCACCCCGGGCGAATCCGGCGGGAGGTTCATCAGCACCTCCTTGATTGCCTCGGTGCCCCCCGTGGACGCGCCCACCGCCACGATCTTCTCCGTGGTACGAAAATGGGCCTGACCGCGCCGTGCGCGGATGACCGCATCCGCATCGAGCTTGGGAACGACGTCGATCGTACGAGGCGGGCGTCGCTTCGCCGGCCGCAGCCGCGCGCCGGCGGCAACCTTGACCTTGCTGCGCAGCTCCTCCGCGTACTCCTGCAGCCCGTGAGAAACGTCCACCTTCGGCTTGGATACGAAGTCCACTGCACCCAGCTCCAGTGCGCGCAGCGTAATGTCGGCGCCCTTCTCCGTCAGGCTGGAAACCATGACTACGGGCATGGGACGAAGGCGCATGAGGTTCCCCAGAAAGGTGACACCATCCATGCGCGGCATCTCAACATCCAGGGTGAGGACGTCCGGGTTGAGCTTCTTTATGCGTTCCCTCGCGACATAGGGATCCGCGGCCGTCCCAACTACTTCAATTTCAGGATCTTCCCCCAGGATCTTGGTCAGCAGCTTGCGGACAAGCGCTGAATCATCTATGACGAGCACTCGGATCACGGCCGCTCTCATTCTCGGAACAGATCGATCTCGCCCTCGACCGGCTTCTTCTCCAGTTCCTGCATGTACGCGAATTCCCGCTCAATGATCGTATTGTTGTGCAACGCCCGGAGCTTCTTGACCCGAACCCTGCCGGAGAGCGGGTGATACACCACCTTGCGCGGATATATGTCGCCAACGTCGTGCGCGACCAAGCTCAAACCCTCGGTGCGCAGATAGTCTTTGACGAACACAATGTTGCGTTTTCCGATATCGGTCATCTGCGTCAGGATGCGACCCCCGCCGAAGATCTTGACCTCCATGTTCTTTCGCTGCCCTCCCTGCTTGAGGATCTCGTTTATCATATGCTCCATGGCAAAGTTTCCATAGCGTGTGGCGGCGCTTACCTCGCCCGTCTTCCATCCGCCGCCGTAGCCTGCGTTGGATGGGAGCATGAAGTGGTTCATGCCACCGACCTTGGCCATCGGATCGCGAATGCACGCCGAGATGCAGGACCCAAGCACGGTAACCACTAGCTCGTCACTCGTCGTTACGTAATACTCCCCGGGCAGAATCTTGACTGCTACCGAATTGCTGGTTTTGTCCCAGTAACGCTTTACGTGCTCGAATCCCCGCGGCGGAGAACGGTTCTCGGGCTTGTCTTCTCCGGCCGCGTCTTTCACGCTTGCATTCACTATGCCACTTTTTGATAGGTCGTGGTCCCGACGAGCTTGAATCGGTCACTTACCTTGTACAGCGACTCGGAATGTCCGAGAAACAATCTTCCGTGCGGTCCGAGCATCTCGGCAAACCGGTTGGCAAGAACGCGCTGGGTCTGTTTATCGAAATAGATGATCACGTTCCTGCAAAAAATCGCATCGAACGGCCCCTTCATCGGCCAGGGCGCCATGAGATTCAGCTGTTTGAACGTAATCATCTGCTTGAGCTCGGGAGCGACCCGGACCCCGGCCCCGCCCGTTCCATCCGATCTCTCGAACCAGCGCCGCACCCAGGCCTCCGGCAGTGTGGCGACGCGCTGTTTCGAATAGACGCCTGCCCGTGCCTTTTCCAGGACTGTAGTATCCAAGTCGGTCGCCAGGATCTTGATATTCCAGCGAAGCGAGGGCGCCGCATTCTTGACCGCCATCGCCAACGAATACGGCTCTTCACCGGTCGAACAGCCGGCCGACCAGATCCGGATGCGCCGCGTCCCAACGTTGCGCTCCAACAGCTCGGGCATGAGCATCTCGGTCAGATATTGAAAGTGGTGCCCCTCGCGGAAGAACGAAGTCAGATTCGTGGTAATCGCGTTCACCATGTGGGAGACTTCGTCGTTTCGATTGTCGCGCAACACCTCACAATATTCCCCGAAGCTGAGCAGCTTGATCTGCCGTATGCGCTTGGCCAATCGGCTATAGACCAGCTCGCGCTTCGCCGAGCTGAGATTGATCCCGGTCTTGTCCTTGACCAGCGTGCGCAGGTACTCGAAATCCTGGTCGGAAAACGCGTACTCCCGGTCACCGGTCGTTATTTTTCTCGCTGCCGTCATGGGGCTCTTCCACACGCCTCACTGGATATGTGCGGCGGGTCCGCGGACGGATTTCCGCGGGCCGTGCCAAACGCGGAGCTAAAACTCGCTCCATTCGTCGTCGCGGGCTGTTTGTCCCGCGGCCGCCTCGGCCTGCTTCGCCTTTGGCGCGCCGGCGCGGGCCGAAGATCGTGGGGTGCTGGCCTGGCCCGCCGAGGCCATCGAGCGCTGTGCCGGCGCTGGTGGCTCCGGCGCACGCGCCTGCGGCGCTGCTCGGGGTGTCGCGCGGCCGCGGTCGTCGACCTTGAACTGGCGGACCAATCCCGCCAATCCCTCGGCCTGCTCGTCCAGGGAACGGCTTGCGGCCGCAGCCTCCTCCACCAGCGCTGCGTTTTGCTGCGTCATCTCGTCCATCTGCATGACCGCCTTGTTTACCTGCTCGATACCCGAGGACTGCTCCTGGCTTGCGGCCGCGATTTCCGACACGATGTCCGTGACCTTCTTTACACTGACCACGATCTCGTCCAGCGTCTGGCCCGACGCATTGACCAGCTCGCTTCCCTGCTGGATCTTGCCCACGCTGTCCTGGATCAGGTCCTTGATCTCCTTCGCCGCCTCGGCGCTGCGCTGGGCCAGGTTGCGCACCTCGCCGGCCACCACCGCGAAACCGCGGCCCTGCTCACCGGCACGAGCGGCCTCCACCGCGGCATTCAGGGCCAGGAGGTTGGTCTGGAAGGCTATTTCGTCGATCACGCTGATGATGTCGACGATCTTCTTGCTGCTGGCGTTGATCGCATCCATCGCGCTCACTGCATTCGAGACTACCTCCCCGCCTTTCTCGGCGTGCTCGCGGGCACCAGTGGCCAGTTGGCTCGCCTGGTTGGCGTTGTCGGCGTTCTGCTTTACCGTGGAGGTCATCTCCTCCATGCTGGATGCGGTCTCTTCGAGCGATGAGGCCTGCTCCTCGGTACGCTGGGACAGGTTCGTGTTTCCGGCGCTGATCTCGCTGCTGGAGGTGTTGATGCTCTCCGCCGCCTCCTTGATCTGACCGACCAAATCCTGGATCTTGTCGGCGAACTTGTTGAATCCCGCGGCCAACTGGGCCACCTCGTCCCGGCCCGAGGTCTGCAGCCGGCGGGTCAGATCGCCCTCGCCCTCGGCGATGTCGTGCAGGGCGGCCACCGCCATCGTCAAGGGGCGGGTGATCGCACGCGTCATGAAAAAGGCGAGCAAGACTGCGAAGCCCGAGGCCACCGCCGCCAGCCCCATGAAGAGCACGAATTCGGCGCGCGCCGCGCTGCGGAGCTCGGCGGAAACCGCCTTGAGATCCTCTGCGAGCTTGTCCTCGACGCCCTTCAACAGGTTGATCCTGCCGGTCTGCTGCTCGAACCAGTATCCGGCATCGATATCGAAGTTGCCCGCACCCGCCTTGTCGAACGCGACCCGGCGCATGCGCTTCACCTCCCTCACGTAGTCGTTTTCCATGGCATCGCGGAAGTACGACTTGCTTTCGGATGTCGCCAAGGCCTCGAAGGCTTGCGTGTAGGTATCCTGAGCCGCGACCAATGCGCTGAACCTGTTGAACATGCCCGGGGCGAATCGATCGGCGGCGAAAGTGTTGGCGAGCACCGCCCGCTCGATTCCGGCCCGCTCTTTCGCCTGGAGAAGATTGACGTATGCCCCAATGCGGCGGGTAACCTGACCTTGATCGGTTAGCTTGGTCAGATCCGATACCACGCTCAGCAACGCGGAATTGATTCCGGTGTAGTAATCGAGGGCCTCGCCGAGGCCGGCGCTCAGCGAGGTGACCTGCTGCCGCATGCTGCTGAGTCGCTCCAGATCCCGCAGGGCAGAGGACAGATTGCGGGCCGCAGCGCCTTCCACGTCATCCTCGTCCATGGAGTCCACGAACTCGCGCAGCGCCGAGTAGCGCTCGTCGGTCTTGGAGCGCTGGGCCGGCAAGTCGCTGCGGAACTTTTCGCCCTGGCTGCCCAGGTAGCCCGCGGTCATGCCTCGTTCCTTCTGGGTCTCATGGACCAGGGCACTGGCCTTTACCGCCAGCTCTGACAGGCTTTCGACCTTGGCCATCTCGGCGGCAAGCTCCTGCCTTTCCATCATCCCGACTATCGCAAAGTACGCGAGGCCTGCAATCGGGAAGACAAGCATGAGTATCAGCTTGTTCCGGATCGAGAGATTGGTTAGAAATGACAACATGGCTGTCTCCTTTTCGGCTATTCCCCGATGTCTGTGTGCCCGCCGCATCGTGGACAGGCCGTTTTGCGTCCGCGTCAAAAGTCCTTCCAGTCGCGGTCACTGCTTGCGGCGTCCGCGACCCTCTTTGATGCGGCCGGGCGTCCTGCGCCGCGACTCGACCCGGCCTGCGCACCGGCAGAGGAGCCGAGTCCTCCTCCGGCGTCCTTGCGCCAGCCAACGCCGCCGCTGGCCAGCTTGAAGAAGACCATCTGTTGGCGCAGCTCTTGGGCCTGATGCTCCATCGACCGGCTGGCCGACGCGACTTGCTCTACCAGTGCGGCGTTCTGCTGGGTCACTTCGTCCATCTGCATCACGGCCTTGTTGACTTGATCGATCCCGGAGGCCTGCTCTTGGCTAGCGGCCGCAATCTCCCCGACGATGTCGGTCATCTGCTTGACGCTGCCCATGATGTCCTCGAGGGTCTTACCCGAGGCGTCCACCAGCTCCGAACCCTGCTCGACCTTTGCGACGCTGTCCTGGATGAGGTTTTTGATCTCTTTTGCCGACTCGGCGCTGCGCTGGGCCAGGTTGCGTAC
>JABAHQ010002839.1_pt3 | contig 26702 bp, 27 predicted proteins | sample 7062091 | NCBI WGS metagenome assembly JABAHQ01 (sample SAMN14534359, study PRJNA622989) | marine sediment metagenome | biome: marine biome [ENVO:00000428]; feature: marine pelagic biome [ENVO:01000023]; material: deep marine sediment [ENVO:00002113] | place: India: Gulf of Kutch | collected...
GCCGCGCACGATCTCGGCGATGTAGGCGCCCGAGTTGACGACGATGGAGACGATGGCCGCCGTGAGCGGGTCCACGCGGATGTCGGCGATGACGGGCAGGGCGAAGTAGATGAACATGACCTGGACCACGATGGGTGTGCCGCGGACCAGTTCGATGTAGAGAAAGCCCAGCGTGTCGAGCAGGCGGTTGCCGTAGGCCCGCATGAGGCCGAAGACCAGCCCCACCACGGTGCCGCCCAGCAGGCCCACCACGGTGATGAGCACCGTGAGCTTGGCGCCCTGCAGCAGGGCGGGGATGGCCTTGACGATGACCGAGACGTCGAAATCCATGGCGGGGGGCGCGCGCGTCCGGCGTTCAGGGCTTGGGCGGTTCGGTGCCGAACCACTTCTTGTAGATGGCGTTGTAGCGGCCGTCGGCCTTGATCTTCGCCAGTGCGGTGTTCACCTTGGGCACCAGCGCGCTGCCCTTGGGGAACCCGATGCCGTACTGGTGCGCCATCATCTGCGTGCCCACCACCTTCACCTTGCCCTTGCCCGCCGTGTTGGCGAAGTACAGGACGTTGGGCGTGTCGTGCATGGCCGCGTCCACGCGGCCCGTCATGAGCTCGAGGTAGGCGTTGTCGACGTTGGGGAACTGGCGCAGCTCGGTGCCCTGGAAGTTGGCCTTGGCGTAGTCGGCAGCCGAGGTGCCGGTCTTGATGGCGAGCTGTTTGCCCTTGAGGTCGGCCGCGCCATTGATCTTGCTGCTGGCCGGCACCAGCAGCATGAAGCCGCTGTCGTAATAGCCGTCTGAGAAGTCGATGACCTTCTTGCGTTCGTCCTTGATGGTGATGCCGGCGAGCGCCACGTCCACGTTCTTCGTCTGCAGCGCCGGAAGGATGCCGTTGAAGTCCATGGGCTGCAGGCGGTAGCTCAGGCCCAGTTCCTTGGCGATGGCGTCCCACAGGTCGATGTNNGGCGTCCCACAGGTCGATGTCGAAACCCACGTACTTGTCGCCTTCCTTGAACTCGAAGGGCACGAAGGCGGTGTCGGTGGCCACCACGAGCGGCTGGGACTGCGCGATGGCGGCGCTGCCGCCCAGGGCCGCGCACAGGGCGGCGGCCATCAACAGGACTCGGCGAAGGGTGTTCATGCGGTGATCCTCGTGAAAGGTGGAACGCGCATCAAAGTGGGGTTCTCGATGCACCAAGTCGATGCACTTGAAATTTGCAAGATCATCGATGTCGCAAATCTAATTGCATTGCCGGATGAATGCAAGCGCCGCGTGCAAGGGCACGCGGCGCGAGACGGGTTCGGAGGGGCTAGAGCGCGCGCGCCTGCACCGCGCCAGCCGAGCGCACGAAGAGGCCCGCACCCAGGTGGTGGATGGTCTGCAGCTCGGTGTTGTCTTCGTCGAACAGCCAGTGCCCGTTGGCGAAGATGCGCGGATCGGCCGCGGCGGCCACCACCTCGGCGAAACAGGTGTCGTAGGCGTCTTCGGTGTGGCGCTCGGGGATCAGGCGGCATTCGAGCCAGGCCGCGCAGCCCTGTTCGATCAGGGGCATGCCGAGCACCGGGCCCTGCACGGCCTGGATACCGTAGCGCTCGAACTTGTCGCCACCGCGCCCGCTGTGCTGACCCACGCTGTAGGTGAGNNGCCCGGCAGGCACAGGCCGAAGCCGCCGCTGGCCCGGGCCAGTTCGCGCGTGAAGGTGGTCTTGTCGATCACCACCGCGACGCGGGGCGGCGTGAACTCCACCGGCATGGACCAGGCCGCCGCCATGACGTTGCGCCGCCCGCCGTGCGCGCTGGTCACGAGCACGGTGGGGCCGTGGTTGATGAGGCGGCTGGCGTGCTCGAGCCGCACGGGCTCGAAGCGGCTGGCGCTCATTTGGCGAAGAGCTTGTTGATGTCGCCGAAGGCCTTCACCTCGATGGCGTTGCCGGAGGGATCGAGGAAGAACATGGTGGCCTGCTCGCCGGGCTGGCCCTTGAAGCGGATGTAGGGCTCGATCACGAATGTCGTGCCAAGCGCCTTGAGCCGCTCGGCCATGGCCTCCCAGTCGGCCAGGGGCAGCACGATGCCGAAGTGGCGCACCGGCACGCCGTGGCCGTCCACCGCGTTCACGGCCGCGCCGCCGCAGGCCTCGGGCGCGAGGTGGGCCACGATCTGGTGGCCGTAGAAATTGAAGTCGATCCACTCGGGCGAGCTGCGGCCTTCGGGGCAGCCGAGGGTCTCGCCGTAAAAGCGGCGCGCCGCGTCCAGGTCGTGCACGGGGAAGGCCAGGTGGAAGGGCGACAGGGGCGCGGGGTTGGTGCTGGGCGCGCGCATGGTGGGGGCGGGAGCGATGGTGGCGTTNNGCCAAGCCAAAAGAAAATCAATCATTTTTTGGGCCGGGCACAAGTATCCTTTGTGCATGATTCCCGAGCTGAAGACCTTCGTCACCGTGGCCCGCGAGGGCACCTTCGCCGCCGCCGGCCAGCGCATCGGCCTGACGCAGGCGGCCGTGAGCGCGCAGATGAAGCGGCTGGAAGAGGAGCTGGGCTTCACCCTGTTCGACCGCACCGGCCGCTCGGCGCGGCTGAACCCGCGCGGGCGGCAGACGCTGGCGCAGGCGCAGGAGCTCATCCAGCTTTACAGCCAGCTCGGTTCGCGCCAGCGCGCCAAGGGGCAGGCGGTGTTCGTGAGCCTGGGCGCCATCGCCTCGGTGCAGCAGGCCCTGCTGCCGCAGGCCCTGGTGAAGTTCCACCGCCAGTGGCCGGGCAGCCGCACGCGGGTGGTGCCCGGCGTGTCCACCACCCTGCTCAACGCGGTGGACGCGGGCGACCTGGACGCGGCGCTGATCATCCGCCCGCCGTTCGCGCTGCACAGCGACCTGCGCTGGACGCCGCTGGCGCGCGAGCCCTTTCGTCTGCTGGTGCCGCGCAGCGCGCCCGCGGGCGACTGGCGCGCGCTGATCACGGGCCTGCCCTTCATCCGCTACGACCGCAGTTCCTTCGGCGGCCGGCAGGTGGACCGCTTCCTGCGCGCCAACGGCCTGTCGGTGCGGGAGGTGTGCGAGCTCGACGAGCAGGAGGCCATCGTGCGCCTGGTGGCGGCGGGCCTGGGCGCGGCCCTGGTGCCGCAGACCACCGACCGGCGCCGCTGGCCGGCGGGTGTGCGCGCGCTGGACCTGGGCGCGAACACCTTCCACCGCGACATCGGCCTGGTGCACCGCGCCGACCTGCCCGAGGCCATGCAAGGGCTGGCGAACCTCATCGCCGAGGCTTACGGCACGCGGTTGAGCTGATCAGGCGGTGGCCGCCGCCTTCAGCCCCAGCTTCTTCGCCATCTGCTCGCGCAGCACGAACTTCTGGATCTTGCCGGTGATGGTCATGGGCAGGGCGTCGACGAACTCGAAGTAGGCCGGCACCTTGTAGTGCGCGATCTGGCCCTGCGCGAAGGCGCGCAGTTCGTCGGCCGTGCAGCCCAGGCCGGGTTTGAGCACGACGCAGGCACACAGCACCTCGCCGTACTTCGCATCGGGCACGCCCACCACCTGCACGTCCTGCACCTTGGGGTGGCGGTAGTAGAACTCCTCCACCTCGCGCGGGTACACGTTCTCGCCGCCGCGGATCACCATGTCCTTCAAGCGGCCCACGATGTTGACGTAGCCCTCGTCGTCCATGGTGGCCAGGTCGCCGGTGTGCATCCAGCCCTCGGCGTCGATGGCCTCGGCGGTCTTCTCGGCGTCGCCCCAGTAGCCCTGCATCACCGAATAGCCGCGCGTGCAGAACTCACCCACGGTGCCGCACGGCACGGTGCGGCCGTCGGCGTCGACGATCCTGATCTCCAGGTGCGGCTGCACACGGCCCACGGTGGACACCCGCCGCTCCAGCGGGTCGTCCACCGCGCTCTGGGTGGAGACGGGCGAGGTCTCGGTCATGCCGTAGGCGATGGTGACCTCGCCCATGTTCATCCGGCTCTGCACGCGCTTCATCACCTCGATGGGGCAGGGCGAGCCGGCCATGATGCCGGTGCGCAGCGTGCGCAGGTCGGTGCCGGCGAAGTCGGGGTGGTCGAGCGTGGCGATGAACATGGTGGGCACGCCGTAGAGCGCGGTGCAGCGCTCGGCCTGCACGGTGCGCAGCACGGCCGCCGGGTCGAAGGCTTCGCTGGGGTAGACCATGGTGCTGCCGTGCGTGACGCAGGCCAGATTGCCCATGACCATGCCGAAGCAGTGGTACAGCGGCACGGGGATGCACAGCCGGTCGGCCGGCGTGAGGCGGATGGCTTCACCCACGAAGAAGCCGTTGTTGAGGATGTTGCGGTGCGTGAGCGTGGCGCCCTTGGGGTGGCCGGTGGTGCCGCTGGTGAACTGGATGTTGATCGGGTCGCGCGCCTTCAGCCGCGGTCCGATGGCGGCGAGCCGCTCGCGCGAGGCCGGCGTGGCGCGCGCGCTCACGTCGGCGAAGTTGAGCATGCCCGGCGTGCGCTCCTCGCCCAGGCGCACCACCCAGCGCAACTCGGGCAGCGCCAGGGCCTGCAACTGGCCGGGCTCGCAGCGGTCGATCTCGGGCGCGACGCCGCGCAGGATGGCGATGTAGTCGCTGGTCTTGAGGGCGGGCGCCAGCACCAGGGCGCAGCAGGCCACCTTGTGCAGGGCATAGGCCAGCTCGCTCGCGCGGTAGGCGGGGTTGATGTTGACCAGGATGAGCCCGGCGCGCGCGGTGGCGAACTGCGTCAGCGTCCAGGCGCTGCAGTTGGGCGCCCAGATGCCGACGCGGTCGCCCGGCCGCAGGCCCATGGCCAGCAGGCCGGCCGCCAGTTCGTCGGCGCGCTCGCGCAGTTCGGCCCAGGTCCAGCGCACGCCTTCGTGGGGGATCACCAGCGCCTCGCGGTTGGCGTGTTCGCGCGCGGTGGCGTCCAGCGCGGCGCCGATGGTGTCCTCGCGCAGGGGCGGCTGCGTGGCGCCTCGCGCCATCGATTCGGTGGGGGTGTTCATGGGCTTCTCCTGGCGAAGCGGCATGTTCGCGCCGACGCGTCGGCACCGCACCCTCGGGCAATCCCCATGCCCGGGTGTTCCGTGGCGGAACACCCGCTGTCGCGCGATGGAACTCAGCGGCCGGGGCGGCGGAAGGCGCGGCGCGCCCGGTCCACCTCGGCGCGCACCACGCAGCCCTCGGCGTGGTCGTTGATGAGGCCCATGGCCTGCAGGAAGGCGTAGACGGTGGTGGGGCCTACGAACTTCCAGCCGCGCTGCTTCAGGTCCCTGGAAAGCGCGATGGAGGTGGGCGAGGTCGAGGCGCTCTGGGGAGGCGCCAGTTCACTGGCCCCGGGCTCGTGGCGCCAGAAATAGGCGGCCAGCGAGCCTTCGGTCTTCACCATTTCCTGCGCGCAGCGCGCGTTGTGGATGACGGCCTCGATCTTGCCCCGGTGCCGCACGATGCCCTCGTCGGCCAACAGGCGCTCGACGTCGCGCTCGTTGAAGCGCGCCACGCGGTGGAAGTCGAAGCCCCGGAAGGCGGCGCGGAAGTTCTCGCGCTTGGCGAGGATGGTGCGCCAGCTCAGGCCCGACTGGAACCCCTCCAGGCTCAGCTTCTCGAACAGTCGCTGGTCGTCGCTGACGGGAAAGCCCCATTCCCTGTCGTGATAGGGAAGGAACTCTGGCGTGGTGGCGCACCAGCGGCAGCGGGGTTGGCCGTCGGGGCCGGGGAGGGTCTGGCTCATGTGGGCGGATCAGTGCTGGAGAAAGGACAGGCGCTCGTCCACGCGCGAAGCTTCGATCGCCACGATCTCGGCCTGCACCACGGCTTCGGCCACGAAAGGATCCTGGGCGAGCCGTTCGCGCAGATCGCCTATGGACTCGCGGTGCGCCAGCACGGCGCCGCCTTGTGCGTCGCCGAGACTGCCCGCGAGGACGAACACGCCATCGTCGAATCCGCGTTGCAACCAGGCCTTGTGGCCAGCCAGGTGCTGCGCAGCGCGATCGCGGTGGGGGCCGAAGCGCAACAGGACAAGATGCATGAGGGAGTTCCTTGAGGTTCAGGCGCGCGCAGCGCGCGCAGGGGTGGAGACCGGGGGTCTGCGTGCGCGCACCCAGTCGCCCATCAGGTGGACTTCTTGCCGGATGTAGGCCGGGTCGCCAAAGGCATTGGCCAGCGCGGCGACGCCCTGGGTACGGCCCAGCAGGTGCAAGGCGAAGCCGGCCGAGTCGCCGCCGCAGCCCATGCGCTCGAACTGCTCGCGCAGCCACTCGGCAAACAGCGCCATCACACCACTGGCACGCCCCTGCGCTGCGTGATCGAGCTTGGTCAGCTCCTGGCAGAGACTGCCGACCGGGCAGCCGTGGCGCATGATCTTGTCCTGATTGCGCAACAGGATCTCGACGAACAGGAGGATGCGCTCGGCGGGGTCGTCGACCGTCGCGGCCCATTCGTCCAGCATCTGCCGCGTGCGCGCCAGGCGCAGGTCGATCACGGCATCGAGAATGTCGTCCTTGGTCTTGAAGTGGTAGTAGAAGTTGCCGCGAGAGATGCCCACCGCATCGGCGATGTGGCTGAAGGACGTCGGCGCATAGCCCTGCTCATAGAAGAGCCGGTCGGCGGTCTCGATGATCTGGTCGCGGATGGACATGGGCGCTTCCCGGTGGGATTAGGACACTTGTCCCAGCCGGGAGGGCGCAGCATAGGACGCTTGTCCTATTGCGTCAAGCCATCGCCAACGCCGAACACCTGGCGCAGGTAGGCCAGGAAGGTGGCGTCGTCGCACAGGGCCTTGCCCGGCGTGTCGGAGATCTTGGCCACCGGCTGGCCGTTGGCCTGGCGCAGCTTCATCACGATGGAGACCGGCTCCAGGCCCACGTCATTGGTGAGGTGCGTGCCGATGCCGAAGCCCATCTGCGTGCGGTCGGCAAAGTGGCGGTAGATGGCGAGCGCACGGTGCAGGTCCAGGCCGTCGGAGAACACTAGGCGCTTGGTGTGCGGGTCGATGCGCAGGCGTTCGTAGTGCGCCAGTGCCTTCTCACCCCATGCGATGGGGTCGCCCGAGTCGTGGCGCAGGCCGTCGAAGAGCTTGGCGAAGTAGAGGTCGAAGTCCGCCAGGAAGGCGTCCATGGTGATGACGTCGGTGAGCGCGATGCCCAGGTCGCCGCGGTACTCCTGCACCCAGTCCTCCAGTGCGGCCTTCTGGAAGTCGCGCAGGCGCACGCCCAGGGTCTGGTAGGTCTGCAGGTACTCGTGCGCCATGGTGCCGATGGGGGGCAGGCCGAGTTCCTTGGCGAGCAGCACGTTGGAGGTGCCCTTGAAGAACTGCGGTACGGCGTCGCGCAGCGTGGCCACCACCTCGCGCTGCCAGGCACCGCTGTAGCGGCGGCGCACGCCGAAGTCGGAGAGTTCGAAGGGGTGACGGCGCGGTGGCTCGCGCTCGAAATCGCGCAGCAGATCGATCTTGGCGACCAGTCGACGGCGCCCTTCGGCCAGCGCGGCGCTGGCGTCGAAGCGGCGGAAGTACAGCTCGTTCACGATGGCCAGCACGAAGATCTCGAAGGCCATCACGTGCACCTGCGGGCCGCTGGCGACGATGTCGATCGACTCGCCGGCGGCGCGCACCTCGATGAAATCGCGCTGGAAGCGGAAGATGCGCAGGAAGTCGACGAAGTCGGACGAGATGTAGCGCAGGCCCTTGAGGTAGGCGAGTTCGTCGGGCGTGAAGCTCAGCGAGCAGAGGTGGTCCAGCTCGCGGTTCACCTCGGGCACCAGCTCGGCCAAGGGGTAGGCGCTGGCGTTGCGGCAGACGAAGCTGTAGCGTGCCTGCGTGGTGGGGTGGCGGTGCAGCAGGGCCTGCCACATCGAGAACTTGTAGAGGTCGGTGTCGAGCAGGCTGTGGATGATGGGGGTCATGCGGCGCATTGTGTGCCCCCGCGCCGCTTCACTCCGGCAGCGGCCAGGCCGGGTTCCAGGCCACCTCCCAGAGGTGCCCGTCCGGGTCCGTGAAGTAGCCCGCGTGGCCGCCCCAGAAGGTGGGCTGCGCGGGCTTGACGATGCGCGCGCCGGCCACCTCGGCCTCGCGCATCACCGCGTCCACGGCCTCGGCCGAACCCACGTTGTGCGCCAGGCTCATGCTCGACGGGCTGGGCGGGCCGGGCGGGATGCCCGCGTCGTGGCACAGGTTCTCGCGCGGGAACAGCGCGAGCTTGAGGCCGGGCTGCAGGTCGATGAACACGACGGCGCCGTGCTCGACGTCCTGGCCGACGATGCCCTCGGTGGGCAGGCCCAGGCCGTCGCGGTAGAAGCGCAGGGCGCGCTCGAGGTCGGCGACGGCGAGGGTGATGAGGGAGAGGTAGGGCTTCATGGTGGCTGCGCGTCCTTGCTCAGGTCGAGTGTGCCGGCTCGCGGGGCAAGCGGCGGTCCTGTTCGGGAGGCCGGCCTGTGGAGGCTGGCACACTACGGCCCCGCGCGGCAACGAGGCCCGCGGCGGCGGCTTCCCCCATCCCCTTCTTCTCCCATGCCCATCGCGTCCCCGCGCCGGCCCGCGTGGCGCCGCGCGCTGCACGGCTTCCGGCCCGAACTCCTGCTCTCCCTGCGCGCCCTGTGGCCCGCTGCCCAGTCCATCGACGCGCGCGAGAAATGGCGCGCCTGCATCGGTGCCGCGCTGGGCATCCTGATCGCCGGTGTGGGCGCCACGTGGCTGTCCCCGGGCGATGGCCAGCACGCGCTGGCCGCTGCGCTGGTGGCGCCGCTGGGTGCCAGCGCGGTGCTGGTGTTCGTGGTGCCCTCCAGCCAGCTCGCGCAGCCCTGGTCGGTGATCGGCGGCAACACGCTGTCCGCCCTGGTGGGCGTGGCCTGCGCGATCTGGGTGCCGCACGCCGCCCTGGGCGCGGCGCTGGCGGTGGGGCTGTCCATTGCGCTGATGCTGGCGTTGCGCTGCCTGCACCCGCCGGGCGGCGCGTCGGCGCTGTTGATGGTGCTGATGGGCAGCCACGATTTCAGCGTGGCGCTGCAGCCGGTGCTGGTGGATTCGGTGCTGATGGTGGCGGCGGGCCTGCTCTACAACAACCTCACACGGCGGCGCTGGCCGCACGTGCACCACGCGGTGCCGGCCGAGCCCGGCGGCGCGCGCCTCACGAGCCGGGACCTGGACGCCGCGCTGGCCCACTACAACCAGGTGCTCGACATCAGCCGCGAGGACCTGCAGGACCTGATGCAGTACGCCGAGGCCGCGGCATACCAGCGCACCATGGGCGAGTTGCGCGCCGCCGACGTGATGTCGCGCGAGCCCGTGACCGCGCGCGCCGAGATGCCGCTGCGCCAGGCCTGGGCGCTGATCCGCCAGCACCGCGTGAAGGCACTGCCGGTGGTGGACCGGCAGCACCACCTGGTGGGCATCGTCACCGTGGCCGACTTCATGCGCCAGGTGGACATGGACGTGCACGAGGGCGTGAACTTTCGCCTGCGCGCGCTGCTGCGCCAGATGCACCGGCCGGTGCGCCACACGGTGGGCGAGATCATGACGCGCCAGGTGCGCGTGGCCAGCGCGGACCGCCCGCTCACCGNNCCCGCTCACCGAGCTGGTGCCGGTGTTCTCCGAGGGCGGGCACCGCCACCTGCCCATCATCGACGCCGAGCGCCGGTTGGTGGGCATCGTCACGCAGTCGGACCTGATCCGCGCGATGGACGCGGCGGTGCGCGGCCCGGCGCCCACCGCCTAAGGCCGGCCCACGGGCAGGCCACGGCGCACACGGGATTTCTGTGCGGCCTGCAGCGCATCGGCCAGCGCGCCCGCATCGACGCGGCCCTCGGCGAGGTCCGCGCTGAGCGCGAACGCCGGCCGCAGCCCGGCCACCACCTCGGCCGGCGCACCGAGGCGCGCGAGTTCGTCGGCCCAGCGGTCGTGCACGCGCGCGGCGGTGCCGTGCAGCCAGCCCGCCGCATCGGCCGGCGCCACGCCGAAGTGCGGGGCCGATTGCAGCAGGCGCCCGGCGGTGGCTTCGGCGGAACCGTCGGCGCCCACCGCGAGGCGCAACACGCCGCGGTAGGTGGACAGCGGCGTGACATCGAAGGCGGGTGACAGGCGCCACGTGCCGTCGAGGCGATAGAAGCCGTGGTTGCGCGGGTGGTCGTCGGCGTTGCCCACCAAGGCGTTGAAGGCCATGCGCCGCCACAGCTCGGCCAGGTCGGCGTCCAGCGCGGGGTTCGCCGCTCCCCAGCGGCGCAGCATGNNGGATCCCCCGTCGTGGACGCGGGGCTCAGGCGCAGCGCCGTGTGCGCCGAGACGAAGGGCCGGCGCTGAGGCGCGCGCGGATCGCCCAGGCGATCGAAGCGTTCGATCAGGTACACATGGTGGCTGGCGAGCGTCTCGAGCCGGACCTCGGGCACGGTGATGCCCGAATCGGCGGCCAGCCGCATCACCACGAACTCCTTCGCGGGCAGGAAGGGCGTGTCGCTGCGGTCCTGCATCTTGGCAAGCCAGAGCCGCCCCTCGCTGGTGATCGTGGCCTTGGGCCGGTCGCCGCCCGCACTGGTGGCGCCATCGCCCAGCAGGCGGCGAATGGCGCGGCTGGGCGATTGGCCCTCGTCGAGTTCGTGCACGAGCGCGGCCAGTTCGGACAGCTCGGGCGAACGAAAGGCGCGTTTGCGTTCGATGTCGAGACAGACCTCCAGCGCGCCGATGGTGTCACCCGCGCCGAGCTCCAGCATTTCCAGCGCCGACAGCGGCCGCCCATGGTCCGCCTGAAGCAGGTCCGCGCCGTAGCCCGAGGGGCAGGCATCTTGCAAGGCGCCCGGTAGCCCGCCGACGCCAGTGAAGCGGATGCCGCGCGCCTTGTGTCGCAAGGGCAGGGCCACGGGATCGAAGGCATACGCCCCTGCATCGGCCACGTAGGCGGGCGCATAGCTCAGTCGGCCGCCCAGTTGGCCATCGGTGCTCAGCTCGGCCGCGAGCACGGGCTCGTCGCGCCCAGGCAGCCACGCCCACACCGGCACCGTGTGCTCAGCGGCCATGGCGCGGCTTTCGGGGCGACAAGCGTCGCAGGCCGGCGTCCACGACGAAGGGGTCCTGCGACACCTCGGCCACGCCGTCGATCTGGGCCAGCAGGCCAAGTGCGTCCAGCGCCTTGGCGAGGTTGCCCACGGCCACGCCGGGGTGCCCGGCCTCGATGCCGACCACCGTGGACAGCCCCAGGTCGCTCAGGGCCGCGAACTCGGCCTGGGAATGCCCGCGCGCCTTGCGCGCGATGGCGATGCGCTGGCCCAGATCGGCCAGCGCGGATTGCACGAGCAAGGGAACCGTGGATCTCATGATTGTTCTTTCTGGAACATATTTTTGATCCTGTTTGTTCCAAAAGCAACTATTTGATGACCGTATCCAACTGGGGTATGGTCCGGAGCCTCGGCCGGCGCCGGCCGGCCCCCTCTACCTGCCAAGTCCACAAGCCATGACCACCACCTACCCCAGCACCCAGCTCCTCATCGCCAACCAGTGGGTCGACGCCACCAGCGGCAAGACCCTCGACGTGCGCAACCCGGCCACGGGCCAGGTCATCGGCACGGTGGCGCACGCCGGCATCGAGGACCTGGAGCGCGCGCTGGCGGCGGCGCAGAAGGGCTTCGAGGTCTGGCGCGACACCTCGGTCTACGAGCGCGCGGCCCTGATGCGCCGCGCCACCGCGCTGCTGCGCGAGCGCGCTGGCGACATCGCGCGCCTGCTGACGCAGGAGCAGGGCAAGCCGCTGGCCGAGGCCAAGGGCGAGGTCCTCGCGGGCGCCGACATCCTCGACTGGTTCGCCGAAGAGGGCCGCCGCGTCTACGGCCGCCTGGTGCCGGGCCGCAACCTGGCCGCGCAGCAGATGGTCATCAAGGAGCCCGTGGGCCCGGTCGCCGCCTTCACGCCCTGGAACTTCCCGGTCAACCAGATCGTGCGAAAGATGGGCGCGGCCCTGGCCACCGGCTGCTCTTTCCTGTGCAAGGCGCCGGAGGAAACTCCCGCCGCGCCGGCCGCGCTGTTGCGCTGCTTCGTGGACGCCGGCCTGCCCCCTGGCGTGGTGGGTCTGGTGTTCGGCGACCCGGCCGAAATCTCCGGCCACCTGATCCCGCACCCGGTGATCCGCAAGGTCACCTTCACCGGCTCGACCGCCGTGGGCAAGCAGCTCGCGGCCCTGGCCGGGCGCCACATGAAGCGCGTGACCATGGAATTGGGCGGCCACGCACCGGTGATCGTGGCCGAGGACGCCGACGTGGCCCTGGCCGTGAAGGCCGCGGGCGCGGCCAAGTTCCGCAACGCGGGCCAGGTCTGCATCTCGCCCACGCGCTTCTTCGTGCACAGCAGCCTGGTGGAAGCGTTTTCGCGCGCGCTGACGCAGCACGCGCAGGGCCTGAAGCTGGGCGACGGCCTGGCCGAGGGCACCACGCTGGGCCCGCTGGCCAATGCGCGCCGCGTGGCAGCCATGGCCCATGTGGTGAAGGATGCGGTCGAGCATGGCGCCGAGGTCCTCACCGGTGGCGAGCGCGTGGGCGAGGCCGGCAACTTCTTCGCGCCCACCATCATTCGCGAGGTGCCGCTGGAGGCCGACCTCTTCAACAACGAGCCCTTCGGCCCCATCGCGGGCATCCGCGCCTTCGACCGGCTGGAAGACGCGATCGCCGAGGCCAACCGCCTGCCCTATGGCCTGGCGGCGTACGCCTTCACGCGCTCGTACAAGAACGTGCAGCTGCTGGCCAGCCGCGTGGAAGCGGGCATGGTGTGGATCAACCAGCCGGCCACGCCCTCGGCCGAGCTGCCCTTCGGCGGCATCAAGGACTCGGGCTACGGTACCGAGGGCGGGCCGGAGGCGATGGAGGCGTACCTCAACACCAAGGCGGTGTCGGTGGTGGGGGTCTGACGATCTGTTTATGCGTTCAACCGCATATTACAGCCAGTCGGGCTTCTGAAAATGCGTTTGGGGTCATAATTCTCCTCATCATGGAGAATTTATGACGCCATACGCATACTCCACTCCCGATCCACTTCAGACGCTGCCCGATGTCGGCCGGCGTTTCCAGGTCATGCGCAAGGCAGCCGGCAAGACACAGACCGAACTCGCCAACGCCGTCGGCATGCGTCAGGAAGCGCTCTCTCGTTTCGAGTCGGGCAGCGCCGCCGACTTTTCCCTGGCCAAGCTGCTGCGCCTGCTGCAGGCGCTCGAGCTCCAGCTGGAATTCAAGCCGGTCGTGCGCCGGCCCACGCTCGATGAGGTGCTGCACGAGGTGCGCGAAGGCCGCAACACCGGGCCTGATGCGCAATGAGCCTGAACGTCTTCGTGCACGGCGCCGCCGTCGCCACGCTCGACAGCCCGGACGGCTTCGAACACGTCATGCGCTACCTCCCCGGGGTTGCTGCAGAGCGCTTCGTCTCCCTGACCATGCCCGTTGAAGGCCAGGCCTTCCGCTGGCCGGCCTTGCACCCGTTCTTCCAGGTGAGCCTGCCCGAGGGCTTCCTGTTGTCGGTGCTGAAGGAGCAGTTGGGGCCGCACCTGGGCGCCACGCCACTTGATCTGCTGTCGGTGGTCGGCCACAACCTCATTGGCCGTGTGCAGGTGAGCGCGGGACAGCGGCCGCAGCCCGAACTGGCCGTGGCCGACCTGAAGCAACTCCTGCATGGTGAAGCCTCGCACAAGGTCTTTCTCACGCTGATGAGCCGCTTCGCGGCCTCGGGCGTGTCCGGCGTGGTGCCCAAGTTCCTCAGCCCCGATACCGAGGCCTTGTTCCGCAAGGGGACCGTCGCGACCGAACGGCACATCGTGAAGGCTGGCTCCGATCACCAGCCCTTCATAGCGCTCAACGAACACCTGTGCATGGAAGCGGCCCGACGCTCGGGCGTGCCCGCCGCCGCGACGATGGTGTCCGATGATGCTCAGGTGCTGGTGGTCGAACGATTCGACGTGGATCCGGCGACCGGCCAGCGCAAGGGTTTCGAGGATTTCTGCAGCTTGCTGGGCCTGCCGCCCGAACAGAAGTACGAATCGACCTGGGAGCGCGTGGCCCGGCTGGTCCGCGACTATGTGCCCGCGGACCGTCAACGCGCCTCCAACGAGCGCCTGGCCGTCACGCTGCTGCTGACCTATGCGCTGGGCAACGCGGACTGCCACACCAAGAACCTGGGATTTCTCTACACCGGCCTGCAGGACGTGGAGGTGGCGCCCGTCTACGACATGCTCACCATCCTGGCCTACGACCGCTACGCAGACAACCCGCCGGGCATGTACCTGGATGGTCGCAAACGCTGGGATGCGACCAAGGCCCTGTGGCGCTACCTGCAGCAGCAACTGGGCTTCGAGCCCGCCGCCCAGCGCGCGCTGGTCGACCGCGTGTGCACCGCCGTCGATGCGGTGGTGCCAGATCTCAAGCACCACATCCGTCACACGCCGGGTTTCGCGCCCGTGGGCCTGCGCATGCTGTGGGAGTGGAACGAGGGCATGAAGCGCCTGAGCGAGCGACGCACGTTCGGCTTGGCGGACTGGGTCGAGACCGCGGCATCAGAGGATCTGCCCCGACCGGCACCGGCGGAAAAGTACGCCACGCCCCGACTCGGCGAATCACCGCTGATGGCGCCGCGGCCCCGCAAGCGGCGCGCGCGCCCGGCCTCGTGACATAACTTCCGCTTCCCACACAAGGCCCGAGCATTGCTGGGCATGCCCGCAACGCCCTCAGCTCACCACCGCCAGGATCACGTCCGAAGCCTTGATCAGCGCCGTGGCCTCGGCGCCGGGCGCCAGGCCCAGCTCGGCCACCGCGCCCTGCGGCACCACGGCCACCACCTCGAGGTCGCCGTCGGCGCGCAGCACCACCTCGGCGTTCACCGCGCCGGGCGTGACCGACACCACCTCACCGGCGATGCGGTTGCGCGCCGAGACACGCGCGCCGGCCAGGTCCACCGCCAGCATCACGGCCGATGACTTGATCAGCACGATCACCGCCATCTGCGTGCGCAGCGCCAGCGCTTCGGTGCTGGCGCGCGTGACGGTAGCGGCCAGGCGCTGACCGCCGGGCAGGGCGACTTCGATGTCGTCGTTCACCGCACCGGCGCGCACCGCCGTGACGGTGCCCAACCACTGGTTGCGTGCGCTGGTCTTCATGTTGAGCACCTTCAGCAGGGAGAACTCCTGGTCCAGGTCCATCGCGCCCTGTTCGATGAGCCCGAGAAAACGCTGGTGCACCGCGTGCACCTGCCCGTAACGCGCGATGAGGCGCTGACCGAAGGCGGTGAGCCGGGTGGCGCCGCCGCCCTTGCCACCGACCGCACGCTCCACCACGGGCTGGCTGGCGCGCTGGTTCATGGTGTCGATGGCGTCCCACGCGGCCTTGTAGCTCATCCCGAAGGCCTTGGCGGCCTGGGTGATGGAGCCGTGCTCGGCCACGGCGCGCAGCAATTCGATGCGACCGTGGCCCGCGAGGCTGGCGCCACCGGCCGACAGCCAGAGCGCGCCGTGCACCTCCAGCGGGTTCTTGCTCCTGTGCTTCTTCGTCGCCATCGTGGCTGCTCCTGCGGCTTTCGGGGCCGCGGCGAGGATATCAGCGGTCCTCCAGGGCCCCGCCGCAGGTCACGGTGCGGCCGGCGTCCACGCAGACCACCTCCTGGGCGAGGTGGCGCACATCGTCGTCGTCGTGCGTGATCAGCAGCAGCGGCAGTTGCAGCTCGGCCTGCAGGTCCTTCAGTTCATCGCGCAGGCGCTGGCGCAGGCCCTTGTCCAGGGCGGCGAAGGGTTCGTCCAGCAGCAGCGCCGTGGGCCGGGACACCAGGGCGCGCGCCAGCGCCGTGCGCTGTCGCTGGCCGCCCGAGATCTGGTGCGGGTGGTGGCCGGCCACGGCGTTCAGGCCGAAGCTGGCGAGCCAGCGGTCCACCTCGGCGTTCGCTTCGTCCCTGGCCGGGTTGCGCAGGCCCTGGCGCAACGCGAAAGCCACGTTCTGCCGCACCGTGAGGTGCGGGAACAGCGCGTAGTCCTGGAACATGTAGGCCAGGTGGCGCTGCTGCGCGGTGCTGCGCACGCCGCGTTCGCTGTCGAACAGCACACGGCCGTCCACGGCGACGCGGCCCCGATCGGGCACCAGGATGCCGGCGACCATCTTGAGCGTCAGCGTCTTGCCCGCGCCCGAGGGACCGAACAGCACCACGCGCTGCGCGGGCGACCGGACGCTCACGTCCAGGTCGAAGCGCGAGTCGCCTTGCCGCAAGGTCTTCTGCAAGAACAGGTCCCAGATCACGGCCGTGTCTCCCTCAGCGCGCCGCCACCCGGCCGGGCACCAGTCGGCCGGCGCCCAGCAGCACCGCCAGGCAGACGATCGAGGTGATCACCACCAGGAAGTTGGCCGTGCCGTCCTGCCCCGCCTGCACCGCCTCGTAGACGGCGATGGAGAGCGTCTGCGTCTTGCCGACGATGCTGCCCGCCACCATGAGCGTGGCGCCGAACTCGCCCAGCGCGCGCGCGAAGGCCAGCAGCAGCCCGGCGAGGATGCCGCGCCAGGCCAGCGGCAGCGTCACGCGAAAGAAGATGCCCCATTCGCCGAGCCCCAGCGTGCGCGCCGCGTCTTCGAACTGCGGGTCCACCGTCTCGAAGGCCGCGCGCGCCGCCTTGAACACCAGCGGGAAGGCCACGAGGGTGGCCGCGATGATGGCCGCCTCCACCGTGAAGATGAGGCGGATGCCGAAGTGCTGCAGCAGCCAGGCGCCCAGCACGCCCTGGCTGCCGATGACCACCAGCAGGTAGTAGCCCAGCACGGTGGGCGGCATCACCATGGGCAGGGTGAGCGCGGCGTCCACCAGGTCGCGGCCGGGGAAACGCCCGCGCGCCAGCGCGTAGCCCACCGCCGTGCCCAGCAAGAGGTTGAGCGCGGTGGCCCAGCCCGCCACCTTCAGGGTGAGGACCAGCGGGATCCAGGCGTCGGCCACGACAGAACCTGCGGCGAGCGTTCAGGGCTTGCCGAAGCCGTACTTCGCCAGCACCGCCTGCGCGGGCGGCGTGAACAGGAAGTCGACGAACTTTTCGCCCATGGCGGCGTTGGGTCCGGCCGGCAGCGGCGCCACAGGGTAAAGGATGGGCTTGGGCGTGGGCACGGTGAGGGCGACCTTGATCCTGTCGGCCATCAGCGCGGCGTCGGTGGAGTAGACGAAGCCGGCGTCGACCTCGGCGCGCTGCACGTAGTCCAGTGCCTGGCGCACGTTGGTGGCGCCCACCACCTTCGGCTCGATGGCGCCCCACAGCCTGGCGCCTTCGAGCACGCCCTTGGTGTAGCGGCCCACGGGCACGCTGGCGGGCAGGCCGATGGCGATCTTGCCGTAGGCGGGCTGGGTCAGGTCGGCCACCGCCGACGGCACCTTGGTGCTGGCGCCGGGCACGATGACGACTAGGCGGTTGGAGGCGAAGTCGCGCCGCTGCGCGGGTTTGACGAGGTTCTGCGCCTGGGCCTGGTCCATGGTGTCCTGGTCGGCGCTGGCGAACACGTCGGCCGGCGCGCCCTTGGCGATCTGCTGCAGCAACACGCCCGAGGCCGCGAAGTTGAGCTGCACCTTGGTGCCTGGGTGTGCCGCCTCGAACAGGGGTGCGATGTCCTTGAAGGCGTTGGTGAGGCTGGCGGCGGCGGAGACGGTGAGGTCGGCCGCCTGGGCGGCGAAGGAGAGGCCGGCGGCGAGCGCGAGGGCCAGGGTGTGGGTCAGGCGGTTCTGCATGGGCGTGCTCCGTGAGGGCTTCGCTATATCCAACTGAATATAGCGCATCGTTCACATCGCACGACACTGCGCGTCATCGACGTTCAGTTTCCTGAACACGCGCGCGGCAAGGCCCCGCGCAAGTGCTTGATTCCCAAGGGCAACGCGGCCCTGAACGCGCCGGCACGGCGCTTGCGCTGGAACAGGCAGGGACCTCACCCCGCCTGCCCATGTCGCTCACCCTGTTCGTCTTCACCGCCCTGTTGTCCGCGCCGCTCTTGTGGGCGCTGCTGCGCTGGCGCGCGCCGCTGGCCGCGCTGGCCTGGCTGCTGCCCGCCGCGCTGTGCGCGGGCTTCGCCAGCCTGCTGCCCGAGGTGCTGGCCAGCGGCGCGCGCGTGGAAGTCACGCCCTGGATCCCCAGCCTGGGCATCGCGCTGGCGCTGCGGGCCGACGGCCTGTCGCTGCTGTTCGCGCTGCTGATCACGGGCATCGGCACGTTCATCTTCCTGTACGCGGCGCGCTACCTCGCGGGGCACGCGGACATCGCGCGCTTCTTCGCGCGGCTTACGCTCTTCATGGGCGCCATGCTGGGGGCTGTGCTGGCCGACGACCTGATCGTGCTGCTGGTGTTCTGGGAGCTCACCAGCCTGGCGTCCTTCCTGCTGATCGGCTTCACGCCCGAACAGGCGGCCTCGCGCCGCTCGGCGCAGCAGGGCCTGCTGATCACCGTGGGCGGTGGCCTGGCGCTGCTGGCCGGCGCCATCGTGCTGGGGCAGGCCGCGGGCACGTTCCGGATCTCGGAGATCCTGGCGACGCAGGGCCTGGCCGCGCATCCGCATGCCGCCTGGGTGATCGCGCTGGTCGCCCTGGGCGCCTTCGCCAAGTCGGCCCAGGTGCCGTTGCACGCCTGGCTGCCCAACGCCATGGTGGCGCCCACGCCGGTGTCGGCCTTTCTGCATTCGGCCACCATGGTCAAGCTGGGCGTGTACCTGCTGGCGCGCCTGAACCAGGTGGTTGGCGAGCACGCGCTGTGGACCGGCCTGCTGCTGACGGCGGGCCTGGCCACCATGCTCACTGGCGCGCTGTTGTCGCTGCGCGAGACCGACCTCAAGCGCGTGCTGGCCTACTCCACCGTGGTGTCGCTCGGCACACTCGTCACGCTGATCGCGCTGCCGCACCCGCTGGCGGCCACGGCCATGGTGGCCTTCCTCATCGTGCACGCGCTGTACAAGGCCTGCCTGTTCATGGTGGCGGGCATCGTGGACCACGAGGCCGGCACGCGCGACAGCACGCAGCTCGGCGGCCTGGCGCGGCGCATGCCGCTGACGGCGGCCACCGCGCTGCTGGCGGGCCTGTCCATGGCCGGCCTGCCGCCCTTCGTGGGCTTCGTGGCGAAGGAGCTGGTGTACGAGGCGCAGCTCAGCGCCACCGCCTCGTGGTTGCCGGTGGCCATCGCCATCCTGGCCAATGCGGTGATGGTGGCGGTGGCCGGCGTGGTGACGGTGCGCGCCTTCTGGGGCCCGCTGCGCCCCACGCCCCTGACGCCGCACGACCCGCCGCTGGCCATGTGGATCGGCCCCGCGCTGCTGGCCGCGCTGGGCCTGCTGCTGGGCCTGGCGCCCGGGCTGGCCGGCGATCTGGTGCAGGCGGCGGCGAGCGCCGTGGCCGGCCACCCCACCGAGACGACGCTGTCGCTGTGGCACGGCCTCACGCCCATGCTGGCGCTGAGCGTGTTCACCTTGGCGCTGGGCGTGGCCATCTACCGCGGCTGGAACCGCCTTCACCGCGCACTGGCGGCTCGCGAGGCCATCACCACGCACGGCCCCGACGCGGCCTACGACCGCGCCATGGCCGCGCTGCAACGCGTGGCGGTGTGGCAGACGCAGCGCATCCAGTCGGGCAGCCTGCGTCGCTACCTGGGCGCCACGTTGGCGGTGGTGGGCGGGTCGGTGGGCCTGGCGCTGGTCGCGCGCGACGCGCTGGCCTGGCCGTCGTTGACGGGCGCGCTGTCGCTGTACGCCTTGTTGCCGGCCCTGCTGTTGCTGGCGGCCTGGGCCGTGGTGCGCGCGCGGGGCTTTCTGCGCGGCATCGTGGCGGCGGGCATGGTGGGCTTCGGGCTGGCGCTGGTGTTCCTGTTCCACGGCGCGCCGGACCTGGCGTTCACGCAGTTCTCGGTGGAGGCGGTGGCGATCGTGGTGCTGCTGGCGATCGCCGGACGCATGCCCTTCGCGCGCGAGGATGCGCGCACGGCGCCACAGCGTCGGATGGACGCGGTCATCGCCATCGGTTTCGGCGCGGTGGCCTCGCTGCTGCTGCTGTCGGTGCTGGCCACACCCTTCGACGAGCGCCTGCCCGACTTCTTCCGCGCCACCAGCGTGCCCGAGGCGCACGGCCGCAACCTGGTGAACGTGATCATCGTGGACTTCCGCGCACTGGACACGCTGGGCGAGATCACGGTGCTGGCGCTGGCGGCGCTGGCCGCGGCCGCCGCGCTCGCGGGCACGCGGCGATCGCGCGGCACCGTCGACAAAGACGGGGAGGGCACCGCATGAACTCCCCCATCCTGAACGTGGCCGGACGGATGCTGTTGCCCCTGGCCTTGTTGTTCTCGCTGTACCTGCTCTGGCGCGGCCACAACGCACCCGGCGGCGGTTTCGTCGGCGGGTTGGTGGCCGCAGCCGGCTTCACCGTGCACGCGCTGCCGCGTGGGCGCGCGGCCCTGTTGAAGGCGCTGCGCTGGCCGCCCGCCTCGATCGCCGCCGTCGGCCTGCTGCTGGCCCTGGTGTCGGGCGCGCCCGCGCTGTTCCTTCAGACGCCCTTCCTCACCCACCAGTGGCAGTTCTGGGACAACGGCCTCGCGCTGGGCACGGCGCTGGTGTTCGACGTGGGGGTCTACCTCTCGGTGCTGGGCGCCGTGTGCGCCTTCGTGGGCTACTACCTCGGCGAGGAGGCCGATCACTGATGGAAACCCTCTACGCCCTGAGCTTCGGCGCGCTGTTGGCCGCCGCCCTGTACCTGCTCATGTCGCGGCAGCTGCTGCGCATGGTGCTGGGCCTGCTGCTGCTCGGCAACGCGGTGAACCTGGCCATCTTCGTCGCCGGGCGCCTGTCGTCGAACACGCCGCCCCTGGTGCCCGAAGGCGCGCTGGCCATCGCCACCAGCGCCAACCCACTGCCGCAGGCGCTGATCCTCACGGCCATCGTCATCTCCTTCTCGCTGGTGGCCTACACCGTGGTGCTGTTCGAGCGCGCCCACCGCGCCCTGGGCACGCTGGACCCCGACGCCATGCGCGAGGCCGAGCCGCGCGCGGAGGCCGCGCCGTGACGCCGCACCTGCTGCTCACCCTGCCCGTGGCCATTCCCCTGGCCACGCTGGCCCTGTGCGCGCTGCTGCAGTCCAGGCCCGCGTTGCAGCGCGCCGTCAGCCTGCTGGGCAGCGCCGGCCTGCTCATCGCCAGCGGGCTGCTGCTGAATGCGGTGCTCGACGGCACCGTGCTCGCCACGCAGTTCGGCCAGTGGGCCGCGCCCTTCGGCATCAGCTTCGTGGCCGACCGCTTCGCCGCCGCCATGGTCGTGATCACCGGCCTGATGGCCGTGGCCGTGTCCGTCTACGCCCTGGCCAGCGGCGCGAAAGAGCGCGAACGTGCCTGGTTCCACCCGCTGTACCACGGCCTGCTGCTGGGCGTCACCGGCGCCTTCCTCACCGGCGACATCTTCAACCTCTACGTGTGGTTCGAGATCATGCTCATCGCGTCCTTCGGCCTGCTGGTGCAGGGCGGCACGCGCGCGCAGCTCGACGCCGGCGTGAAGTACGTGGTGCTCAACCTGCTGGTCACCACGCTGTTCCTGCTGGGCGTGGGCCTGCTTTACGGCCTCACGGGCACGCTGAACATGGCGGACCTGTCGCTCGCGCTGCCCCAGGTGCAGAACCAGGGCCTGGTGGGCACGCTGGCGCTGCTGTTCCTGCTGGCTTTCGGCGCCAAGGCCGCGGTGTTCCCGCTGTTCTTCTGGCTGCCGGCCGCGTACCACACGGCCAGCGCGCCGGTGGTGGCCATCTTCGCGGCGCTGCTCACCAAGGTGGGCGTGTACGCCATCCTGCGCTGCTTCACGCTGGTGTTTGGCGGCACGCTGGACTTCATCGGCCCCATCGTGGGCGTGCTGGCCGCGCTCACCATGGTCACGGGCGTGCTGGGCGCGGCGGCGCACTACGACGTGCGGCGCATCCTGTCCTTCCACATCATCAGCCAGATCGGCTACATGCTGGTGGGCCTGGCGGTGGCCACGCCGCTGGCCATCGCGGGCGCCGTGCTCTACGTGCTGCACCACATCGTGGTGAAGGCCAACCTGTTCCTGATCGCGGGCGCGATCCGCCTGGCCGGTGGCTCGTACGAACTCAAGCGCATCGGCGGCCTGCACCGCAGCGCGCCGCTGCTGGCGCTGCTGTTCGTGGTGCCGGCACTGTCACTCGCCGGGCTGCCGCCGCTGTCGGGCTTCTGGGCCAAGTTCCTGGTGATCAGCTCCAGCCTGGAGGCCGGCCACGTGGCGCTGGCGGTGGTGGCGCTGGCCGTGGGCGCGCTCACGCTGTACTCCATGCTGAAGATCTGGAACGAGGCCTTCTGGAAGGCGCCAAGCGAGCTGTCGATGCGCGCCGCGAGCGACTGGCGCGCGCGGGGCGCCACGCGCGCGGCGCTGCTGCTGCCCATCGCCGCGCTGGCCGCCATCACGCTCACCATCGGCCTGTGGACGGAGCCCTTCGTGGACTTCTCGATCCGCGCGGCCGAACAGATGCTGGGCCGAGAGGCCTATGTGCAGGCCGTGCTGGGCGCCGCGCCCGCGCCGGCCATTCCGTCCCTGCCCGAAGGAGCCGCCCCATGACCCTGCTGTTGAACCGCGCCCGCGCCTGGCTGGTGCTGGCCGGCCTGTTCGCGCGCGAACTCGCGCTGTCGGTGAACGACGTGATCAAGGCCGTCCTCGATCCCTCGCGCGTGCAGCGCAGCGGCATCGTGGCCGTGCCGCTCAGCCTGCGGGGCGAGACCTCCATCGCGCTGCTGGCCAACCTGGTGACGCTGACCCCGGGCACCACCAGCCTGCACGTGTCGGACGACAAGGGCGTGCTCTACGTGCACGCCATGAACCTGGGCGACGACACGGTCGCGCAGATCCAGAGCGGCTTCGAACGCCGCGTGAAGGAGTGCCTGGAATGAACGAGACCCTGTTTGACACCGTGCTGGCGCTCAGCGCGCTGCTGCTGGCCGGCGCCGTGCTGGCCGCGGGTTTGCGCGTCGTGCGCGGGCCGGCCGCCGCCGACCGCGTGATCGCGCTGGACATGCTGGGGCTGATCGGCGTGGCCGCCGCCGGGCTGGCCGCGCTGGTGGCGNNTCGTGGACATCGCCCTGGGCGTGGCGCTGGTGGGCTTCCTGGCCACCGTGGCCTTCGCGGGCTTCATCGCGCGTGGTGCGCAACACCAGGACAAGGAGCGGTCATGAACGAGTGGATCGGATCGGTGCTGCTGCTGGGCGGCGCGCTGCTGTGCCTGCTGGCGGCGCTGGGCGTACTGCGCCTGCCCGACTTCTTCATGCGCATGCACGCCGCCACCAAGGCCGGCGTGGCCGGCAGCGGGCTGGTGCTGCTGGGCGTGGCCGCGCTGCACGGCGACACCGCGACTTGGATCAAGGCCGCGCTGGCGGTGCTGTTCCTGCTGCTCACCACGCCGGTGGCGGGGCACCTCATCGGCCGCGCGGGCTACCTCAGCGGCGTGCCGATGTGGCGCGGCACGCGAGAGGACGCGCTGGCCGGCGTGCTGCCGCGCGGCGGCATCGATGGCGCGGACACGCCCGAGGAGGCCCCGGTGCGCCGCGTGCTGCTGGCGCTGGCGGCGGGGCCGCACATCGACGCGGCGATCGCGCAGTCGGTGGCGCTGGCGCGCCGCCACGGCGCCGAGCTGCACGGCGTGGCGGTGATCGACGTGCCGCGCCTGCAGAACGTGGGGCCGGTGCCGATCGGCGCGGGCTGGCACGCGCAGCGCATGCGCGAGCACCGCATCGCCCAGGCGCGCCGCGCGGCGGCCGACGTGATCGAGCGCTTCGAGTCGGCCGCGCGCGCCAGCGGCCTGCGCTGGAGCANNGCCCACGCGCGGTGCTGCGCGCCTGTAGCGACGAGGCCACGCTGCTCACGGCGGCCGCCGAGGGCTGGTTCGACCAGGGCGTGCTGGACCTGCGCGTGGATGTGGCCAGCCGCCTGGACCTGCCGGGCCTGCGGCCTTTGCGCGTGCTGCGCTGAACACGTGGCGGCGGGCCTACGATCGGGCCCATGCCCCGATCGCTCCTGACCCGCTGGATCCACCGATTGCCCATGACCGCGCGCCTGTCCCTCGCGGTGGTGGCCGTCATCCTGGTGACGGCGCTGGGCACCACGCAGATCGCGATGCAGGGCCTGCTGCGCCAGGTGGAGCGCCAGATCGAGCGCACGGGCCAGATCTACCTCGATGGCCTGGCCGCGGCCCTGCTGCCGCCCGTGATGACGAACGACAGCGCGGGGATCGACCGCGCACTGGACGAGGCCCTGCGCATGCACCAGGGCCTGGTGGACCGGCACCTGTTTCTGCTGGACCGGGACGGGCGCCCGCTGGCCCGGGCCGACCGCGCGGGCCTGCACGACGTCCCCCTGCCCGAGGCCGTGACCGAGCTGGCGAGCGGCGATCAGATCGACATCGACGACAGCAGCTACTGGGTGTGGCGCCCGCTGAGCGACGCGCGCCTGGGCGTTGGCGGCGAAGCGGGCGCGTTCACGGTGGTGGCCAATCTCGACCTGAGCGACTACGTGGCCGAGCGCCAACGCCTGTGGTGGCGCGTGGTGGCCTTCAACCTGGGCCTGGGCCTGGTGTGCGCGGTGCTGGGCGTGCTGATCATGCGCCGGTTGCAGCGCCCGCTGGACCTGCTGACGCGGCACCTGCAGCGCACGGGCGAGGCCGGGCCGGAGCCGGTGGCGGAGGCGCTCATCCCGCCCAACGACGGCGAGAACGCGCGCCTGCTGCGCGCCTACAACCGCATGGCCGGCGCGGCGCGCGAACGCGAGGCGCTGATCACGCGCATGGCCGAGCAGGAGCGCGAGGCCGTGCTGGGCCGCTTGTCCGCCACGCTGGCGCACGAGGTGCGCAACCCGCTGGCCGGCGTGCTCACCGCCGTCGACACGCTACGCCGCTTCGGCGAGCGACCAGAGACACGCGCGGAGGCACTGGATTTCATGGAGCGCGGCCTGCGCGTGCTGGGTGGCGTGGTGGACGCGACCCTGGCCACGCACCGCCCGGTCGATGGCGCGCTGGCCTTTGGTCCGCAGGACCTGGAAGACGTGCGGCGGCTGCTGGCACCGCAGGCGCGCCAGGCGGGCGTGGCGCTGGTGCTCGACTCCACGCTGGCGCACACCGTGCCACTGGCCGGCGGCGAGGTGCGCCAGGTGCTGCTGAACCTGCTGCTCAACGCCATCCAGGCCTCGGCGGCCGGCGCGCGCGTCACGCTGCGCTGCGAGGCGCGCGCCGACCACCTGTGGCTGGAGGTGATCGACGAAGGCGCGGGCCTGCCCGGACCGCTGGCCGCGAGCCTGGAGCGGGGCGTGGCCCCCGCGACCGGCGCGGGCCTGGGCGTGGCGGTGGTGGTGCGTCTGGTGCAGCGCCTGCGTGGGCGCGTGGCGGTGCGGGCACACTCGGGCCAGGGCACGCGCATCGCGCTCGAACTGCCGTTCGACAACGGCCCCGCTGAAGGCCCTGCCACGTCATGACCACCACCACCACCATCCACGTGCTGCTGATCGAGGACGACGCCGTGCTCGGCGGCGCGCTCGTGCAGCGGCTGCGGCTGGAGGGCTTCGCGGTGACGCACGCGGCCGACGGCGCGCAGGCCCTGGCCGCGCTGCGCCGCGAGCGGCCCGACTTCGTGCTCAGTGACATCCGCCTGCCCGACGGCTCGGGCGAGGACCTGTACCGCCGCGCACTGCCTTACCTCGGCCGCACGCCCATTGTCTTCGCCACCGCCTTCGCCGACGTGGGCCAAGCCGTGCGCCTGGTGCGCGCGGGCGCGGACGACTACCTCACGAAGCCTTTCGACGTCGATGCCCTGGTCGAGCGCATCCGCGCGCTGGTGCCCGGGGAAACGGGCGAGGGACCGGCCTTGGGCTTCGGTCTGTCGCCCGCCACCGGGCGCCTGGCCGCCGACCTGGAACGCCTGGCCTCGCGCGACGCGCCCGTGCTGCTGCTGGGCGAGACCGGCGTGGGCAAGGAGGTGGCGGCGCGCCTGCTGCACGAGCGCTCGGCGCGCGCGAACGAGCCCTTCGTGGCGGTGAACTGCGGCGCCGTGCCGCGCGAGCTGATGGAGAGCGAGCTCTTCGGCCACGAGCGCGGCGCCTTCACCGGCGCCAGCGGCGCGCACGCCGGCCGGTTCGAGCAGGCCGACGGCGGCACGCTGTTCCTGGACGAGATCGGCGACATGCCCGCCGACACCCAGACGCGGCTGCTGCGGGTCCTCGCCGACGGCGAGTTCTACCGGGTCGGCGGCCATCAGGCGATCAAGGTCGACGTGCGCATCATCGCGGCGACCCACCAGGACCTGGAGACGCAGGTGCGCGAGGGCCGCTTCCGCGAGGACCTCTTCTACCGCCTGAACGTCATCCGCGTCCACCTGCCGCGCCTGGCCGATCGCCGTGGCGACATCCCGCTGCTGGCGCGCCACTTCCTCTCGGAGGCCGCCCGCGAGCTCGGCGAGGAGCCGAAGACCCTGCGCCCGGAGACCGAGGAGTACCTCTCCAACCTCGACTGGCCCGGCAACGTGCGCCAGCTCGAGAACACCTGCCGGTGGCTGACCGTGATGGCCTCCGGGCGCGAGATCCACATCGGCGACCTGCCGCCGGAGCTGCGCCAGTCCGAGGCGCACGACCGCCGCACCACGAACTGGGAGCAGGCGCTCGGGAACTGGGCCGATCAGGAGCTCGCGCGCCTGCGCCCGGGTCAGGGCACGCCGCTGGTGGACGTCGCGCTGCCGCGCTTCGAGCGCATCCTGATCGAGACCGCGCTCAAGCAC
>JABAHQ010009337.1_pt2 | contig 26684 bp, 27 predicted proteins | sample 7062091 | NCBI WGS metagenome assembly JABAHQ01 (sample SAMN14534359, study PRJNA622989) | marine sediment metagenome | biome: marine biome [ENVO:00000428]; feature: marine pelagic biome [ENVO:01000023]; material: deep marine sediment [ENVO:00002113] | place: India: Gulf of Kutch | collected...
GAAACGACCGAAGCTTGGAGTTTACCAGCCAACTCCCTACGACCCTGGAGCAGGGCGACCCTCTCTCGTATGTTCATAATGCAAATATTGAGTACGACCTGAAACTTACAAAAGTTTCAGGCGGGTGGTCTTCTGTATCCAACACTCACTCCATTTACAATCTCGAAGTAATTACGGGCATAGATCTTACGCAGGTAAGCAACACAAGTAGTATCTTTACTGTTAATCTAGCCCAGGTCATTAACATCAACCTGGTTACAAACAGCTCCACTGTCAATAGTCTGACTGTTGAAAAAGTGGTTGCCCTAAATCAAACTGTCAATTCTCACACAATCTACTCGCTAGATGAGACCAAGTACGTTGATCTAACCCTGGTTTCAAATACCAGTACGATATATGCAGTAACTCCAGCCAAAAATCTGCCCGCGCTTACACAGGTCAGTAACACCAGCACTATCTACTCGGTAACCGTAGACAAGAGTCTGTCTGCACTTACACAAGTCAGTAACACCAGCGCTATCTACACCCTCACGGTAGAAATTGTTCCAGATGATTTTTACAATGGGGAAATTCTATCAGTTTCTACGATTTCGAGTACCGATATTGTTGCACACTACACGATGGATGATTCCTCCGGCCTCATCGTAGACGCCGGACCCAACGGTTACGATGCTGACAGCAGCACGGGGACGATTACGTATGGAAATACAGCACTTGTGGAGGGATACGGAACGTCGATTGGATTTAGCGGCACTAGCTACTTCACAATGGACTCAGGCACAAGCAGATTCGATCAACTGCATCAAGACGTGAACTTTTCCATAAGCGCATGGGGAAATTACACCGATGGTAACCTAACCGATGGAGCCATTTTTGACACGCTAGGCGGCAAAACAGGGCCCAACGGTGTCTGGATGGGTTGGGAGTATGACGGTACTAATGAACAACCATATGTCAATATTGATGCCGCAACGGCCATCACGCTGGAAGCTTCTTTCGAATATGTGGGCAAGCGTAACGTATGTCTCACCGTGGAGCCAGGGGGGACGTCACGGTTGTACGTAAATGGCATAGAGGTTGACAGTGCCTCTACTCCAAACACTACCACCAATACTTCATCACAAAGTGCGCGCATCGGTGAGGGGTGGTCAGATGACCTGGATGAAATCGCAATCTTTAATAGAGATCTAACTTTTGACGAGCAAGAAGAGATATATCATAGGGGGGCTGGACTGTATTACACGGATATCGAGGCGCTCACGTCAACTGACAACAGCACTACGGCTCACACCGTGGATATGCCGTCCACTGTCAATAGCGGGGATCTCCTGCTGGTTTTCATGTCGGTACGGGATTCCAATATTACCCCACCGGCTGGTTGGGAACAGCTCCTTGGAACCAGCCATCCCAGCAGCACGCATTACAGCTATCTTTTCGGGAAAAGGGCAGACGGGACGGAGGGGGGAACCTCACCGCAGTTTGACAGCGGGGTGTCTGCCAGCTCCGGACACACCACCATGAGGGTTCAGGCTGGGAGCTGGATGGATAACGGCTACCTGATTTCTGCGGTGGATGACAGCGGTAGATCCACCAACACCGATAACACGCACGATATCCCAACCCTCTCACCGAATTGGGGAACCAAAAACACCATCTGGGCACGGTTCCTGTCCGCAGAATTTACAATCACTCTCATCGACCAGATCTTCGGGGTCCACAGGCAGAGTGGATCCGCGGATTCCGTGGTCAACTATGAGCGGAAGAATCAGGCATCCGGTGGGGGACAGGTATGGACGTCACAGGGTAATGAGAACACCCAGACATGGTGTGTAGGGATCCAGCCCGATGATAGCCGGCTGGATCTCGCTGAGGCTGCTAGCGTCTGGTACAAAACCGCAGAGGCTAGCGGGACCACCGCAACGGATGACTCCTCCGGGACATCAAGGGACGGAACGTACCTCTCTACACCCACGTATCAGGAGCCAGCCCTCTGGGTTGGAGCAGGTGGCAACCTTGCTCCCTATTCGTTCCACGTAGACGGAGCCTCAGACGGGATGACATTGCCAATGGATTCCACTAGCTGGCTCCTGACAAACAACTGGAAGTTCAATACACGAGTGCAATCTGACACGGGTATCGACACGACACCTGCGGTATTCTCGCGATCTGTCGACTCGGGCTACATGGCGTTGTTCACGAGTGGAGGGGATACCATATTCCGTTTTTACGACGGAACGACGAGCCATCAGGTGTCCGCGGTGGGTGTAGATATCTCGGACGGGTCAGAACATCGCGTATCAGGTGAAGTAGACTGGACCAATGACAACCTGCGGCTATGGATCGATGGCACCAAGTATGAAAACACCAGCTTCACACCCAGCTTTACGGCGTTTGCGGATAGTAGCCTGTACATCGGAGAGCGGGGGACGGCTAACATCGATGAGTGGCTTGGTTGGATCGGCGGGTTCATTTTATGGGTAGACGGGGATGCCAGCCAATACCCTACAAACGCTGAGCTGGCAGACTTCTGATATAATCAAAACATGAATGCAACCCAATACAATCAAAAGTACGGCATTAAAGTTCCATGGTTTTCAAATAAGCCTCTTGGGTCTAAAGAATTTGCAGATGCTGTTCGGCAATTTCAGGGCACTGTGGGGATTCCCAGAGATGGTAAGCTGGGCCCACAGACCCTTGCATGGTTACGCCAAGAAATAAGACTGCAGTGTTGCAAGTTATCTGTCATTTCTGACTACAAACCTATTGCTAGAATTATTTCTAAGTTTGAGGGCAACTTTAGGTCTTGCAATCGAGATGGGGAATATCGGGGCTTGTTCGATCGTCCTGGGAAACCTCACTGGGCAAGCGGAAAAATTCATATTGGCCTGTCCTACGGTTTTATACAATTCACCCAAGATGGAGGCTCTTTAGGCAAGTTGCTCAAATGCATGAAACAATCTAACCCGGATGCGTTTAGTGACATTTTCGGGCCCCATTCCGAAGAGCTAGTAGAGGTTACTAATAGGCCAGGAAAGAATCGAACAAGCGGAAGATCACCCAGAGTGCAGCCTGTAGGTGGCAAAGATCTGTGNNAAGGTTCAAGAAGGCCGGAAATATTAGAGATTTCCAGGATTGCCAACTACAACAGGCTATCCATGGATACATGAGGCCAGCTATACAAATTTGCGAAGACCACGGTCTGGTGTCCGAACGTAGCCTTGCGGTCATGTTCGACCGTTGTGTACACTATGGTCCACGGGGGGCAAAAAGGCTTATTGCGAGGGCAGGTGGACCCTCACAAGAGCATTTATTTCTATACCATCTGCTAACATCATGGAAAAACAGACGATGGCACCACCGAGTGCAAAAGATTTATATGAATCCGACCCTTCGGGACCATACCTGTGTGTTCGAATAGAAGGCGGACCTGAAAATTGCTATTTTCAAGTCAATAATACTGTATGGCCTATTAAAGCTATGTGGTTCCACCCCTATCAAAAACACCAATTCATTATTGACGAAGGGCCAATGGATTTTGAAGAGTATCTGTCGCTGGCGCCGACATGGGATGCTGATTAGAGACGTCGACGCAGGTGGGGTTGAATCTTCATGGCAATGCTCCGTGTAATCTGAGAAACCCTACCCGGAGACATTCCTAGTTTCTTAGCTAACTCTTTCTTATTTGTGATTTTCTTTTTACGATACCCAATTAGATAATCGTATACACGCCTTTCTTGAGGTGTTAGTTCGTCTCGCACCTCTTTTAGAAGCCAGTCTGTTTTTTCCTGAGTCTCGATAATGTCAACTCCGGCCTCAAATTTACCTTCATACAAATCACCGCGGCGTGACTTGTGTAACTGGCGCACATGACGAACGGGCATCTCTAGTTGATCAGCAAGTTCGCCGTGGGTCGGCTGTCGTCCCAGATTAGTCGTTAATTGCTGTGATGCCCTGTCATAATCACCTATGCGTGAAGCCAGAGCCTCCGGAATTCTTGCTACGTTTTGATACTTCTTGGTGTACCTGTCTAGTTTTCTGAGCTGATAGTTTAGGTAAGTTGAAAACTTAGCACCCTTATTGGGCTTGTAGTTTTTAACTGCATCATCAAATAACTTCCAAGCCTCAGCCTCCAGGGCTTGTTTGGGGACATTAGCAGCACTGTAGCGATGTACAGTCTTATACACCATATTTTTATGGCGTCTTTTCAACTGCTGATAAGCCATGTAATCACGCTTGGTTTTCCAGCGCTGTATTAGTTCTGCATCAGACGCCACCGTCAAGACTCCGCTTTTCTAGGTCATCCATATATTCAATCAACTTTGATTGTATGCTATTTAGCTGGTCACCACCAAAAGTTGGACCCATAACTACTACACGCCCATTGACGGATCTGAACTTATTTCCTAAGAAATCTTCCAGTAATTCTCGCTCACGCACTCCATACCTTTCAGCAAAATCAATTTGCTCTTCTACAGGGATAGTGTTTTCTACTGTCTCGAAGGGTTTTATAGGACCAAAGAAGTGATGTGCCAGAGTGCCGGGGGCAAACCTGCCAGACTCATCTGTGTCGGCAATCATGCGATTATACTCCAAAAGCTCCATAGTTTCTGGATTTATTTCCAGGTCTGAAGGATTGCGATTTTTTATAGCATCTTCAATCTTTTCTGGAGAAACCTTGCCTTTATTGTTGGATTCATATGCGATTGCGTTAGACCCAATCNNTATCCAACGGCGTAAAGTGTGATCTTCTGTCAAATCCGTCCGGGTCATAGTTGTTTGAAGCTATCGTTGCCCGATTTTGCCATTGTGGAAACTTCCTCATGATTTGATTTTCTGAAGGCTCTCCTCCATACCAGTACCAAACCTCACCTTCATCCCAGTATCTGGGCTGAGTCATGGTAACCCCTGTGGTCCCCGTAGCAGCCCCTACATTGATTTGATGTGTGATGTTAGTCACATAGCCTAAGATAGGCCTCCCGGGGTTCATAATAAGTCCTGAGAAGCCTGAGACAGGGTATGGGTTGAATGGTCCTGTTATTGCAGGGACAGACCTGGAAGCATACCGTCTCCGGTAAAACTCTGCGTCTACGAGTGACTGAGCATATCTACGACGCTGGTCTACGAGGCCAGACGCCCTGAGCGGAGCACTGGACTTTTTGTCTTCTCTTAGACTTGCGTTCTCCGGGAGAGATTGTACGACCTCCTGGTCTTTTTCGTCTTGTACCTCCTGGGCTTCATTCTGGGCCTGTTGTATTAGATGCCACTCATTGATGTAGTAAATCTGAGCGATAATGCCCTTTCTAAGTTCTTCGGGAGTAACATACGACCCTAGCTCAAAAGGAGTCATATGTCTGATAGCAGTTTCCCCCCCAAAAATAGTATCCTCATCTGACGAAATAGCCAGGCCTGAGTAATCATCTACCTGCTCAATACTTTCGCCAGTGAACCCGGCCCACACCTTCATGGCATTGGCCAAATTTATAGGGAAAGCACGGCGTGTAGAGCCAAAATTGTTTTTTAGATAATTAAGAGCAGCCTGGCTACCCTTCTCCTCTTTTATCTTCCTGAATTTACGTCCTCTGGAGTGGCCCAGGTTGTGGGCTACCGCCATCGCACCATAATCATATTGGTGCGCCTTAATCATGTAGGGCTCTTCCATATGCCGAAAGAATGCCTCAATGGCCAGAGGGCCATCCCCCTTCAGGGCAGCTTTGTAGTTTTTGAGACCAATAGTCTCTGCAGCCTGGGCCCCTATCTGCGTTAAGCCTGTATACCCAATCTTATTCTGAGCATAAGGATTACCAGAACTCTCTAGGTGAATAATAGAAAGGACAAAATGTGTAGGATAGCCCTGGCCTGGCTGATCAGACAGTCCTAGTCTGGATCGGATGGATTCAATTGTTTCTTTCCACCTGCCTACATCTGGATTTCTATGATATTGACGTACCTTACCCCCCATCTATACCCTCCTGTGCTTGATTAGGTAGGTTTTGAATCATCTGGCGATATGCCGGAGTAAACCTTGATAAATGATCTTCATTTAGGTGGTGGAAGGCCTGCCAATGTGGAGCAATGTAAAATTCAATAGCAGTGCCATTCGAGTCTCTTGAAGACGGTGTCAGATTAACTCTTCCATATAACCTTGTAGGTTCCTGGAAAGCATTTCTATGCATTCCATACCCTGTAAATGATGCCGGGAAGAATACATTACACTTCGGTGGCTGAGAAAACTGCATGTTGGGTGTAATGGTGAATTCATTCAGCTCGTCTTGTTCTACTAGAGTAGCTTGATCAATTGCCAGAAACTCCCTTGTTTCCTGCTCCTCTTGGTCTGGTTCTCTAAGAGATTCTCCAGACGACAGTTCTTCAATTCCATCTTCGCCGGGGCGATCTTTCTTTTTAGGCTCCGACAAACCGAAGTTAGGAACTTTGTATTGCGCAATTACCCTCTTAAAAGCCGTTAGAACAACATCTTCCTGATTTGCGCCTGTGAAATTCTCTAAAAAGCTCTTGTAAGTAAGAAAAACTTCATTCACAAAGTCACTCAAGGGTATGAGCTGCGCTTGTGATGAGTTGTTTTCTTGGGTGTACTTAACCCTTTCGATGTAATCACCCGGTATTTCAATTACACCCAGACCTGTCTCAAACTGGGTAGGAGAAAGATCATTATCCAGAGCCTTCCTGAGTTTTCCAGAAAATTCTTTTGAAGCAGCCCGAATTCTATTTGCCAGACTTACAGTGCTTTCTTGGCCTAATTCAGGGAATTTTCCGGGCCTTAGCTGAGGCTGAGCAAGTTGATTCCAGTTGTACTTCATAATAGAAGTCGGAATCTCCAAAAGTTGCATCAAAGATGCAAAGGATGGCAATGCCTGGGCTCTTTTTTCTACCAGATGGCTTAGTTGCTCCAACTGAAGAATATTTTTGACATCTTTGTCTGCATAGGCAGCAAATCTCTGGGTTAGCTTGAGTTTTTTATCAAAATAACCAAAAATTGCATGATTATCGCCAGCTGACCTCAAAAGCTCCAGAGCAGTAGCTACAAATGCTATGTTTCGGTTAGTATCCGAATCCATCTCGCCAATTCTGCGAGCCATAGTGTTCAAAATGTCCGTTTTCTTAGACAGAACTCCAGCCGCATCCACCTGAATAGTTTGGGCTCCAATGAATGTGGCTTGTTGCTGGGCATCCAAAATTACATTTTGTCTGGATAGGTCATAAAAATACAAAAGGGTCTGTTCAAAATGTCGTGCATGACTTACAAAATTCAAGAGAAGGCTTTCACTTTGTACATGAGTATTAGCCGCTTCTCCTGAACATTCACCCTGGAATAATATAGGCCAGCCCTGCTCTGGAGGGGGGAGGGTGGTCGAAGGGTCTGGGTAATATTGCAGGACCCTCTTATTTGCGTAAAAAATATGGCACATCATGCCTACAAGCTGCTCTGGCTTCAGCTTTACAGATGGTGGGACTTCAATTTGTGCAGAAACAGACCCCTCGGCTTCTGTTACTACAACAGATTTTGCATAGGGGAATAAAACCCCTTCGAAATAAATTCGAACCTTAACGGTGTCTGTGTATGTTTGGCGTGTCATTAAACGTGAGTGATTTCTGGTTGTAGGGTATTGAGATAGAGCCAATCATTAACCAGCACATGCGTCTTGTCTACCACTTTAACTGATTTGATTTCTTCACGTAGATCTTTTTTAGTCCAAAGCATGTCATTCACTTTGCCTCTGAGAGGTTTTGGGGTATGCCTGGCGATCAGCTCTTGTGAATTCCACCACACATGAATTTCATCCTCAAACTCCATATTCCACCGACCCTCTTGTTCGAAGCAAAACCAATCAGAAAGCCTATTTTCATTTGAAGCTGGTCTATATTTTGTGGGGAGGTGGGCTGACCTGGAGGAATCCACCTGTACGTTGATGAGCTGTGGTGTGATTTTTATATTTTTGGCCGGAAAATCAAATTCATGAATATGTTGAGGATCTGCTATGTAGGTTTTGCCCTCTCTAGAAGAACACATAAGCCATGTGCCATCATGCCGAACAATATCAGCCACGGGGGATATCAACTTAGACGGCACAAAGTATGTACGATCATCCAAATTTATCTGGCCTTGGTCAGATACTGAAATTCTACTTGGAAAAGGCCTGGCCCGATCTGACTCAAAAACACCACCAAATGTACGGCAATAATTATTGTTTTTATTAACAAAAATACTTACATCTGTTTCAGCCCCTCGTACAAAAAACCTTTGTTCATAAGTAGCGTGCTTATGAGGAACCCAGGCTGACACCAGAATGTCTCGCGCCGGGAAACCCCTGTGGCGTCTTAGACCCCACTGAGTAACTCCATTTTGCTTGATCGTCCGGGTATTAATGAAGGGTTCACAAACCACCCCCTCTCTAACAGCCCATTCTGAATCAATTTTTATGTTTACCTCTTCATTTCGAAGAGGATCTACGTCGAAGGTCACCAGAACTTCACACATAGGGTTGACCCATATGGACCCTGGCTGGGGGTGAGAAATGTAAATACTCATTAAGCCGTAGTTGTTAGGGTTGAAATAGTATCAAGATCCAGCTTTTCCTGGTTAGCAAAATTACCCTCTATGTTCTGTCTGTACAGGTAGAGATTTTGCAATTCTTCACACAGGGTGTTTAGTTTATCCAGGCGCTTCACAAGCCCTTGTCTCATATTCCTGAGTCTGGCCTCTTCTGCCTTAAGGGCCTCAAACTCTTCTACATCGGCGGGGGCTCCGGTCAGAGGGTCTACTTTTATAATCTCTCTTTGTACCGTTGCTACACTTACCGATTCGTGATAATCATCAACTCTCGCTTGGAAGTTAGCCAGCTGCGTATCATATGAAATGATTGCATCCTCAGTATTAGATGCGGTTAAAAACTTATGCATCCTGAACTGAAGTCCCGGACGAGTATAAATCTCGCTAGGACCCAAATCACCAAATTCGCGCATATTGGATAATATCTCTTGACCTCCAACGCCGTCAAGGGTTCCTATTTGTTCTGCTAACTCATCTATTTCTTTACCCAGACGAAAATACTCATCGGTTATAAAGCTGTCATAATTTTCCTGGAAATATTCATGAATCTCAGGATGTTTGGTGATTTGTCTAAATGTTTCACGGCCTGTCAATATAGGTTGACCAGGCTCTACTTGCCATCCCGGTATCAAATGGTCGTTTTCTCTTGGGAAGTTTCTTTTGGCCATTAAAAATGTAATTGTAACTTGGGAAAGCCCCTGATCCATAGCAGTGGTAGCGCTCACCATGTTTAGCATATATCCGTCATACACTGTATCCTGAGAAAAAATACGCACCTTCTTGCGCCTTCTAATACAGGCATGAGCAGAATAGTGCTGTTCGTAATACCTCTGGAAGGCATTTTTCCAGTCCATAGACCGAACGACCCCGCCTACGCTAACATCTAACTTTCCATTCACCACCTGCCCGGTGAGCGTTAGTATTCTAGGACGATGGCCAAATCCTTGCAGGATATCTGCTCCAAATGTTTCGTGGATTTGATAGCGCTGCTCATCAGGTTCAGTAATCGATAGGACTGAAAACTTATCAAACGTAAGGTTTTTGGGCACACCCCTGTTCTCTTGAAGCCTGGCTTGTACCAAACCACCCCAGGACTCGTGGGAATCCTCATTCTCAGGCACAATTTTGATAATAACCTTCGATCCGTTCTTGATGCCTCCATCTACAACATCATCTGCCGTGGGTTTGTATCTAACATCTTGAAGTTGCTCTTCTACAAGAAGTTGCCTGTAAGTCTTGTTTACCTTCAGACTTTGCGCCACACTGACAATCCCTTTAGAAGAAAACTCGGGACGATACAGGTGTGTCTCAATCCGTTCTATACCGGGAGAGAATCCATTGTTCATAGCCTGGTGGGCAGCCAGAGCAGTGGCGCTGATAATCCAGTCTTCTGGTTCTAGCTTGCGAACCTCAACTGGATTTTCAGCGGGGTCTGATGTCTGCAGGTCGGGAAAAAGTTGGTCTAAAATACTCATTATCCACCACTATAGTTGCGTTCTTTTTTTCTATCGTGCTCTTTTACACCTTTATTTTGAATCATTTCTTTACGCTGTGGTGGNNGGTTCTTCGCCTAAAACCTTCAGGTAGACTTGATCCAATATCGTAGAAGTGTCTTCTAAGAGCTTTTTAGTTGTTTTTGCTTCTTTCAAAATAGGCCTTTACTTTCCAGATTCTGTAGAATTTTAGCAGTTTTGTGCAGACTGTCGGAAGCGCTTGCCATGTGCTCGGCGCTCTTGGCACCGATCATGTCTTTGTCCATCTTGCCACTGCCTGCGAGCACTTCCGTTTCTGACGCACCAGACATTGCAACAGCATAAGCTGCGTCTTCTAGTTGAGATTGTGTTAATTTCGACGGATCTTCTGCAGCAGTTGCGGCAGCCCTGGCTATCCATTTCTGGTACTTGTTACCAGATTGATACATTTCCTTGAGCTTATCTTTTTCAAACTTACCCATCGAGGCAAGTTCTTCACGCAAGGCCTCGGGGTCTATCCCCCCACCTGCACCAATGAGGTGCTGAATATTGTCTTCATCTAGACCGGTTACTTGCTGCAAACCCGTTCGGATAGCGTCTTGCGTTTGCGCATCCAGGACTTTAGACTTCGCTCCTTTCTTTTTAGATTCAAAGTTTTCCCATAGCTCAGTTCCAGTTTTAAGGTCCAGATCTCTACCAAACTTGGAGTGCTCGCCCGCCATTCTTGTAGTAGCACCCTGCAAGTTCATATCACCATCCGAGATATTTATGCCTTTAGACCGCACCATTTTCTCGAACACTTTTCGTACGCGCTCAGGGGCATCTTTGTACTTGCTCAATATTCTCCTTTTGAGCCTCTTGTATTTATCCGATTGCCCAGCCTCTGTTGCCTGATGGTCTCTCATTTTGAATAGCTCATTTGTCATAGTCATGAGCTCGTCCCACTCGGAAGACCCGGCGGCGTACATCATATCTTCGTTTCTAACCTCTCCTATATCAAACCCGCCCTTGTCTATAACTGCTTCCGCCAATTCATCCCCATACATCCCTGCAGTAGCTAGTGTAGCTGTCCTTCTAAAGGATTCACGGTAGCCTGCTTGCTTTTCTGCGTAGCCTTCTTCAAAGAAAGAAGATCGCATATCCTCGGCTATATCTCTTGATGTGATTTGTTGAGAGGAAATTTTATCTACATCAACTCCTAGTTTTTCAGCGGCTGTGTTGATGTCCTCCTCATCTGAACCGCCTTCTTGCATGTGTGTAATAATCTCTTCAGGAGATGGTCCTCCGTCTGGCAATTGGGTCATTCGAACATCTCTGCGTATCCACGCCCTTTTGCCCTCTTTGGCAAACTGAACAGCCCGCTTAATAGTATCCATACCCTCTTCAGTGCTTGGGTCGGCAGATAGGAGGGTGTCTTTAATATGCTCTGCAGTTTCACTGTTTTCCTCAAACACTCTTCTGGCTTTTATGCGTGTTCTATGGATTTTTTGATCTTTGTCAGAAGATTTGTCAATGAAAGCTTCATTGTCCATCTCCGTTAACTTTGCCACTCCCTCCAGGGTATAAGATCTTCTGTCTTCAATTCCATAAAACCGGTCAAAAGCTGTCTCTGATAGGTTCGCAGCCCTCTCTCCTAGCCGTGCAGTCCCCACAACAGCATCTTGTGCCAAGCCTAAAACCCCGGTTTCCTCCATCTCACCTCGGAAAAACCTAGCGAATCTGCCCCTAATACCAAACTGTTCAGCCATTACATCTCTCTTGTAATCTCTGAGATTTTGGGCTTTAATTTGATGACGCCTTTCCATTTGTTCTGGCATAGCTTTCGTGCTTTTAATCCAGGCTTCTGCTTCTGCCGAACTCATGCCTCCCATTTGTTGGGCAATAATCTTCATCTTGTCTTCTCTAGAGCCAGGCAATGACCCCATTTCATCAGCCAGGCCTGAATACATCTGGTATTGCTGAAGCTGCATCTCTTCTGGAGAGCCTTCAGACAAGCGCTTATGACGATTTGCAAAGAAATCCATCATGTTGTCGCCACTTAGATTCATTCCGCCCATGGCACCCATCAAATCTGTGCCAAATCCTCCACCACCCATAGCCATTACTGTGCCACCCACTCCTGTGCGAAATCTAAGATTTTGTCTATTCAGAAGTTGGGTAAGCCCCTCTTCTCCACCCACTGTTGATAACAGGTCAGTGCCTACACCTCGGCCACCTCGGCCACCTAAAGTGGCGCTCATCCCCGCCAATCCGGCTGACGAAACAGCCGTTTTTGCCCCTGTCGTAGCCATTAGGCCCATTCCAGCAGCGGCAGATGAGCCTTGCATGGCAATTTGAGCCATTTCCTGGGGTGTTTTTCCTGCTAAATGCGCTCCAGCAAGCATTTCAGTTCGGAAGCGAGTCAATTTTGCCCCAGAATCAAAACCCATCGTGCCAAACTCTTGGCTCATAAACTGAACAGCCTCTTCCATGGAGGTATTGAAAATCTTCATTATCTGTTTGGCATCTTCCATCCTTTTTTCAAAATTAGCCTGGTACTGCTGAGGGTTTTGTACGCCCAGGTTAAGACCGCTCTCAGCAAACATCTGCTGCATATCTTCTATGTCACCGCCTGTAAAGGTTAGATCTTTCAGGGCAGTTTCTGCCACCCCGATACCAGCCTGGGCTTGTTGGCTGAGATCCCATTGTCCAGCGCGTCGGGTACCTCCTCCTCCTCTTAGAAAATGCCTAGCCCCTACATTGGACTGTTCTCCAAAACTTAAAGCTCTTTGGACGTGCCCAATTCCAAATTTTATAGGATTTGCAATATCTGCGACTCTACCTACTGCACCACCAGCACTACCTCCCACTCCAGCACCAATAGTGCTGCCTATAGCGCCACCTATCACTGTTCCAACAGGCCCCAGAGCAGATCCAAGAGCCCCGCCAGCAAGCCCTCCTAGCCACTGCCCTGCCATTCCACCGCCAATATAACCCGCGTTCTCGGCCGTTACCATGCTCGCGGCGCCCATGGGTACCCCCAGAGCCACATCAGATACATTTTGTCCAAAATTCCTCGCCTGGGCTGTTTGGTAAGCTCCATAGGAATAATTTTGTGACAATGTTGGATTGTGCATAATTCCCAGAGAATTATATCCAGAGCTAAATAAGCCCCTATTGGGAACATTTAACACGCCTGGTGTCTGACTCATACCAGATGTATATGCGGCCCCAACTTGTGCTTGTGCATTAAAAGGGTTGTACGTTTGGTTTAGGGCTGTTGCACGCTGTCTTACCGCTTCAACCTTTTGTATGGCTGAATTTGCAGCAGCCCCCGCTGCCATTCCTCCTGCAAATTTTGTAATACCCCAGGCCTCCCTGCCTACGGAGGCAGCCGTTTGGCCAAATGATGCCATCATCCCGGGTTGAGATGGCGGCGGAGGGCGCGGGGGGGGTTCTGGAGGCTGCAAAGATTGCATCCTCTGGTGATTTGTAAGAGCCTGGATATTAGATACTAGATTTTGTATCTGAACCTGGGTTTGTTGCAACGATTGGACCATGGCATTGGTCTGCTGCAACTGGTTAACATTCGTTTGATTCAGCTGTTTTGCTGCCTCAGACATTTCCTGGGCAGATTCTTTCAATTCTGAATCTTGAACTTGCGCAGTCATCTGATTGCGCATTTGAGATTGTACATCTGAAAAATCTGGCATAGTCAAATTCTAGCACTAAACTTTTTGCCGTGAAAGCGGCATAATATTGGTACAACACCATCTTACCTCAAGGTGGTGTTACTCGAGCACAAGGAGGACGTTGAGCAAAAATTCTATCACGCTATCGGAAGAGCATGCCGATGCACTAAAAGAAGGCCTGTCTAAAGGAAGACGGGCAAAATCTTTGGTGTTGCCACCTGCAAACTTGGAAATATTGGAGCAAGAATTGTACGAAGACAACGAGGAGACAAGCAACGATCGACCAATTCCTGCGACACGAGTACATGACCCCGGTGGCACCAGGGACGATATCGAGGCGGGTAAATAATGGCCACACCACACGACTTGAACGCGCTGCAAGTAGCGCTAGTCGATAGTGGCGTTTGCAGCGAAGAGGAAATTCTTGAGATCATTCAGCTCAAGAAGTCCCAAGCTGAAAAGACTCGGAGAGATATCAAAAAAATAATGCAAAACAAAGGCGTGTCCCGGCGACGCGCCTTTAAAATACTCTCCGCAAGGAGAAACAAATGGAGACAAAAATAGCGTTGACGTAGTACGCTATTGTGGTAGTCTCTGTTTGTTGGGCCGGATGGACCAGTGGTGGTCCACCTGACTGTAGATCAGGCGCCTTACGGCACTGCAGGTTCGACTCCTGCCCGGCCCATTACTCTCCGACCGAGAGTGGAGCAGTTAGCCGAAAGAATCTGGGTAGCGGCAGCGGTCTTGAAAACCGAAGGCTTTAACCGGTGTGTGGGTTCGAATCCCACCTGCTCCTTGACGCACCCTGTACCGTAATGTATTGGTATAGGGTGCTCGGGTAGCCCAAAGGCAGAGGCTGCGGCTTTAGGTGCCGTGAGATGGGGGTTCGAATCCCTCCCCGAGTATTGACAAGCTAGACAACCGATTCATCAGCGATCTGTAAAATCACTTCAACTTGAATCAATCGTCATCCATCGCTTGTCATTTGCGGCCTTGAGCATAGAGGTTGTGCACTGGCCTTCCAAGCCAGCGACGTGGGTTCGATTCCCACAGGCCGCTTTGAGAATAGCTAGAGAAATTCATCAGCGCCGTTAGGGCCCACGCAGTAACTCTAGAATTTTTCGATACATTGCTATTCTCAATCCTTAAAAGAGATGAGCTAGAGAGTTTCATCAGCGACATTTAATCTGTAGGTCGTTGGTTCAAATCCAACCCCCGCCCCCTTATGGCGGGGTAGCTCAGCCCGGATAGAGCAACAGAACAGCACAGGGAATTTTCAATTCATCGCTCATCTCTTTTTTTTGCCCTCTTAGTCCAACGGCAGAGACAGCGGACTTAAAATCCGTCCAGTCTGGGTTCGAATCCCAGAGGGGGCATCGCCTACCACCAACCAAGATAGGAGGCTATCGTGAAAAAGTTTGAAATGGACAAGTGGAAAAAGTACGACAGATTCTTAATCACAGGATCGTCGTGTGGACAATATCAAGCCCGTAAAAGGGGTTTTGATCGACCGTATGGCACTCTAGAAAAGTGCCTTACAGATGATAGCGGTCGGTTTGTAAGCCGGGCTGTAGAAATTTCACAGCAAGGGAGAGCACTGAAAAATAGCTATGCTATTTTCGCTCTTGCTTATGCACTGGCTCAGGGGGATGTGGAAACGCGCCAGTCTGTGGGCGGATTCCCGGATGGACGAAAAGGTGCCGCATTATCGGTATGCAGGACGGCCTCGCACTTGTTCGAGCTCATGATGTACCTCGAAGATCTTGGCAAGGGTAAAGGGTCTGTAGTTCACCGGATGTTGCAAGATTGGTATCAAAACAAAAGCCCTAGAGATCTGGGATACCAGATGATGAAATACAGGTCTAGGCACGGCCTTGATCATCAAACAATGCTCAGGTGGGGACGACCCAAACCCACCTCTGAAGAGGTTAACAAGCTGTACAGGTGGGGTGTGTACGGATGGGATGAAGAGCTGGATTGGAAGGATATTGAAGATAGTGATGCGCTTAGGCGTATCGAAGCCTTCGAAACACTCAAATCCATGAACGAATCCATGGCAAGTGATGCTGCAAAACTTATCTTGAAGTATCGCCTGCCCCACGAATGTGTCCCAACATGGTTCTCGGGACACCCCCTGGTTCAACGAGCACTTCTTGATGATATGCCCTACCATGCACTGGTATGGGAATTGGGCGCCATGAGTGCCAGCGGGATGTTTGATAAGTACAAAGAATCACTGGCTCTGGTGTGTGAGAAGCTGGAGCGACCAGATCTCATTAAGCGCGCCAGGGTTCACCCCATGAATCTTCTCATGAAGATGAGGGCATACAGGCAAGGCAGGTCTAAAAACCTTCAGTGGGTACCTCGCAGTGAAATTTTGTGCTCTATGGAACGAGCATTCTACGAAGCCTTCAAATACGTTGAGCCGACAAACAAAAGGTTTTGTCTTGCTCTTGATGTTTCTGGGTCTATGGACTGGACGAAAGTCCCGGGGCTTGAGATGTCTTGTAGGGAGGCTGCCTCGGCACTGAGTCTGGTAACTCATTTTGTGGAACCCAAGACCCAGATCATTGGTTTTACAGCCGGTGGCGAAAATTCCTGTAATTTCCAATTCAAGGGTAGCAGAAACCTCAAAAGTATTTCTGAGCTGGACTTTGGACCCTATCCTCGACTCGACGACGTCATCAGTTACGTGTCTGGGTTGGGGTTTGGTGCTACAGACTGCAGCCTACCGATGGTCTGGGCACAGGCTCAGAAGCGGGAATTCGATGTATTCGTGATCTACACAGATAGCGAAACAAACACTGGAGGCTCGCCTACTCAAGCCCTGAAGAATTACCGAAAGGCCATGGGTGTAGATGCCAAGCTTGTTGTGATGGGGCTGGGTGGCAGGGGCTTCTCTATCGCTGACCCAGACGATGCGGGAATGCTTGATCTTGTGGGTTGCGATTCTGCTGCACCCACCCTGATCGAGTATTTTGCTCGTGGAATGATTTGACTAAACTTACAAGAGTTTTGTAGTATAATGATGGAAGAGCTAGTTTGTTTCATTAGCGCATTCCTGATAAGAATGAGGTCGTTGGTTCGAATCCAACCCCGTCTATGAAGACGGGTAGCTCAGTGGTAGAGTACAGTAGAAACAAACACTATCATCGCTCTTGTTGACGTATCATCCTAAAGGGTGGTACGTCTATGGTGGCTGTAGCTCAAATGGCTAGAGCACTGCGTTGTGATCGCAGAGGTTGCCGGTTCGAGGCCGGTCAGCCACCCTGGGGTACACGGACCCGGTCTGTAAACGGACACTTTGACAATTAACCATTAACTATTAACCCAAAGGGCTGATAATCTTCGACATTCCCGTGTACCCCTTCACTCTGAGTAGCGTAGTCTGGCCAACGCACCTGCTTTGGGAGCAGGGGATCCCAGGTTCGAATCCTGGCTCAGAGATGCTGATAATGACTGTGTACTTGGAGGCACAAATGGCAAAATCAAAAAGACTGACAAAAGCAAAGAAAGTTTACCGCATCACCAACATCTGCAAGCACCTCGCTAAAGCGCTTGTTGATGCCCTGGAGCTTGCAGATGCGGCTCAAAAAGAAGAACAAGACGAATGAACTAGACGCGGAGGAGGAACGGGTAACCGTCCTTAGAAGGGGTTAGGCCCGCTTGATCCTGGTGTCACCTCTCTTTTATGAGAGGCCCCTACCCGTGAGGATGGGGAGTAGGTGGGAAGCGGGGCGTCTTGGTCCTGTAGCTCAGTTTGGTAGAGCGCGAGGTTGAAGACCTCGGCGTCGGCTGTTCAAATCAGCCCAGGACCATTTTTTTTGGGAGTGTGTCTCGAAAGGTTAGGTGCTGGATTGCAAATCCAGAATAATGTCGGTTCAAGTCCGACCACTCCCTTCGGGGGCTGTAGCTCAATGGGAGAGCACCGCCTTTGCAAGGCGGGGGTTGAGGGTTCGAATCCCTCCAGCTCCATCGGGCCGGCTTTGGTTTCGACGTGGCCAAAGGGGAACGTACTAGCATGTCGCAGATCTCAGGAACTGCGTAATAACTTCTGGGAAACACGTAACTGCAAACGACAATATCGCAGACCAAGGGTATGCCATGGCGGCATAGTCTTCTCCATGTAGGACGAGGTTGTAGTAACCGCATGGGGCAAACAAATCAACCTCGACCTGAGGATAACTCTCTATTACCGCCCTCAGGAGTAGTTAACGGGTGATAGGCAGAGCCAGATTCCAGACCGGAGGATCATCTGGTGAGATTTTAATTCTGGTCTAAACATGTAATGAAGGTGCGTTTTGCTTGGTTGCGGACACGGGTTCGATTCCCGTCCGGTCCATTTTCATCAACACGGAGGAATAATATGCCGTATCCAGATTCAGCAAGAGAGTATATCCTCGAACACTCTGAGGGTTGGCGTCACGATAGTGAATGGGAGAAAAGTACAGGCTCCCTGAGATATCGAATCGAGAAGTGGTATGACGATCTGGAGATTGTCGTAGTTCAGGCAAAAGCCAAGTTCATGGGCCAGGAGGTTGAGCAAGCTTACGCCTTCAGCCATATGACCCGTGAGCGCTTCAAGGAAGACATGCTGTTCATTTTGGACTACATGTACTTCTTCTTGATTTACGAATACAAGTACGGAAATGCAGGCAATCACTGCGTCATCTGGGAAGGAGGAGCAGTTGAATAACAGAGGGTTTACTCTGGTCGAGCTAGTTATCGGCCTTCTTATTGTTGCAATTGTTGCAATGATTATTGCAATACCCATCTTTCAAAACACGAATGCAAGAAATGTGCAGTTCGAAGTTAATCGGGTAACAGAAATTACACGATCAACAGGAGATGGAGGAGCCACCTCCCAATACCTGGTCTTCACCGAAGACGGAAAGGTATATCAGAACGAAGATGCACTGTTCTATGGGAAATGGAACTCTTCAAACTTGCAAGCACAGATGAAAGAGGGTGATTGCTGGCAAGCAAAAGTCGTAGGATACCGAGTTCCAGTACTGAGTTGGTATCCCAACATCATCAGACTATACGAGTGCAAATAGGACAATGAAGAAGAAATTCGATATGCTTTAAGTGCACATTAACTCATATGAGGTCACTTAATGCATCTGGTCAAACAAGAAGACGCTAAAGCGGTTAGCTGGACACATCGAGGAAATTCACAACCCAGGCCCGGGTCCTGGAAATCCCATCGCCAGATAGTTTACCGCCGGAATCGCCATAGAGTGAAACGAGAATTGAAATATATGGCAGAGCGTAATATTGTTGATAAACATATTGAACATGTTAAGGCCAATGAAATCACTGACTGGTGGTTGTGTTGAGCCATGGACCTGTAGCTCAGTTAGGTAGAGCAGTGGACTTTTAATCCGCGTGTCGGGGGTTCGATTCCCCCCAGGTCCTTTACAACTTGGCAGTTGTGGTGCGGGGTATACAAGCGGTCAAAGTGAATGGGCTCATAACCCATTACCGAAAGGTTTCGAGGGTTCGAATCCCTCCCCCGCTATTTCTAAACAGGAGGCCCACATGGCTAGACGCAAGACAAAAAGGTACTATCAGTACCGCCATGCTCGGCGCCGAGCCAGAACACGCTACGGCGTGGACCTCACGGATAGAGACCTGGATGAAATGATTTCAGAAATCCAGGCTGGACAAGCCGAACATGTAGAAAAGCAATCTAATAGAGTCTCGGTATTCATAGTCCGAGACAAATTCAAGGTCGTCTATGACAAGGTGAGAAAAAGTATTGCAACCTTCTTGCCTATGGACGACAAATTTTGGTATGACGAAATAGGAGGATAAACATGACTCACAAGCTACATCAAATTCTAGCAGTTGAAACGGGCGAAAAGAACAGAGCAACCAAAAGAACTACCGAGCTATACAAGCTCATCAAAAAGACCGGCCTGTTCAAAGGTTTTGTCCGAACATACAAACCCAGGAATGACGAAGATATTCGTCTGCCAGATGAACGCACAGAGGTTCAATACACCGTCAAAGACGTAGTCAATAGCCTCATCAATGAGGGACAGGCGAAGCTCTGGGACCTGACAGCAACGAGGGACTGGGGCAACACGCATGCCAGAGCAGACATAGTAGTCGGGGATCAGGTGCTGGTGGAAAATGCGCCTGTGCCCTTCTTGTTGTTCCTGGAGCAACGCCTGAATGATCTATATACGTTCGTCAGCAACCTTCCGGTGCTCGATAAGGCGCAGAAATGGGATTACGATAAGGACAATCAGCTGTATCGATCTCGGAACCCTGTCGAGACTATCAAAACTCAAAAAGTTCAAGCGCCTCTGGTGAAGTACGAAGCTACGCCTGACCACCCTGCCCAGACCGAAGTCATCACAAAGGACGTCGTACAAGGCACATGGACTCAGGTTGATTTCAGTGGCGCTATCACTGATACTCAACGCAGACAGTGGATGGAGCGCATCAATACGTTGCGTGATGCCGTCAAGGTCGCACGAGAAAAAGCAAATTCAACGGAAGTGGAACAGCAACAAGTTGCTGAGTCACTCTTCGGTTACATATTCGGCTGATGGTCAGCCGAGAGGTTTGGAGCTGCTGAAGGATTCTACAGTGCTGGTTCGAATCCAGCCCTCCCTATTTGTAGGGAGGTAGCCCAATAGGTAGAGGCAAGGCCTTCAGCTAATCTCAACATAATCATCAATATGACTATTTATAAAAGTCAAACTATCGCTCCGAATCTCAACATACGTCATCATTCCTGCGTCGATCGTCACAGATCTCTACCTATAGAGATGCGAGTTCGAATCTCGTTCCCCTCGTTTGTGAGGGGGTGGTCTAACGGAAAGACACTGGGACATTAAACTGAATTCTGTGACTTAAATGTTAGTAGGATGTACTCAAAAGATGACAAACCGGGCTGGCACTCCAAGGCTACGAGACCGTCAGCCCATACGTGGGAGACTCGGTTCGAATCCGAGCTCCTGCTTTGCCGGTACGTTCCTCCCCGGCATGGGCCTAACCTCCGTACGCGGGGGTTAGGCCCAATAAGGAGGGATAAAGAAAATTTAGATTTACGGAATAATAGCTAGTAGATCACCTTTACATGAAGGAGGAACAAGGAATGGCCACAGAGGAATGGCTGAAAAGCCACGGTGATGTTTTCTTCCTGTTTGCGGACGGGAAAGAGCCATCACAAGTACAAATACCGTGCTCAAAGATCTGGGCGGTGATGACACCGCCCACGCCAGATGCCTCGTATGAGCAAGCCTGGAAACACTCCACACAAAATGATCCTAGGTTTGAACACAAGATATCTGGTATACTACGTACATTCACCGCGGATATTTATCCGTTTGTTGACTGGTCGCGTGGTGGGCCCAAGAAAATGAAAACCCATAAGGTAAAAAAGGAGGAACAAGAAGTGCCAAACAAAAGTGACACAAAAGACACTCTTTTCAACATGGTCAAGCAGGAAGCCAAAGAAGGCGCAATCGACGCTGTCGTGGATGAAGCTTCCAATGTCATGATGGATACAGTTCGTTCTGTTTTCAAAGACAACGAAGCCGTCATGGCACTACTCGACAGCCCAATGGGCAGCGAGGCAAGCAAGGGTGTGACAGCCCTGCTGTTCTACTACATCTCCACAGAATTTCCCGACATGGTTCCAAAATCTGGACATGTCGCGAACATCTCACGCCGAGTCATGCGCAACACGACTCGCAACGTAGTAGCACCCAATCTGGCCCTCCTCATGGAGAATGCCAAGGCACTGGCAGAGATCAGCGAGAAGGTCCCCGAGACAGCTTTCGAAGAAAGGCCGGCTGGCGCTCTCGAAACCGAGGACACTCCAGCGAACTTCGACCAGTTCTCCGAAGAAGAGGAAGAGGCTGCAGAGCGCGCGAAAGCCTTCATGAAAAGCTAAGAGGGCAGGCCCCATAGTACAACGGTTAGTACACCGGGTTTTCATCCCGGGGATGGCGGGTTCAATTCCCCCTGGGGTCATCCCCACAACACGAGGAGGAACAATGAGTATCATCAAAGGAATAGAGAAAATAAGTCTGGCTGCAGTCGACACCGTCCTGCTACCTGTAGATGCAGTGAGAGACACTGTAACGCAGACTACCGGCGAGGACAGCGCAGCCAGGCGCAGGGCGCGTCGGATCATTCGCAGAACTGCGGGAGGGCTGAAGGAAATCTACGATAACGAAGAGATCCTTCCCAAAACCAAACCGACACGTGACGATCTCTTGCAAGATACAAGAGATAGGTTCCAATAAAAATCTCNNTCTCCGGGGGGAGATTTTTTTAGTACTCTTCTCCTGGTAAATGAACCTTTCCTACTTTATAAGACTTCTCAAACTCAGACGAAATCCTGTCAAAGTTTTCTTTAAGGAATTCTTCGTTAGCTTTTTCGGTCGGAAGAATTGACTGGTGATAAGCCCGTACATATTTGGACAAGTCGTCTGCACCTCTTATCGCCGCCACAAGCAGCATCGTCTTTGTTACATCCTGTAGCTTTTCTTCAAAATACCACTCGATAAGGCGTTCATCTAAAAGCTTATTTCTCCCTAACGGGGCTCCGCGAGACATTAAAGAGCTTATTGCTCTTTCTCGGGGCCCCTTGTGGAGTTTTTTAGATTCACCGAAAGATCGTCAATGCCATTGATTCTGTTCCATATAACAGACTCCCATACTCCAAATGCCTCAGCCAACTTGTCTGCTAATCCGTAATAAGAAAGGGCATCATAAACTGCATTTGCATAGTCAAGCAGAGCTTGTTCAAAATCTTCTTTGCCCTGTCGGATATGATCAAGATATGAACCTTCTACGGGCATAGGTCCAATGGCCTCTCCGTTGACGTCAATTAATGCGTAAGACAAACGTCTGCGCGAGAGGATTCGATTAAATTTTTCATTCTTCCCATCCGACTCTTCTTCGGCAAACGTAAGCGCCTCGTCCATGCAAGCTGGCGGTAGAGTTCTGAATGTAGCTTTCAACCCCGCCATAATCTCAATCTCTTGTTCTACGTATTGAAGACGAGTGTATTGGCTGATAATATCTTCAGTGGAGAGAGCCTGAGATTCTATCTTTTCACGAGCACCTTTTAAGTGCTTATCTCCCTTGAGGTATTGTAAAACTTGAATCTCAGATGTAGAGAGAGACTCTGCAATTTCCTCCAGAGTTACTTCTGAAAGGTCCATAAATTAATCCTATTTTTTCGGTATAATGAGTTGTATGAACGACTGGTTATCTAGCACTTTGATAGATCTGTATTATGAGCATGATTGGATTCATGTGCAAGCTCCTAAGCCACACTTGCGAGAGCTCCTGCAATATACAGACACCATAGTACAACAAGGCCCTTTAGGTAAACCTAAAACTCTTTACCGCCTAAACATGAATGGCAAGACAGTGGCGGAGTTCCTTCTGAGACAGCATGGCAGGCAGACCAAATCCAAATTTGGAGGCCTGGTCATGGAGCAGAGAATATGGCATATTCCTATACGTCATAATATTTCTGTAAAGAAACTCAAAAAAGCCTTCAAGGAAATAGAGAAAAGAGGCCAAGTGCCGGTTAAGATTTTCAAAAATTGGAAGTCTGGTCAAACACGTGTGGTAATTAATGACCTTGACCGAGCATTGTCCAGGATATCTAAGGATATTCTATGGGAAACAAGGGGCGGGAGGAAAGAGTATCTTACGGAAGTAGCCAAATTTTCAGATGAGCTCGCATGGCTATGGACAGAAGTGCTAGACAAAAATCGTTCGAAGATAAGACAGATGGGCCCTCAACAAGAGTTTGTGATCTGGGATACCTGACAGATCTGCAAGCAGCTAACATTTTACAAATGCCTGTGTCCGCTCTAGAGCGGACTCAAATACATCGTTGTCCTGAGGGCTATCATATAGATGCTATCAAGAAATACTGTGCTGACCACGGATTACCTGTCGGTAATTGGTCTAATGTGGTTGCACTCGCCTCCAAAGAGGCACCTACCGATGACAATCGGGTCATCTGGTGTAAATGTATGTTTGAAGTCCTCTGGAGAGCTAATCTGCTCACTAAGGCTGTGATACTACCAGGCGAACATAAAGAGGTCTGGGAGTTCTTTAGAACAACATCATCCGCAAAAATAATTGTTATTGGAAGCATGACTAATTTATGTCATGTGAATGTTNNTTAATTCATGGGATGAGGCAGTAGAGATTGGATGTCAGAAAATGTAATTCCGTTCCCAAATAATAATCGGGAACCAAAGAGAAACCGAGACTACTACGAAATCGGGTACGTTCTCGGAAAGTACACGGATCTAAACTTTAGATTCACACCACAACCTGGGGGTAATGTAAAAGTAGAGGTCGATCAAGATATCGACTTAAAATCTTTGTGCAATGACATAGAAGATCTCTGGTCATGATTAAACTAGGACCAAGAGATTCTCAAAACCGTAAACTCGGATCGGGTGTAAGAGCTACCTATAGAGAAGTCGGGCCAACCTGCCCAAGAGATTGTAAGCACTTAAAAGATAAATCTTGTTATGCGTTATACGGGTTTGTAAATATACATTCCCGGAAATCGCCTTTTGCTCAAGATGATTCTGAGCGCTTACACGATTGGCTAGAAGGCTTACCAGAAAATAAAAAGGTCCGACATCATGTGTCTGGCGACTTCATGGACCCTTCTGGTCAGGTTGATAATAAGTACCTGAAGTCAATGGTCGAATCTCACAGAAGACGCCCGGATCTACAGGGCTGGGTATATACCCATGCCTGGAAAGAAATAGATCCAAAATACATAAATAGTACTCAGTCACTTACAGCGAATGCGTCTTGTGATTCGGTCGACGACTTAAAGCAAGCCCATAAAATGGGCTGGCCCACAACCACGGTAGTCTCGGAAAAGTCAAGCTCACAAGTAATTGACCTTGACGGAGACACCCTCCGAATAGTAGTTTGTCCTAATCAAACTCACGGAGTGTCATGCGCAGAGTGTATGCTCTGCTTTCGCAAAAATCGAAAATGTGCAGTAGGCTTTCGAGTTCATGGAACAGGAAAGTCTAAATTTTCTCAATAACTGAGGGATAATAACCTGACCCCCTCGATTCATCATTGGAGGATGAACAAATGGATGTACAAGTAATCAAAACTGGATTCCCGTCAATCGTCGCTGAAGGCCTTCCCGAAGGCGCTACGGTGGATGAGGCTCTGAACGAAGTGGGTATCTCGCGTGAGGGCTATTCTCTCCACGTGAGCGGAAACCCCGCAGACGCCAGCACCGTTCTTCAGGACGACGACACCATCGTTCTGGTCACGAAAGTGAAGGGTGGCGTTGCCAGCCTCTATCTCCTCAAGTTCGGAGAAGATACCAAGGAGCTGGAATTCGAGCCGGGTGAAACCCTGGCTGCCATCTTCAACCGCTACGGCATCGTTGCCGGAACGGGCGGGCTCACCATCGACGGTGACCCGGCTACGCTTCAGACGGTTCCGGAAGATGACGCTTTCGTGAACATCGTTCCGAAAGTCAAGGGTGGTGCGTAAGCATTACCACATAGTTGTTTAAAAGGAGGGCTTTTCGCCCTCCTTTATTTTTTAGAAGGAGGATATATGATAGCCACGGGTACATGGGATAGTGCCAGCTTTGGCCAGGTTTTAAATCATCTGGCAGAAAGAGCAGGCGTAACCATAAACTACAGGAAATACAACGACTGGCACTCTTTGCCAGAGCTGGAGGAAAAAGAAGGTCATATATATGTACTGGGTTTCACACGACCTGAAACAGTCCCTGGTGAGGGGCTAGTGCATAAAGAAGGCAGTATTTATGCCCTGTCTGAAGACATAGACGCTAAGGCGTACAGATGGCCTTTCAATCTCACCCTGCGCATGCTCAAAGAGCTGGAAGAGGAAATAATCGACCCTCAGATGTTCCGGCCCGAGGATGTAGAAGTTTTCTTCAACAAGGTCAAGGAAACGAAAAAGTCGTTCGTAACCCAATCTCAAAGGGGGCTTAAGCGCATACAAGCACAATTAAGCCAACAGGAAGAAAGCCACAAAAAGCTGACTGATGACCTCGACAAAATCAAAGAGATCATAGAGACAGCAAATACAGCAAAAGCCCTGGAAAACATGGTTCCATCTATGTTCTCCAGAATGGAGCTTGGTAAGAACTCACTGATTTTCTATACCCACCCCATTACACTCAGCCACGAGGAGACAAGATACGACCTCCAGATGGACTATGAGGATGAGGATGAGGCCAATGAAAAAGTTGAGTTTGAAGTGGAGCTGGGTCGATTGAAGCTTTGTCTCGAGGTAGAAGACGGGCACTTTGCATGTAGGGTAAGGCCTTACAAAGGCAATGTGTATGAGACCTACGACTCAAGATACTACCACCCTCACGTCCAGGAGGATGGCAACCCGTGCTTCGGAGACGCCGAACAGGCTGCCATTGATGCCAAGGCAAACATGGACTTGCCCGCCCTGCTGGCAATAGCGCACAGCATACTGCATAACTATTCACCCCAAAACCCTTTCAGGTCTTTGAAGTGGTTCTACTTTGCAACAAAGGAATGATAAATGCCCAAACTTTCTAGCGCACCCAAGATCATCATTTCGGCCAGCGCTCAACAACAAANNAAAATAGCCCCCGGTGAAATTTCCGGACTGGGAATTGTTGAGCGCATCGATGGAAGTTTCTACATTCCCGAGGTATTCCTGGTAAAGCAGGAATGCACCGGAAAAGACACGGAGATGGATGACGTAGCTATCGCCGGGCTGCTCCAAGACCTTTTCAAGCGTGAAAAGGGACTGCAGGACAAACTGCAATTCTGGTGGCACTCACATGTGAACATGGGGTGCTTTTGGAGCAAGGACGATGAAGAGGCTATCGATAAGCTCGTAGGCAACAATTTCGTTGTCAGCGTTGTTTACAACAAAAAGGGAGAGCACAAAGCCCGCCTGGATATGCAGTTCGGAGAAGGCAAGTCC